>OGEN01001630.1_pt1 | contig 13664 bp, 9 predicted proteins | sample 1570671 | NCBI WGS metagenome assembly OGEN01 (sample SAMEA2582128, study PRJEB24529) | metagenome | biome: Human gut stool | place: China | collected 2011
CGAATATCGATCAGTAAAAACAGAGATAAATACGGAAACTATTCCAAAAAAAAGAAAAAAATTAGGGAAAAACGGCCTTCTGTAAATCAGAATGTTCGTTTTTTTCGCTTCTTATGGTATAATGATAGAAAAAACTACATGGTGAGAAAATGAAATTAAGAAGAAGTGAACGGATGGTTGTAATTTCTAATTACTTGATCAACCATCCCTATGAATTGACTAGCCTCAATACCTTTGCAGAAAGGTATGAGTCTGCTAAATCTTCTATCTCAGAAGATATCGTGATTATTAAGCGGGCTTTTGAAGAGATGGAAATTGGAAATATTGAAACCATCACAGGAGCTGGAGGAGGCGTTGTTTTTACGCCCTCTATCTCAGACGAGGAATCAAAAGAAATCATTCAAGACCTCTGCAAGCAATTGTCTGAAAGTGACCGTATTCTTCCTGGGGGTTACATTTACTTATCTGATCTTTTAAGCAATCCAAAGATTTTGAATCGCATCGGCCGTATCATTGCTAAAGCCTTCCGTAATAAGAAGATTGATGCTGTCATGACTGTAGCGACCAAGGGAGTTCCTCTAGCCAATGCAGTGGCAAACGTCTTGAATGTGGCTTTTGTTATTGTCCGCCGTGATTTAAAAATCACAGAAGGATCAACCGTCAGTGTTAACTATGTTTCAGGATCTAGTGGCGACCGTATTGAAAAAATGTTCCTTTCAAAACGTAGTCTAAAAGCAGGAAGTCGGGTTTTGATTGTGGATGATTTCCTAAAAGGCGGTGGAACGATCAACGGGATGGTCAGTCTTTTGGCTGAATTCGATTCTGAATTAGCAGGGGTAGCTGTTTTTGCTGATAATGCTTCAACAGATCGCGAATTCTTTGAACACAAATCCTTATTACGAGTGACCAATATTGATGTGAAAGAAAATAAATTGAATGTTGAAGTTGGAAATATCTTTGACTAAAGGATACAAAGGAGGATCAAAAAGTGAAAAGAATTTTAGATCGATTTGATAACAGTCCTTTGTGGATTCGCTTAGTGACTGTTTTAGCCTTATCCTTTATTTTAGTAGCTGGTTTGTATACAGTGAAAAAGAATACGGCAGCCCAAGTAACGACAGAGATCCAACCCGCTAAAAAGACAGGGGCTCTTCCAGTGAAAAAGGAAACAAAGGAAGAAAAAGAAAAGAAGGAAGAAAAGAAAAATATTGAAGCTGCAGAGAAAGCAGTAGACCAAATGGAGAAAAATCCGAGTCAAGAATCTGTAACTGCTGCGCAAACAGCTGTTAAGAAAGTGAATGATGCAACTCAAAAACAATCACTAGAAGCTCGTATCCAATACATTGCGAACTATTATGGTTTAACCTATGAGGAAGACACAACAGCTGTTCATCAGAATCAAACAGATTCAAATACAGATACAGGAGCGAACACGACAGACGCGACAATCCAATCACAACAGCAACAACAATATACACCCACTGTAGATGCAGGGACGCAAACTTCGGCTCAAACAGCTCAATAGTTTAACTTTTAGACTTCTTAAAAAAACAGAAAAAAGATCCTTGCAAACAAAGTGCCGTCATGTTATAATAATAGACGGTACTTTTTACTTTTGGTCTCTCAAGAGTGTACAGGGACGTGCTGACAAATGTTGCAAAAGTACACACAGATGGTAGCTGTCACCAAGTGTATCATCACCAAAAATAAAAAAATTCACAGGAGAATGTAGATGCCTACAATTAACCAATTGGTTCGCAAACCGCGTAAATCAAAAGTAGAAAAATCTAAATCACCAGCTTTGAACGTTGGTTACAACAGTCATAAAAAAGTTCAAACAAACGTTTCTTCACCACAAAAACGTGGTGTTGCAACTCGTGTTGGAACAATGACACCTAAAAAACCTAACTCTGCCCTTCGTAAATTTGCCCGTGTACGTTTGAGCAACTTGATCGAAGTTACTGCTTATATCCCAGGTATCGGACACAACTTGCAAGAACACAGCGTGGTTCTTCTTCGTGGTGGACGTGTAAAAGACCTTCCAGGGGTACGTTACCATATCGTCCGTGGAGCACTTGATACTGCAGGTGTAAACGATCGTAAACAAGGCCGTTCTAAATACGGTACTAAACGTCCAAAAGCATAAGGAAAGGGGATAAAGAGAAATGAGTCGTAAAAATAGAGCTCCAAAACGTGACGTATTGCCAGATCCGCTTTACAATTCACAATTAGTTACTCGTCTTATCAACCGCGTTATGCTTGATGGTAAACGTGGTACAGCTGCTTCAATCGTTTACGGTGCTTTTGAGCAAATCAAAGAAGCTACTGGTAACGATGCACTTGAAGTATTTGAAACAGCTATGGAAAACATCATGCCTGTACTTGAAGTACGTGCACGTCGTGTTGGTGGATCTAACTACCAAGTCCCAGTTGAAGTTCGTCCAGAACGTCGTACAACACTTGGACTTCGTTGGTTGGTAACAATCGCTCGCCTTCGTGGTGAACACACAATGCAAGACCGTCTTGCAAAAGAAATCATGGATGCTGCAAACAACACTGGTGCAGCTGTTAAGAAACGTGAAGATACTCACCGTATGGCTGAAGCTAACCGTGCATTCGCACACTTCCGCTGGTAAGATCAAGATACTGAGGGCGTTTAAAAAAGCGACTGAAAATTAGGAAGCTTGACGAAGAATCGAAGATTCTAGGAAAGCTTATCTATTTTCCGAGCTTTTAGCCCGGGTTCAATTATGATGCTAGGAACGGCAAGGATGCAAATTGAAAATAGGAAACTGACGCAGTATTCGATGAATACAAGGAAGTTTATATTTTTTACACAGCATCCCGTTCCGGCTCAACTCGGCTAACTAACTTTAGCCCGGGTTCAATTAAGCTTCGTAAGCTCTTGAACCCAATTCAACTCTTCTTACAAGTTGGAACCAAAACTTAGCATGAAAACACTGAGAACGGGTAGGTCCTGCCTATCCGTTTTTATTAAATCATGTTATAATAGAATATAGAAATAAAAAATATAGGAGAAACAAACCTCATGGCACGCGAATTTTCACTTGAAAAAACTCGTAATATCGGTATCATGGCTCACGTCGATGCTGGTAAAACAACTACAACTGAGCGTATCCTTTACTACACTGGTAAGATTCACAAAATCGGTGAAACTCACGAAGGTGCGTCACAAATGGACTGGATGGAGCAAGAGCAAGAACGTGGTATCACCATCACATCTGCTGCGACAACCGCTCAATGGAAAGACACTCGTGTAAACATCATCGACACACCAGGACACGTGGACTTCACTATCGAAGTTCAACGTTCACTCCGCGTTTTGGACGGTGCTGTAACCGTTCTTGACTCACAATCAGGTGTTGAGCCTCAAACTGAAACAGTTTGGCGTCAAGCAACTGAATACGGAGTTCCACGTATCGTATTCGCTAACAAGATGGATAAAATCGGTGCTGACTTCCTTTACTCAGTAAGCACACTTCATGACCGTCTTCAAGCAAACGCTCACCCAATTCAATTGCCAATCGGTGCTGAAGATGACTTCCGCGGAATCATTGACTTGATCAAGATGAAAGCTGAAATCTATACTAACGACCTTGGTACAGATATCCTTGAAGAAGATATTCCAGCTGAATACCTTGAACAAGCTCAAGAATACCGTGAAAAATTGGTTGAAGCAGTTGCTGAAACTGATGAAGACTTGATGATGAAATACCTTGAAGGGGAAGAAATCACTAACGAAGAATTGAAAGCTGGTATCCGTAAAGCGACAATCAACGTTGAATTCTACCCAGTACTTTGTGGTTCTGCCTTCAAGAACAAAGGGGTTCAATTGATGTTGGATGCAGTCCTTGACTACCTTCCAAGTCCACTTGATATCCCTGCAATCAAGGGTGTAAACCCAGATACAGACGAAGAAGAAGAACGTCCAGCATCTGATGAAGAGCCATTTGCAGCTCTTGCCTTCAAGATCATGACTGACCCATTCGTAGGTCGCTTGACATTCTTCCGTGTTTACTCAGGTGTCTTGAACTCAGGTTCATACGTATTGAACACTTCTAAAGGTAAACGTGAACGTATCGGACGTATCCTTCAAATGCACGCCAACACTCGTAAAGAAATCGAAACAGTTTACTCTGGAGATATCGCTGCTGCCGTTGGTTTGAAAGATACTACAACTGGTGACTCATTGACAGATGAAAAAGCAAAAATCATCCTTGAATCAATCGAAGTTCCAGAACCAGTTATCCAATTGATGGTTGAGCCTAAATCTAAAGCAGACCAAGACAAGATGGGTATCGCCCTTCAAAAATTGGCTGAAGAAGATCCAACATTCCGCGTTGAAACAAACCCTGAAACTGGTGAAACAGTTATCTCTGGTATGGGTGAGTTGCACTTGGATGTCCTTGTTGACCGTATGAAACGTGAATTCAAGGTTGAAGCTAACGTTGGTGCTCCTCAAGTATCTTACCGTGAAACATTCCGCGCTTCTACACAAGCACGTGGATTCTTCAAACGTCAATCTGGTGGTAAAGGTCAGTTTGGTGATGTTTGGATCGAATTTACTCCAAACGAAGAAGGTAAAGGATTCGAGTTCGAAAATGCGATCGTCGGTGGTGTGGTTCCACGTGAATTCATCCCTGCAGTAGAAAAAGGACTTCAAGAATCTATGGCTAACGGTGTTCTTGCTGGTTACCCAATGGTTGACGTGAAAGCTAAGCTTTACGATGGTTCATACCACGATGTCGACTCATCTGAAACTGCCTTCAAGATCGCTGCATCTCTTGCACTTAAAGAAGCTGCTAAGACTGCACAACCAGCTATCCTTGAACCAATGATGCTTGTAACCATCACAGTTCCTGAAGAAAACCTTGGGGATGTTATGGGGCACGTAACTGCTCGTCGTGGACGTGTAGATGGTATGGAAGCACACGGTGCAAGCCAAATCGTTCGTGCTTATGTACCGCTTGCTGAAATGTTCGGTTACGCTACTGTTCTTCGTTCTGCAACTCAAGGACGTGGTACATTCATGATGGTATTTGACCACTACGAAGATGTACCAAAATCAGTACAAGAAGAAATCATTAAAAAAGCTAAAGGTGAAGCTTAATTTACCAAATCTGAGAACTCTTCCCGTTTAGGGAAGGGTTTTTGTTCGTCTGGAAAGGCTAGAGGTTAAATGGTAGTAGAGGAAACGTCATTTCCATGGACTAAGACTTTGTGAAAAACTTTAATAAAAAAGGTCTCAAACTATGATAAATCTTGCTTTTCGTTGAGAAATAGTTGCTTTTTAATGCAATAAAGTATATAATAGAGACTGTTAAAAGATGTTTGGCGCTGTGTCAAGTTACTCTTTTCACAAAAAATTTTTTTGATTTTCATAAGGAGGAAATCACGAATGGTAGTTAAAGTTGGTATTAACGGTTTCGGTCGTATCGGTCGTCTTGCTTTCCGTCGTATCCAAAACGTAGAAGGTGTTGAAGTTACACGCATCAACGACCTTACAGATCCAGTTATGCTTGCACACTTGTTGAAATACGATACAACTCAAGGTCGTTTCGACGGTACTGTGGAAGTTAAAGAAGGTGGATTCGAAGTTAACGGTAAATTCGTTAAAGTTTCTGCTGAACGTGATCCAGAACAAATCGACTGGGCTAACGACGGTGTAGAAATCGTTCTTGAAGCAACTGGTTTCTTTGCTACTAAAGCAGCTGCTGAAAAACACTTGCATGCTGGTGGTGCTAAGAAAGTTGTTATCACTGCTCCTGGTGGATCAGATGTTAAAACAGTCGTATTTAACACTAACCACGATATTCTTGATGGTACTGAAACAGTTATCTCAGGTGCTTCATGTACTACAAACTGCTTGGCTCCAATGGCTAAAGCTCTTCAAGATAACTTCGGTGTTGTTGAAGGATTGATGACTACTATCCACGCTTACACTGGTGACCAAATGATCCTTGACGGTCCACACCGTAAAGGTGACCTTCGTCGTGCACGCGCTGGTGCTGCTAACATCGTTCCTAACTCAACTGGTGCTGCTAAAGCAATCGGTTTGGTTATCCCTGAATTGAACGGTAAATTGGACGGAGCTGCACAACGCGTTCCTACTCCAACTGGATCAGTTACTGAATTGGTAGTTGTTCTTGAAAAGAACGTTACTGTTGATGAAGTAAATGCAGCTATGAAAGCAGTAGCTAACGAATCATACGGTTACACTGAAGATCCAATTGTTTCTTCAGACGTTGTAGGTATGTCTTACGGATCATTGTTTGACGCAACTCAAACTAAAGTTCTTGACGTTGACGGTAAACAATTGGTTAAAGTTGTTTCATGGTATGACAACGAAATGTCTTACACTGCACAACTTGTTCGTACTCTTGAATACTTCGCAAAAATTGCTAAATAATTCATGCGTATGATGAGAGGAGGGAAACCTCCTCTTTTTTTGTACTTTTTTTAGGGCTTTCTCATCATATTATAGGAATTGCTAAAATAGATTGACAGTGCTAAATAGATTAAGGTATCCTATTCTTGATTGGAGATTTCTAATACAACGAAATGAAAGCGATTACAGGTCGTATAGAAAGGAGCCAATGGAAATCGCTCAAGAAATAGAAAAAAATATACAAGGAGGTCAAGATGAAAGGTCATCTATTTGAAAAGAAAGAACTATTTAGTATACGAAAATTCAGTGTGGGAGTTTGTTCCGCATTGATTGGGTTAGCATTTTTAGGAACAGGCGCTGTCTCTGCAGATGAGACGGTTTCTACTAGTGAACAACCCTTGGAAACCTCTTCAGTAGCGACTGAAGAGGTCAATCATCTAGTGAGAGAAGCTGGTGTCTATACTGCAGATGCGGCCTTACCTTCTGCAGAAACGGAAAAACCAGCCGCAGAAGCGGTCACTCCAGAGGCTAGTCCTACAAGTACAGAAGCTAGCTCGACAACTACAGATCATCCAGCTGTTTCAGAGACTGAAAAACCGAAAGCTACTGCTGAAAAAGTGGCTGATTTACCAACTAATGAAGAAAAACAATTAAGACCCAAAGAAGTAAAGTTCGATACCTGGGACGATCTCTTGAAGTGGGAACCAGGAAAACGAGTGGATGACGATATGAACAGAGCAAGCGTTCCACTTGCGAGTCGTTTCCAAGGAAAACAAATTAATGAACAAGCCAACCCTGAAGCGAAGATCCAAGCGCTGTCAAACATGAACTCCAAAGCCAAGGATCATGCGTCTGTCGGCGGGGAAGAGTTTAAGGCCTATGCTTTTGATTACTGGCAATATTTGGATTCTATGGTCTTTTGGGAAGGGCTGGTCCCATCAGCAGATGTGATCGATGCTGCCCACCGAAATGGGGTTCCTATTTATGGGACAATCTTTTATAACTGGTCTAGCAGCATCAAGGATCAAGAACATTTTGCAGAAACCTTGAAAGAAGATAGTGAAGGCTCTAAAACCTTCCCGATCGCCCGTAAATTAGTCGAACTTGCCAAGTACTATGGCTTTGATGGTTACTTTATCAACCAAGAAACGACCGGAAATCTTGTAGAACCATTGGGTCCAAAATTGAGAGATTTTCTTCTTTATACCAAGGAATATGCGAAGAGTCTGAATTATCCGATTAAGTATTCCTGGTATGATGCTATGACCTATGAATATGGCCGTTACCATGAGAATGCGCTGGGAGAATACAACTACAATTTCATGCAACCAGAAAATGGGGAAAACCCAGTTGATACCTTCTTTGCTAACTTTAACTGGGGCAAATCAGAAGTTGATTATTCCATCAGTACAGCTAAATGGATTCATCGGAATCCTTATGATGTTCTAGCTGGACTCGAGCTCCAAAAAGGAGGCTCTTATAAGACTAATGTAGACTGGAATGCCATTTTAGATGAACATGGCAAGTTGCGTCTATCCCTTGGTCTTTATGCACCAGATACGATTACAGGGCTAGGAAAAACTGGAGAAGGATACCATACCCATGAAGATCTATTCTGGACAGGTTTCCAAGGAGATCCGACTAAAGGGAAACCAGCAGACCAATCTTGGTATGGCATGTCCAATCTAGTAGTGGATAAAACACCAATCACAAACGCTGATTTCAATACTTCCTTTAATACTGGACACGGGAAACACTGGTTTGTGGACGGCAAGATTTCTAAAGAAGGGGAATGGAACTACCGTTCTGTTTCCGGCTACCTTCCAACGTGGCGCTGGTGGGTAGAGCATAGTGAAGATAGTACGCCATTAAAAGGTCGCTATGATTTTGATCAAGCCTACAATGGAGGAAATTCTCTAGCCTTTGAAGGAGATTTAAAAGCCAATAGCAGTCAAAATGTCATGCTCTATTCGACCAAAATTCCTGTGACAGAAACGACAAAATTGAGCGTCAGTCATAAAGGTGGGATAGGAGCAGCTGCCTGGGTAGCTGTTGCCACAAAAGAAGACTACTCTGAATACGAATGGAAGGAATTGACGCCGAGTGCGGATTGGTCTACTCAAACCTTTGATTTGGGAAGTTTGGCTGGCAAGACCATTTATGCTGTGAAGATGTTCTTTGACCATGATACAGATGTCAAAGATTACAAGTTCAACCTCGGTCAATTGTCGATTACGTCGAATCAAGAAAAGCCAGCTGCTCCAGCAGAAGTCACCGTTCGGGCAAAACGCCTACAAAATGCGCAAGAAGCAGAAGCAGTCCTCAATTTTAAAGGGGTAGCAGATGCAGATTATTATGAAGTCTATGAAAAAAACGGTGACAACTGGCGTCTTTTAACGGGTTCTTCTGCGACAACCGTCTATCTACCGAAAGTGAGTCGTTCTGCAAGTGCTGAAGGGACTACTCAGGACCTCAAGGTCGTTGCAGTTGGGAAGAACGGCCAACGTTCAGATGCAGGGACTGTGGCCTTTGATTGGGGCATGACAGTGTCAGATACCAGTCTACCAAAAGCCCTAGCACCAAACGTGGTCATCGGAGCCAAAGTGATCGGTTCGAGTTTCCCAGATGCGGATGGTAGTGAAGGCATCGAGGGGATGTTAAATGGTACCATTACCAGTCTTTCAGATAAATGGTCCTCTGCTCAATTGAGTGGAACCGTCGATATTCGCTTGACACAACCACGGACCATTGTTCGTTGGGTCATGGACCATGCCGGTGCGGGTGGAGAATCTGTCGACGATGGCAAGATGAATACCCGTGACTTCGACCTTTACTACAAGGATGAAGCGGGTGAATGGAAGCTCGCTAAGGAAGTTCGTGGCAATAAAGCCCATGTATCCGACATTACACTCGACCATCCAATCAAGGCTCAAGACTGGCGTCTCCATGTCATTACGGCAGATAACGGCACCCCATGGCAAGCCATCCGGATTTACAACTGGAAGATGTATGAAAGTCTGGATACTGAAACGGTCAACATCCCGATGAAACATGCTGCAGCGCAAAACTTAGGCAATCATTTTGTCCAAGTCGGCTTCAAAGATGTTCCGGCCAATACTACACTGACTCTTTATGCTGATAAAGAAGCGACCAGTCCAATTGCGACCATGACAGCCGATCAAGCTGGAAATCTCATCTTTAAACCGCTCGCTTTTGAATCAACCCCATCTCTTCTCTACTATCGTGCGCAAGAACCTGGCAAAGATATCAGTAATGTTCTAGCGATCGAAGTTCCAAAGAATGATAAAGAAATTGCGGGACTTCAATTTGAAGATGGTTTGACCAAGAAGGTCTACCGGGAAGGGGATGCTCTTTCCTTGAAAGGAGCAACACTCCGTGTTCATTATAAAGATGGCCAAGCAGATCAACTGGTCAACCTCACCAACTCAGGTGTAGAGATTCATGGATTTGACAGTAGCAAGCTTGGAGAACAACACCTAGAAGTTTCTTACCTTGGTCAGAAATTGGATAAGACTCTCACTGTTTTTGTGGTCAGTGCAGAGGAAGCGGGTGAAAAAGCAGTTGCTGGTCTAGAATTGACCGACAAACCAAAAGTGGAATATATTGTCGGAGAAGCATTGGAGAAAGAAGGCGGACGCTTTACAGTCGTCTTTGAAGATGAAACGACCGAAACGCATGCCTTGACAGATGAAGGTGTGGAAGTAACTGGCTTTGATACGACCAAGGAAGGTCGTCAAACCCTCACTGTCCATTACAAAGGAGCTAGCACAAGCTTTGATGTCCTCGTCAATCCAAAACCAGCTCTCAACGATGAATACCTCAAGCAAAAATTGGCTGAAGCTGAAGCTGCAAAAGCCAAAGTAGACTTTACTTTTGCGACTCCTGAAGTCAAAGAAGCTTTGCTGGCTGGAATGGCTGCTTCTGAAAAAGTCTTGAAAGAGCATGATACCAGTACACAAGATCAAGTTAATGAGCAGTTGAACCAATTGACCGCTCTCTTGAAAGCCTTGGATGGTCAAGCTAATCTAACAAAAGAAAAAGAAGCTCTCTCTGCCCTGACAGAGGAAGCGACCGCTCTATTAGCAAGCAAGCCAAATCACCCTTCTGGTGAGGCTTTGCAGGCACTGATTGAGAAAAATAAAGAGCTTCTAGCTTCTTCAGAACTCACTCCTGAAGCGCTTGAAACAGCTAAGACAGGTCTAGAGACCTTGATTGCGCTCCTGAAAGAAGATAAGCCAGCGGTCTTTGTAGACTCTGCGACTGGAGTCGAAGTTCAATTCTCCAACTTAGAGCCAACCGTTGTCAAAGGACTAAAAGTCGCAAAAGTTGAAGCCAATCAGGTAGAAAAAGAAGAGCTGAAGGGCCGAGAAGGAATCGTCTTTGATATTGAAGGCGTGGATGCAAGTGGTCAGGATATCGATACCCACCATCCATCCCTTGTGAAGATTCCTGTGGATAAGGATAAAGAAGTGGAGCAAGTTCTCTTCTTCCCTGAAGGTCAAGCTCCTCAATCCTTGGCCTTTGAGAGAGTTGGAGATGTGGTCATCTTTACCGCTCCTCACTTTACCCACTATGCGATTGTCTATAAGGCAGCAAAAACGGAAGGACCAGATCAACCGATCCAACCAGAAGAACCTGCTAAACCAGATCAGCCTGTTCAACCGGCTCAACCAAATCAACCAGTCCAACCAGCTGCCCCAGTGACTCCAGATCCAGCTAATCCATTGAAGCCTACAGAGCCTTCTCAAGTGGATCAGTTGCCCCCAACGACTTCTACTCAAGCGAGTCATCAAGAGGAAGATCACAAGGATATGGTCGATCAAGAGATCCATCAGTTGTTAAGTGCCCACCAAGGAGTAAACTCACAGCCGACTGTTCAGCAAGAAACAAAAGATGCAAGCAAAGAAAGTCAATCGGAACACTTGCCAAATACGGCTAGCCTAGAAGCTTCCTTTGCAGCTGAAGCTGTTCTCCTAGCAGCCTTAGGCGGCTTCCTCTTGGCTGGTAAGAAGAAAGAAGAGTAAGTCTTTTACAGAATTCTTTCGTTCACTTAAAAAGTCACTCTCAAAAAAACCTCTCTGGTGAAAACCAGAGAGGTTTGATCTTATTTTGAGAATATTAAAAGGCATTCCAAAGGAGGATAAAAATAAGAATACAGCCCCAAGCATTTCCTGTACGTCTCTGAACTAGAAGCATTCCATAAATTAGAATGAAAACAGTTCCTTCTTGCAAGAGGGACAATGAGTCAAAACCAATCATCCCGTGGATAAGCAAGCAGATCAAAGCACAAACAAATGCTCCTAGATTCCATACTCCTTTTACGTACTGAGGATAGCGGAGATTGATTTTTTGGGCAATCACAACATAATTAAAGCCCTCCCAGAATCCCCAAATAAGAGAAATGAGAAGATAGCCCACGAAATTGGTTGGGAAGGGACTGGATAAGACTTCTTTTGTTAGGAGGATGGATTGAAAAGGAAGATAGGAATGAACCTGACCTGAAGCGATGAGGAAAATGAGAAGAGGTAAGGCAATAAGAACTGTTTGAAGGATAGTTGGAAAGAATTTTTTCTTAACCAATCCATATTTCTGTATGCTTTCTTTTCGACGAATAAGGACAGCACTAGTTCCCAAGCCAGCTACAGAAAATTGACAAAGTGCGAGAACGATTAAGCGAATCCAGAGAGAATGGTCTGGACTTCTACTGAAGTTGATGATTGGCTCCTGAAAAGCTAGAAAGCCCATCAGTGGAAGCAAGGTGAAAAGTGCCAAGATATTTAAATCTTTGTCGGCTTCTTTTTGTTGAGTAGATAATCCTTCTTTCATTTATATCTCCTTTTTATCCCTATTATAGGGTTTCCGGGATAGACTGTCAATAAGAGGGGAAAAGCATTGGATTTTTCTACCTCTTTTACAGCTTTTGTGATATAATTATCATGTATTAAAAAAAGAAGGAGTCATATCTAATGGCAAAATTGACTGTTAAAGACGTTGACTTGAAAGGGAAAAAAGTTCTCGTTCGTGTTGACTTCAACGTTCCTGTAAAAGATGGCGTGATCACTAACGATAACCGTATCACTGCAGCTCTTCCAACTATCAAGTACATCCTTGAACAAGGTGGACGTGCAATCCTCTTCTCTCACCTTGGACGTGTAAAAGAAGAAGCAGATAAAGAAGGTAAATCACTTGCTCCTGTAGCTGCTGACTTGGCTGCTAAATTGGGTCAAGAAGTGAAATTTATCCCAGGTGTTACACGTGGTGCTGAATTGGAAGCAGCTGTTAACGCTCTTGAAGATGGACAAGTTCTCTTGGTTGAAAACACTCGTTTCGAAGATGTTGATGGCAAGAAAGAATCTAAAAACGATCCTGAACTTGGTAAATACTGGGCATCACTTGGAGATGGTGTCTTCGTAAACGATGCATTTGGTACTGCTCACCGTGCACACGCATCTAACGTTGGTATCTCTGCAAACGTTGATAAAGCTGTTGCTGGATTCCTTCTTGAAAATGAAATTGCTTACATCAAAGAAGCAGTTGAAGCTCCAGAACGTCCATTCGTAGCTATCCTTGGTGGATCTAAAGTATCTGACAAGATCGGTGTTATCGAAAACTTGCTTGAAAAAGCTGATAAAGTCCTTATTGGTGGTGGGATGACTTACACATTCTACAAAGCACAAGGTATCGAAATCGGTAACTCACTTGTAGAAGAAGATAAATTGGATGTGGCTAAAGCTCTTCTTGAAAAATCAAACGGCAAATTGATCTTGCCAGTTGACTCAAAAGAAGCGAACGCATTTGCTGACTACACTGAAGTGAAAGACACTGAAGGTGAAGCAGTAGATCCAGGATTCCTTGGTCTTGATATCGGTCCTAAATCAATCGCTAAATTCGACCAAGAATTGACTGGTGCGAAAACAGTTGTATGGAACGGACCTATGGGTGTATTTGAAAACCCTGACTTCCAAGCTGGTACAATCGGTGTGATGGACGCTATCGTGAAACAACCAGGCGTTAAATCAATCATCGGTGGTGGTGACTCAGCTGCTGCTGCGATCAACCTTGGCCGTGCAGACAAATTCTCATGGATCTCTACTGGTGGTGGTGCTTCTATGGAACTCCTTGAAGGTAAAGAACTTCCAGGATTGGCTGCTCTTACAGACAAATAATCTAAATAGAATGAAAGAGGCTGGGACAAAAGTCCTAGCCTCTCAATTATTTTTGGATTGTCGAGCAA
>OGEN01001646.1_pt1 | contig 13573 bp, 12 predicted proteins | sample 1570671 | NCBI WGS metagenome assembly OGEN01 (sample SAMEA2582128, study PRJEB24529) | metagenome | biome: Human gut stool | place: China | collected 2011
GGACGTAAAACCGGATGGCGAGAGGGATGGACACCACGGTCAGCACCACGGCGGCAATGGCGGCGGGAACCAGGGAGAGGGACAGATAGAAGCCGCCGTCCAGGGAGGACTGCTCAATGGTGGCGATGCCTCCGGCGCTGGCGCACACCAGAAAGATGATGAGGAACATCGCCAGCCGCCCCTTTTCTACGCCGAACCGGAACATCATGGGCAGGGTGATGTCCAGGATGCACACAGCCACGCACACGGACAGCAGGATGACGGGGATGGAGGGACCCTCCACATCGCTGAGCCAGATGACCGACAGGATGGTCTGAAGGACAAAGGTGGCCGCCGCCGAGACGGCCACGGCGATCCAGCCGAAGAGATACTTGCTCAGCACCACGTCCCGGGCGGAATACGGCATCATGGCAGCCATCTGGTCCCAGCGGCTCCGCTCGTCATAGGCCAGGGCGGTGTAGGGCAGCATAGAGGCATACACCACGGCAAAGGTGCTGTAAAACGTGCCGGGGATGCAGGAGAACACCAGAATTAACAGCAGGAAGATCTTCATCTGCCGGAAGATCACGTAGTAGTCTTTCAAAAGCAGGGCACTCATTGCTCCTTCGCTCCTTTCACCAAAAACAGGACGATATCCTCCACTGTGGGCCGCTCCAGCGCCCAGCCCGCAGGCACCAGCGCCCGCTTCACCAGGCACCGGACGCCGCCGAAGCTGCTGTTCTCCCGGGCTACCACGGCCCCGTCCTGAAGGCTGTTCACTTGATCTGCCGTGCCCACGAAGATGCCATACTCCTCCAGCAGCCGATCCTTCTCGTCGCAGAACAGCAGCCGCCCCTGGTGGAGGAAGGCGATATAGTCGCACAGCTTCTCCAGGTCGCTCAAAATGTGGGAGGAGATCAGGATGGAGTGGTCCTCCTCCCGGGTGAACTCGTTGAAGATCTCCAGCACCTCGTCCCGGACGATGGGGTCCAGGCCGGCAGTGGCCTCGTCCAGCACCAGCAGCCTGGGGCTGTGGCTCAGGGCCACGGCGATGGCCAGCTTCATCTTCATGCCACGGGAGAAGTCCTTGAAGGGCTTTTTCTCCGGCAGGCCGAAGCGGGTGAGGTAATTCTGGTACTGCTTTCCGTCCCAACGGCGGTAGGTCTTGGCCATGACGCCTCCCACCTGAAGGGCATTCAGGCTCTCTGGGAAATAGGCCTCGTCCAGCACCACGCCGATGTCCTCTTTCAGGGAGAGAAACTCCGGCGCGGCGGAATCCGCCCCCAGGACGGTGCAGGTGCCGCTGTCCGGCCGCAGGGCCCCCATCAGCAGGCGGATGGTGGTGGACTTGCCGGCGCCATTCTCTCCCACCAGACCGCAGATGGTGCCGCTGGGCACGGTGAGGGACAGGTCCTGTAAGGTAAAGCCGGGAAAGCGTTTCGTCACATGGCTCAATTCAATGGCGTTCATACGTGAGGTTCCTCCTCTTTCAGCAGGATGCGGAGCATTTCCATCAGCTCCAGTGCCGAGACGCCGCACTGGGCGGCCAGCTCCACGGCGGCGTCCAGGTGGTCCTCCAGCTCCTTCAGCTTTTGCTCCCGGATCAGGTCCAGATTCTTTTCCGCCACAAAGCAGCCCTTGCCGGCCACGGTGTAGAGGAAGCCGTCGGCCTCCAGCTCGTCGTAGGCCCGCTTGGTGGTGATGACGGAGATCCGCAGGTCCTTGGCCAGGGCCCGGATGGAGGGCAGCGCCTCTCCGGGGGAGAGCTTCCCGGCAATGATCTGGGCTTTGATCTGGGAGTAGATCTGATCGTAGATGGGTTGGTTGGTGGTATTGCGGATGATGAGTTCCATGGAAGTCACTCCTGTTCGTACTGTACATTTACAGTATATACAGTATGCACGGATTGTCAAGAGGGAAATGCTGGATCCCGCAAAAATTTTTGTGGTCCTTGGGGCTAGGCTCTCAACAGAAAATGTGATACACTACTAAAGCTGAGACTGACGGCTTGTCCGGAGAAAAGGAGGTGAGCGCCGTGGAGACCATCCCCGGCAGCGGAAACTGGAAGCTAACCATTCGCCGGGAGGCGGCGGGGATTACCATCCTGCGGGCGGCCACCTGCGACGCCCGGGCCCGCCTGCCGGAGACGTTATACGGCCTGCCGGTGACGGCCCTGGGGGACCACGCCCTCTCGCCCACCGCCGCTTCCGCGGAGGGGGAGGACCTGCTGGTGACCTGCGGCACCGGGACGGACCCGGGGACCTGGAGCAACCGGGACCTGGAGGACCTGACCCTGCCCCGGTCCCTGGAGCGGGTGGGGGATTACGCCCTGATGAACTGCGGCGGCCTGCGGACCCTGCGGCTTCACGACGGCATCGGTCAGTGGGGCGGCGGGGTGCTGATGAACTGCAGACGGCTGGCAGCCTTCCATCTGACCCGGGTGGGGGAGCAGGGGGACACCCTGGCCTGGTTTGCCGACGAACTGCCCTGGGAGCTGGACGTCACCGTGGAGGAGACGGACGGCACCGTGTTCCGTTTGCTCTTTCCGGAGTACCGGGAGGTCTATGAGGAGAACTGCCCGGCCCATCACTTTGATTACAACATCTTCGGCGCCGGATATCCCTATCACCACTCCTTCCGCCGGAAGCGGCTGGACCTGCGGACGTATGACGAGCTGTGGAGCGGTTTTCTGGGCATGGAGCACGATGAGGACTGCGCGGTGCGGCTGGCCTTCTGGCGGCTGCGCTACCCGGTGGAGCTGACGCCCCGGGCGGAGGGGCAGTACCTGTCCTACCTCCGGGCCCACGCCGGAGAGGCGGCAGTCTGGCTGGTGGGAGAGCGGGACATGCCGGGGCTGGCGTTTCTGCTGAGGACGGCGGAGCCGGACCGGGAGGCCCTGTCCGCCGCCTGCGCCCTGGCGAGGGAGAGCGGGGTCTCCGAGGCCCTGGCCCTGCTGTTGGAACAGCAGCGGGATGCGGCCCCCCGGGGGCTGGACAAGACTTTTGACTTATAGCAGGGAAGGAGGCGCACCATGGCGGCCAAGGACCTGACGGCCATCGGACTGGAGATTTTGCAGACGGCCCGGAATGAACTGTATCTGAATCTGCCCTATCTGGATGTGGCGCTGTGCAGCCTGGACTTCCAGCCCGGCGGCGGGGTGACGCTGTCCCTGGCCACCGATGGGGAGACGCTGTATTACGACGGCAGCTTCCTCTCGGAGCGGTATCTCCGGTCCCGGACGGCGGTGGACCGGGCCTATCTGCACGTGCTGCTCCACTGTATGCTGCGGCACCTGTGGAAGAAGCGGGGCAGGGTGGCGGAGCTGTGGGATCTGGCCTGCGATGTCGCGGTGGAGAGCATCCTGGACGAGCTGGACTACCCCTGCCTGGCCGGGGGCTTCGTCCCCGCCAAGCAGAAGTTCTACGGCGAGTGCCGGGCAGAGATGCCGGTGCTGACGGCGGAGGGCATCTACCGCCATCTCCTGCGGCTGGACCTGCCGGCGTACGAGGTGGCCCGGCTCCAGCGGACCTTTCTGGTGGACGACCATGGCCTGTGGGACCCGGACCAGCAGGACCAGGAGCAGCAGAAGCAGCGGGAGCAGAAGTGGCAGGGCGTCTCCGAAAAGACCCAGACGGGACTGGAGACCGTGCTGGCCGGCAAGGCCACCGGCGGCGAGGCGGTGCTGGAGCAGATCCAGGTGGCCAACCGGGACGACGTGGACTACCGGGCCTTCCTCCGGCGGTTCGCCGTGCCCCGGGAGGTGATGGCGGTGGACGGCGACGCCTTTGACTATATCTTCTACACCTACGGCCTCCAGCTCTACGGCAACATGCCCCTGGTGGAGCCGCCGGAGACGAAGGAGGAGAAGCGGATCGAGGACTTCGTCATCGCCGTGGACACCTCCATGTCTACCTCCGGTGAGCTGGTGCGGCAGTTCCTGGCCTGCACCTACGCCATCCTCCGCAGCACGGAGACCTTCACCCGGAAGGTGAACATCCGCATCCTCCAGTGCGACGACCAGGTCCGGTCCGACACCCCCATCCATGACCTGGAGGAGCTGAAAGCCTATATGGAGCATTTTCAGCTGGTGGGGGGCAGCGCCACGGACTTCCGGCCGGTGTTCGACCACGTGGCGCAGCTCCAGGCGGAGGGGGCCTTCACCTCCCTCCGGGGGCTGGTGTACTTCACCGACGGCATGGGCGTCTATCCCCGGAAGCGGCCGCCCTATGACACGGCCTTCGTGCTGTTGGAGGAGCCGCCCCTGTCCGTAAAGATGCCCCCCTGGGCCATCCGGCTGGTGGTGCCCACCCCGGCCCTGGAACAGGCCGCCCGGGAGGCAGCGGAGGAGGCCAAAGCCGCCGGGCTGGACCTGATCGATTTGGACGAACTTCCCCAACTGTAAGGAGCTAACGATATGAACATCAAACAGGCAAAGCAGGAGATCACCAATACCTTGAAGGCGTATCTGGCCAAGGACCAGCTGGGGAACTACCTGCTCCCCACAGTGCGCCAGCGGCCGGTGCTGCTGATGGGCCCGCCGGGCGTGGGCAAGACCCAGATCATGGAGCAGATCGCCGCCGAGACCGGCGTGGGCCTGGTGGCCTACACCATCACCCACCACACCCGGCAGAGCGCCATCGGCCTGCCCTTCATCGAAAAGCGGACTTATGGCGGGGAGGAGGTCTCCGTCACCGAGTACACCATGAGCGAGATCCTCTCCTCCGTTTACCGGCTGATGGAGCGGACCGGGCTGCAGGAGGGCATCCTCTTCCTGGACGAGATCAACTGCGTCAGCGAGACCCTGGCCCCCATGATGCTCCAGTTCCTCCAGTGCAAGACTTTCGGCAACCAGGCCCTTCCCGAGGGGTGGCTGATCGTGGCGGCGGGCAACCCGCCGGAGTACAACAAGTCCGTCCGGGACTTCGACGTGGTGACCCTGGACCGGGTGAAGCGCATCGACGTGGAGGAGGACTACGGCGTGTGGAAGGAGTACGCCCGCCGGAAGAACCTCCACGGGGCCATCCTCTCCTACCTGGACATCAAGAAGGACAACTTCTACCGCATCGAGAACACGGCAGACGGCCTCCAGTTTGCCACCGCCCGGGGCTGGGAGGATCTCAGCGAACTGCTGTACGCTTATGAGACCCTGGGCATCCGGGCGGACCGGGAGGTGGTGGGGCAGTACATCCAGATGCCCCGCATTGCCAAGGACTTCGCCAATTACCTGGAGATGTTCTACAAGTATCAAAAGACCTACCACGTGGAGGGGATCCTCAGCGGCACCTGGGAGAACATCACCGTGCTGGAGCTGCGGGAGGCGCCCTTTGATGAGAAGCTCTCCGTCATGGGGCTGGTGCTGTCCCGGCTCAGCGAGGAAGCCCGGAACACCCGCTGCCAGGACGCCCTGACCGACGCCCTCCACACCTCCCTGACAGAGTTTCGGGAGAAGATCGCGGACGCGCCGCCGCTGACGGTGCTGGACCAGCTGCTGTGGAAGCGGCGTACTGCCATGAAGCAGGCCAAAGAGGCCGGCCAGTTGGACAAGGAGTCCCGGGACCTCAAGCAGCGGGAGATCAACGCCCTGGAGGACTACCGCCAGCGGCTGGACCGGGAGGCCGTGGCCCCGGAAGGGGCTATGGACGCCGTCCGGGGCTGGTTCGGTGAAGAGGTGGAGCGGCGGAAGGCCGTGGCCATGGAGACGAAGGACATGTTCGACAACGCCTTCCGTTTCCTAGAGACCACCTTCGGCGACAGCCAGGAGCTGGTGATCTTCGTCACGGAGATCACCGTCGGGTACAACACCTCCTGGTTCGTGGAGCAGTTTGGCTGTGACGCCTATTTCCGCCACAACCGGGAGCTGCTGTTTGACAGCACCCGCCACCGCATCCGGGAGGAGATTGCCGCCGCCAAGGCGGCAGAACAGGAGGAAAACACATGAGGGAAGAGTGGAAGCAGATCGAAGCCGTGCTGGACGAGAAGGTGCGCCCGTCTCTCCGGGCCCACGGGGGTGAGCTGGAGATCGACCACCTGGAGGACGGCGTGCTGTATATCAAGCTGCTGGGCCAGTGTGCCGGGTGCCCCTCCGCGGACCTGACCAACGAGACGCTGATCGAGCATGAGCTGACGGCTGCCCTGCCGGAGCTGGTGCAGAAGGTCGTGGTGGTCCAGACTGTCAGCGACGAGCTGTGGGAGCAGGCCAAGCGGCTGCTGCGGGACCATCATCTTTGAAAGTCGGCAGCCCCTGAAGAGAAAAAAGCGCCCCCGGCAAAAGCCGGGGGCGCTTTTCAACAGCTTACCAGCTGTGGTGCTGCCAGGACTCTTCGGCAGTCATGGCGAAGTAGTCGTAATTGGGGGCGGGGCCGCTGTCGCCCCAGGTGGTGTCGATGTGGTAGTCTGTGCCGTCCAAGGTGGCCACGGTCCAGATGTGGGAGTTGTTGGAGAGGGCTGTGCAGTCGATGCCCTCCAGCTTCAGCAGCAGGTTGTAGGCGCCGGTGTACCCGTCGCACACGGCGGTGCCGTTTTCAAACAGGCTGTATGCAATATGGCTCAGGGAGCTGTCCCCGGCGGTGTAATCATAGACGCAGTTATCGCAGATCCAGGTGAAGTAGACCCGGGCCTTCTCATAGTCGGACATGGAGGTGGTGATCTCTCCGCTCTCCCACAGGGCATCATGGACGGCAATGGCCGCCTCCATGGCCGCGTCGCGGTAAGTCAGGATCTGATCTCCCGCGCTGGCGGCGGAGAAGGTGAGGGTGATGGACCCGTCCGCAGAATAGGTGCAGTTGACCGTGTTGTAGCATTGCTCACAATAGGTTTTCACAGCTGCCAGGGCCGCCTCCATCACCCGTCGGGCGGAGGTTACGGAGAGGCTGGGGTACTGCAGGACCAGCGTGTTCTGGTTGGATGCCAGCATGTAGCGGACGCTTTCATCTATCTCCGCCGCAGTGGCGGGAGCGGCGATATACGTCCCCAAGGGCACCAGATCTCCCATGGCAGCGCCCAGGGCGCTCCAGGACTCCTTTCCCAGGTCCCAGTCCGGCGTTGCCCGCAGGCTTGGATCCACCATGCGGGTCAGCATGGCGGCGGCCGCGCCCCGGGTGATGGGCTGGTCCGGCAGGAAGGAGCCAGCGGCGTCGCTGCCTACGGACACGCCGGTGCGGTAGAGGGTCAGGATGTCCTGGTAATAGGGGGTGTACTCGGTCACGTCGGTGATGAACTGCCGGCTGGCGTAAGCCTGAGTTACCAGGTCCGCGTGAACGGGCGGCAGGGCCTCCTCCGGAAGCGTGTTCGCCAGCACATGGGCCACCTGGGCCCGGGTGGCGGGGGTGGAGAGGGACTCGTCCAGCTCCGTGCCGATGACACCCTCCGACTGGAGATAGCGCAGGTACCGGAGGGCCGCTGCCTCATTCTCGGCGGCATAGGCGCCTGGACCTGCCTCCGCGTCTCCGGTGCGGTACAGACTGCGGATGCGGCCGCCGAAAATCACCACCTGCCCAACGGTCAGCTGGTCTCGCAGGCCGAAAGTGCCGTCGGCCTTGCCTACGGAGAGACCATACGCATACAGCGCCGCCACATTGTCGTAGAACATGGACTCCGGCGTCAGGTCGGAGAACTGGCCGGCGTAGGTTTTGCTGCGGACAAAATTGTCCGGGGTGTCCTGGGCGGCCCAGGCGGGGACAGTAAGAGCAAGCGCCAGTGCCAGCACCAGCGCGGGGACCCGTTTCTTCATGACGGCACCTCCTTATACAAAATGGAAGATCGAATTCAGGATTTCTGCCTGATGGAACAAAACGCGGACAGGGGCCTTTTCAGGAGGGGATGTCCAAATCCTCCATGGTCCGGTCCTCCACATAGGGATTCAGGTACTGGTTGACCAGCTCCAGAGTGGCGTCCGGGTCCAGATAGATGTAGGGGGAGCGCCACTCGTTGGGCAGAGTGGAGAAGGAGATCTTATCCACGCCCATGCTGATGGCCTCCTTCCCCAGCCAGGCCAGATTCCCAAGAGACAGGTCCGTGTCCACATACTGCTGGAAGATCTTGGCGAACTCCCCCACCTTGTCCACGTTGGAGAGCGTCAGCGTCTGTTGAGCCACGGCTTTTAGGAAGTTCTGCTGGGTCTGCATCCGGCCGATGTCCTCGCTGCCGTAGCCGGAGCCGTCGTTATTGTGGCGGAAGCGGACCACCTTCAGCGCCTCCGCACCGGAGAGATGCTGCATCCCGGCGGAGAAGTGGATGTGCAGGTCCTGGTAAGGATCGTCGTAATTCATGCTGATGGGGACTTCAAAGTCCACGCCGCCGATGGCATTCACCAGCGCGGCGAAGCCGTCCAGATCCACGGTTACCGTAAAATCCACTGGGATGCCCAGCTGCTGGGAGATGGTCTCGGCCAGCAGAGCGGTCCCGCCGGAGTTATAGGCGAAGTTGATCTTGTGGTTCTTTCCATTGATGACGGCCTTGGTGTCCCGTGGGATGCTGACACCATAGATGTAGTCGTTCTCTGCATCCACGGCCACCAGGATATTGGTGTCGCTGCCGCCATTGTGGTCATCCACGCCGGACACCAGAATGGTGTAGAAATAGGGCTTGCGCTCCAGATGGGCCGCCTGGGCCAGGGCTTCTGCGTCCTGGGCGGTGTCTTCGGCGGAGACCTCCTCCGCTTCGTCGGGCCGGGTGGTTTCGGCGGGGACCTCAGGGGGACGGAAGAGACAGAAGTAGCCGGCATACAGTGCGGCGGCCACAAAGACCACGAGAAGCAGCAGTCTGCTCCAGCTGCGCCGTCTCCGGCGGGTTCTCTTTGCCATATTCAAAACGCTCCTTACAGCCGCGGCAGTGCCGCGGGGGTTTCTTTGGAAAAACTGGGTGAGAAGATTTACATAATACTCGTTGCAACATTATAAAACGGGAAGCGGAAAAACACAAGAGGAAAATGGCGTGCCGGAGCGCGGCACGCCATTTTTCAGGAATTCTCCGCATCTTCCCGGGTCTCCTCCGGAACCAGCTGCTGCAAGAGCGTCTTGATGTCAGCCAGCAATTGGTTCTGATAGGAGAGGGCGCATCGTATGTAATGGAGTGCCGGATCCAGGTCCTGGATGGGCTCCACGCCCTCCACCGGGTGAGGCCAGCGGCGGACGGGAGGCTCCGGGGTGGCCGGCACTGCGGTGACCGGGGGCTCCGGTGTGGACCGGGCCACGCGGCGGCAGCGGGATTGCTTTGCCATATCGATTCCTCCGTTGCGAGCTTTCTAAGACTAGTCTATGCGCATTTTATTCCCCGCGGTACTTTTTCCGGGTGGCGATGCCGCCGCGGATGTGTCGCTGGGCCTTGTTCACCTCCAGGACTTCCTTCACCTGCTGGTACAGCACCCGATTGAACTGGGGCAGCCGTTCGGAGATGTCCTTGTGCACTGTGGATTTGCTGATGCCGAATTTCTGTGCGGCGGCGCGGACCGTGGTCCGGTTTTCGATGATGTACTGAGCCAGCCGTTCGGCCCGCTCCTCCATGTTACCCTTCAAAACACAACACTCCCCGCCTCTTGTTGCTCCATCCTATGCGGGGAGAAAAAGGGATATGCGCGGACTGGGGCGGAGGGAAGAGAACCTCTTCTGTCTTTAGACGAAAAAGGGCCCGTCCGGGTTTTCCGGACGGGCCCGCGGGGGATTATTTTTTCAGCTTCTGGATCTTCTCCAGCCGGTTCAGGGCCTCGTTGAGGGTGTTATCATTCTTGGCGAAGTGGAGGCGGATCAGGTGGTTCACCGGCTCCCGGAAGAAGCTGGAGCCGGGCACGGCCCCCACGCCCACCTCCCGGGCCAGGTTCTTGCAGAACTGCAGATCGCTCTCATAGCCGTACTCGCTGATGTCCAGCAGCACGTAGTAGGCGCCCTCCGGGTCATTGTGGGAGATGTGCAGGTCATCCAGCCCCTTGAGAAACAGGTCCTTCTTGTGGGTGTACTTGGCCAGCAGGTCGTCATAGTAGTCCTGGCCGAACTCCAGGCCGGGGATTACCGCCTCCTGCAGCGGCGCGGCGCAGCCCACCGTCAGAAAGTCGTGGACCTTCTTGGCCCGGTCGATGATCTCCTCCGGCGCGATGATGTATCCCAGCCGCCAGCCGGTGATGGAGTAGGTCTTGGACAGGGAGGAGCAGGACAGCGTCCGGTTCCACATCCCCGGCAGGGTGGCGAAGTAGGTGTGCCGGTGGGGGGCGTAGACGATGTGCTCATACACCTCATCGGTGATGACGTAGGTGTCGTACTTGGTGGCCATCTCCGCAATGGTCAGCAGCTCCTCCCGGGTGAAGACCCGTCCGCAGGGGTTGGAGGGGTTGCACAGCACCAGGGCCTTGGGACGTTGGCGGAAGGCAGCCTCCAGCTCGTCCACGTCGAAGGTGAAGGCGGGCGGGGGCAGTGGCACATAGATGGGCTCCGCCCCGGAGAGGATGGTGTCTGCCCCATAGTTCTCATAGAAGGGGGAGAAGACGATGACCTTGTCCCCGGGGTTGGCCGCGGTCATCATGGCGCACATCATAGCCTCGGTGGAGCCGCAGGTGGCCACGATTTCCTTGTCCGGGTCGATGGTGCGGCCCATATAGCGGGACTGCTTGCGGGCCAGGGCCTCTCGGAAGTTCTGGGCCCCCCAGGTGACGGAGTACTGATGGGGGCCCTCCCGGGCCACCTGGGCCAGCCGTTCCAGGATCGCCTGGGGCGGCTCGAAGTCGGGGAAGCCCTGGGACAGGTTCACCGCGCCGTACTTCAGGGAGACGCGGGTCATCCGCCGGATCACGGAATCGGTGAAACTGGCGGTGCGTTCAGAAAGAGGCTGGGGCATGGTCAAAATCACTCCTTAATTTGGAACAGTTGGGAAAAAGTCCTGCCAAAGCGCAATATTTTTATCAGTATAGCACGTCACGGGACAGCTGTCACCTCCGGAATCCGCAAAGGGGCGATACCTGATGCGAAAAAACGTTGGGAATTCCGGGGGGATGTGCTATAATAGATGAGAAAGGGGCACGGCCATGCACGTTGCATTTTCCGCTCTGCTGGCGGAGGGGCGGCCTTTTCTGGGGACCTTCATCCAGTCCGCTGCACCGGAGTTTGTGGAGGCCGCGGGCTACGCCGGGTTCCGGTTCTTGACCGTGGATCTGGAGCACACCTATTACGGCCCGGAGAAAACTGTGGAAATGGTCCGGGCCGGGGAAGCGGCGGACCTGTGCGTCCTGGCCTGCGCGACACCATCCTGATGTACCAAAAGTGCCGGGAGATTATGGAGCAGGTGCTGGAACCCGGAGCCATTTGATTTTCAAAGCAACATAACGATAGAAAGGAAGCTGCGAACATGAACGAGACATTGAAGGTTTTGAAGGAGCGCCGGAGCGTCCGCAAGTACAAGGCGGAGCAGATCAGGGACGAGGAGCTGAACGCCATTCTGGAGGCGGGCACCTGGGCGCCTTCCGCCAAGGGACTCCAGACCTCTGTCATGGTGGTGGTACAGGACCCGGAGACCATTGCCTGGATGTCCAAGCTGAACGCGGAGATCCAGGGCAATCCCGGCACGGATCCCTTCTACGGTGCCCCCACCGTGGTGGTGGTTCTGGGGGACGGAGAGAAGCTGAACTGGCTGCAGGACGGCTCCCTGGTGATGGGAAACCTGATGACCGCTGCCGCGGCTTTGGGACTGGGCTCCTGCTGGATCAACCGGGCCATGGAGCTTTTTGACCGGCCGGAGGGCAAGGAACTGCTGAAGAAGTGGGGGCTGCCGGAGACCTACCGTGGTGTGGGCAACTGCATCCTGGGGTATGTGGAGGGGGACCTGCCCGCCCCCAAGCCCCGGAAGGACGGCTGGATCCTCCGCGTGTGACAGATGCACAGGGCGGCGGGAGCATTCCCGCCGCCCTGCTGTTTTGCTGCGGTAGCCCTTGGCGAATCGTATGCAATCGCTTCATTTGGTGAAATCAACAGAGAGGCCTGTAGATATGATCGGCTTGTGATTGCGCTCAAAAAGATGAAAGTTCCCACTTGATTGTATCCATATCCACATAGGCATGTACTGGATTGCGTGGATCAAGATAAATAACGGGCTGCTGAAAATCAGTAGCCGGCTTTATCCATGACAAGAGGCTTTTGACTGTATAAGTCCGTCCGCCATAACAGTAGGAGCATTGAACGACCCACGGAGAGCATTGCCCGGGCCAGTTTACAAATGTCTTTGTGTTCCAGTTGATCCAAACTAGATGTCGAACGGATTGAATTTTTCCGACCACTGAAATGCCGTTTGTTTTTAGGTGCTTTCTGCGCTGCTCCTGCAGACCGCACCTCGCCAAACAGACAATACTGCCCAATAAAAGGATCGCCCCAATTGGGATAAAAGACCAATTGCAGCCGCCATTCACAGGGATGTCTGTGATATAAAAGAGCATCCCGAGGAAAACAAAAATGATTCCCATCAACCCAAATATAAAAGCACATAAGGACCAGATCGTTTGGGGCTGGCGCATACAATCCCTCCTGATACACAGGCTCACTGGAAACACCCCTATTTTATCATACAAACCCATTTTTCACAAGGTCGGTTGGTGAAAGACGGAGTTCAGGCCATCACAACGGAGCTTGAAAAGGGAACTGCTGACCCCCCCCCCCTTGCGTCGGCGGGGAAATTGCGATACACTGGACGGGAGAACACGAAGGCGCTGCCCCGGGAGACCGGAGGGGCGGCCGCCGTTTGGAAAGGAAGAACCACCATGCCAGATATCACCGCGGTAACCCATGCCCAGAACATCCGCTACGACCGGAAGGCGGAGGCCCTTTACATCATCGACCAGACCCTGCTGCCGGGGGAGGAGAAGGAGATCCGCCTCCAGACCATTGACGAGATGGTGGAGGCCATCCGGGCCCTGCGGGTGCGGGGGGCCCCGGCCATCGGCATCTGCGCCGCCTACTGCATGTATGTGCTGGCCAGGTCCATCCGGACCGAGGACCGTCCCACGTTTTTGAAGCGCCTCAGCGACTATGGCCAGCAGCTGGACGCGGCCCGTCCCACGGCGGTGAATCTGGGCTGGGCCATCCGGGAGATGATGCGCACCGCCTTGGAGCATGTCCACGATACCCGGGGCCAAATGCTGGACGCTTTGTACGAGCGGGCAGTAGCCATCCATGAGGACGACATCGCCAAATGCAGGGCCATCTCCGAATACGGTCTGAGTCTGCTGAAGGAGGGCGACGGCGTCCTGACACACTGTAATGCCGGGCCCCTTGCCACCTCCCGATACGGCACGGCCCAGGGCCCCTTCCTGCTGGCGGCGGAGCGAGGGATGCACATCCGGGTATTCGCCGACGAGACCCGCCCCCTGCTCCAGGGCGCCCGGCTCACCAGCTATGAGCTCCAGCGGGCCGGGGTGGACGTGACGCTGATCTGCGACAACATGGCCTCCATTGTCATGAAGAACGGCTGGGTCCAGGCCTGCTTCGTGGGCTGCGACCGGGTGGCCGCCAACGGCGACACCGCCAACAAGATCGGTACCTCCGGCGTGGCGATTCTGGCTAAGCACTACGGCATTCCCGTCTACGTGCTGGGCCCCACCTCCACGATTGATATGGCCTTCCCC
>OGEN01001701.1_pt1 | contig 13114 bp, 11 predicted proteins | sample 1570671 | NCBI WGS metagenome assembly OGEN01 (sample SAMEA2582128, study PRJEB24529) | metagenome | biome: Human gut stool | place: China | collected 2011
TCTTTCCCTACACGACGCTCTTCCGATCTGGTAAAGGCACCGATATTAACCATCATATAAAAAATAGAATATCCGCGTGCTCGAGTCGCTTCAGTTGTTTCCTTGGCAACAGAAGCTGAAATAACCGATTTAATAAATGCGCCGCCTATCATAATTATAAATAGAACCGGAACTATCAACCAACGGGAGGCACTATCCGTCAGTCCATCGAAATGAGTGTTTTCTCCATAAGTCACTAATCCGGCGCTTTCAAGTAACGTGGGTAATACTCCCAGGCCCAAGTATCCGGCTGTCAATAATGAAAAAGCAACAAGCATTGATTTGCGAAAACCGATTTTATCGGCATACGCTCCGGTAAAAATAGGAAGCAAGTATAATCCACCGGAAAAAAGGCCGGAAATCATACTTGCTTCAAAATCATTAAAACCTAAAATTGTAGATAGATAAATAGTGAGAACGATAAACACGGCATAGTAAGCCATGCGTTCAAACAGTTCGACTGTGTTGCTGACATAAAAGGCTCTTGTGAAACCTTTAGCAGCAGGCTGAGGGGAATTGTTCATTTATGTTTTTCTTTTTTTAATTGATAATCGAACGCAAAGATAAGATTTTTTGCCAATCCGACCAGCCACTCATGAAATAAAAGCCGGAAAAAGGCTTGGAAAACCAGTTTCCGACTTAATTATAACAGTTAAATAAACAGGTAATTAAAACTGAAAAAAGTTTTTAGCATTAAAATAGCTGATATCTTTAACCATCTGACAGACACGGTCCATCTCAGATGCCGGTATTTCACCGTTTTCCACATCACGCCCCAATAGATTACACAATGTACGGCGGAAGTACTCATGACGAGGGTAGGAGAGGAAAGAACGAGAATCCGTCAGCATTCCTACAAAGCGACTCAACAATCCAAGTAAAGAAAGGGCGTTCAATTGTTTTTCCATTCCATCCTTCTGATCAAGAAACCACCACCCCGATCCAAACTGAATTTTTCCGGGGATACTGCCATCCTGAAAATTACCTATCATAGTAGCAATCATTTCATTTGCACAAGGATTCAGATTATATAGAATTGTTTTGGCCAGTCTACCTTTTGAATTCAGACGGTCCAGAAATTTACTCATTGCTTTAGCGGTCATAAACTCACCAATGGAATCAAACCCAGTATCAGGTCCCAGCAATTTAAACATCCGACTGTTGTTATTGCGAATTGCACCATAGTGAAATTGTTGTGTCCATCCCTTCTCCCAATCCATTTCACCCAGTATAATCAACATAGCCGATTTAAATTTCAGAACCTCCTCTTTTGTTAGTTCAGATCCACCATAAATTTTATTGAAAATAGCTTTAATCTCGCCATCCGTATACTCTTCAGCATAAAATTCTTCGATTCCATGATCAGACAGCTTACATCCCTGATCGGCAAAGTAATCGTGGCGTTTACGCAAGGCTGTTATCATATCGTCAAAATCAGAAATATCGACCTCACTTATTTCCGATAGTTTTTCAACATAAGCACGAAAGTCTGATGGTATTTCTACAGCCATCACTTTATCCGGCCGCCAAGTGGGTAACATCTTTATTTCAAATCCACTTTCACGTGTTTTAATGTGATACTCCAATGAATCGATAGGATCATCGGTCGTACAAACGACTTCCACATGATAGCGACGCATCATTCCACGGGCAGAATATTCTGGAGAAGCCAGTTTATCGTTACATTCATCATAAATTTCACGTGCTGTTTTGGGGTTCAATATTTTATCAATACCAAATGCTGTTTTCAATTCCAGATGAGTCCAGTGATATAAAGGATTACGTAAGGTATATGGAACTGTTTCCGCCCATTTCTCAAATTTTTCCCAATCTGATGTGTCTTTTCCTGTACAAAAACGCTCCTCCACACCATTTGAGCGCATGGCACGCCATTTATAATGATCACCACCGAGCCAGATTTCGGTTATAGATTTAAACTGGTAATCGTCCGCTACCATCTGGGGAACTAAATGACAGTGATAATCAATAATCGGCATCTTAGATGCATGTTCGTGATATAATTCCTGAGCCGTTTCTGTTTGCAGCAGGAAGTTCTTACCCATAAATTTTTTCATTTCTTTGTGTTTTTATTGTACAGAATAGTTATTTGTATTAAAGCCAAGGTATATTGTTGATTATAAATACAATATATTCTATTTATATTTCGATTTTATTTATCGTTATCGAACACAAAATTAAAAAAATTACTTAGAGATGCAAAGACAAACCAGATATTTATGAATTTAAACTTTAAAATAATATGGGAAAAACACTCTTTTAAAGGGAGGGGTAAGATATTAACTTCATAAAGGATAGAAAGTTAATATCTTGTTTGCAAGAAGTTAACTTCCTGCCTTTACGATATTAACTTCCTAAAAATACTGTTTTTCAGATTATTAGCATGAAAAGTATATCACTGTTCATACTCTATTGAGAATTCAGATTTCCTCTCTTTTTCTTGCGGAACGGAGAATAATAGTAGTAGCTCCAATAGTAATGATAGCTCCGTCTTCAATACGAATACGGTCTTTATCACCCAAAATTTCGTTCATAAGAAAAGTACCTGTCAGACTCGGGGCATCACGTAAAGTATAAACTAATTCCCCCTGCTTGTTACGTTTTACATTGATAATGCAGTGACGTCTGTCCATACTCATATCGCCGGTTTCAATCGGAGTATTGATATTTGTACCGATACATCGACGCCCAATGATGTTATCACCTTCCTGCAGGGGTAGAACTTGTTTGAAACCAAATACGTTCTCAATCACGACGATACAGCCATATTCTTCTTTATATACCTCCTCGTCCAATTTCTCTTCCTTACGGGAAGCTTTTATTTTGCTCTTTCCCAGTCGGATACTAAACTGTTTACCACAATGTTCACATACAAAAACCAATGATTGGCCTTCGCTATATTTGGTTTCATCAAAAGAAAGGTAATTTTCACACTTAGGGCAAAGAATTCTTTTCATTATAAAAATATTTATTTAGCCAGCATCCAGGCATTCTTATAAGCCTCGTTCTCTCTTAATTTCAACAATTGACGGTTAGCGTCTTCACGATTGGCACATGACATTATGCTAACACGAATTTTGCCGTCACCTGTCAATACACTGGCACCTGCATAACCTTTAGTTTTCAATTCGGCAGCCATTAACTCAGCATCCTTGGTATTAGCTACACTGGCTATGATTATATGATATGGAAAAGAAGCTTCTGTAACCTTTGCATCAGCTGTTTTCATTGGCTTTTCCGGATGGGCAACTTTTACTTCTTTTACTGCAACCGGTTTTGTTACAGACGCTTTATAGACAGTCGTCGTTTTCTTCTTTGTAGTTACCGGTTTAGCTTGTGGAGTAGCAACGTTTGCTTTCAGCATAACCGGAGTCATTGCTACCGATTGTTTTTCTATCTTCTCAAACAGATCAGTAGGAAGCAATCGAGCATAATTACCCTTTTCTACATATGTATTTTGGACAGGAGTAGACATTAGAAAAAACAATGCAACCGCAGCAATCATTGCTACTGCATTTCTTAAAAATGCCCAGTTTACGCTGATTTCACGATTTTTCTTTTCTTTAGGAATGAGCGGAAGAATTTTCTCTCTTTCCGGACGTCGTAAAGACGTTAACTCTTTTATCTCAAACGAATCGAGTCCGTAAAGATAAGGAGTAGTAATTTTATTGTCGTATGGAATAAACTCGTAAGTGTTATGAATAGTATAACGGATTTCTCCAATATTAGGTAAATCAGTTTTTCCTTCTTCATGGAGAACGGCAATAAGCTCTGCCACTTCTCTTTCCACCATTTTTGTGGCATCCGAGAAATTGGTATCATACACAGCCATATATGATTGCACTAATACTCCGTCATTCAACCTCAATTGGGGATTGAAACCGATAACACGGGTAGGAGGGAGAAATATATTTTCTTCAGCCACTCTCATAGCAGGAGCGTAGTGAGCGATAAATCCACCAAATCCGGGAACAATTACACAATCATTCTCCAATAATAATACTTCTATATGCTGTGACAATTCAATCATGAGTGCAAAATTAACAGTTTTATTGAAGATATGCCAGAAAAAGGCACTTAATTATATGCATCTAACTGGTATTTTACCAAATATTGACTACTTTTGCATAAAAAAACAGAAGATGATCAATATAATTAAACAAAAATATAGATTTACTAATACAGAATCTTGGTTTGCCGATAAAATAGATAAAAAAAATAAATATAAATTTTACTATTATCGTCAAGCACTAATAAATGTACCTACCCAATCTTTTTATAAAGAAGAATTTCATACTTTACTAACAAATCTTAGACTCTCCGAGGAGGAATTATTTAGAAAGTGTTCAGCTACTGTTCGTAATGAAATAAAGAGAGCAGAACGGGAGGGAGGAACATTTTCTTACAATACTTCTATTGAAAATTTTATTCCTTTTTATAATAACTTTGCACGTATAAAAGGATTAGAAGTTATAAAAGAATCGCAAATGAAAGCGTATGGTAAACATTTAATTATTACAGAGGCTACATTTAATAATAAGGTATTAGCTTCTCATTCTTATATTATTGACGAAGAGTTGAGACGCCCTGGATTATATCAGTCTGCAACTCAACGTTTCTCAAAAGAATTAGATCATAACTTAATTGGACGTGCCAACAAATTTCTTCACTACAAAGATATGTTAAAATTTAAAGAGTTAAATTATTCTGTTTATGATTGGGGTGGAATAGCTCATGACACTATGGATTCAAATCTTATAGGCATCAATAAATTTAAAAAATCTTTTGGAGGGATAGAAAGCGTAGAATATAACTATGCTTCATTACCATATATCTGGTTCATGCAAATAAAAAAAATATTTAAGCGTTAGTTCTTTTTACTTATTTTTTTAGAAAAACAGTTACTCTTATTAATTAACAAACACCTCGTTATTTAGCCAATGTAATATATTTTCTCTTAATTCCCCTTCAAACTGATAATTTTCACTAAATCCCCATCCATGCCCACCTGCAGGAAACACCACTAAACGAGATTTTATTCCTTCCCGGACCAGACGTTGATGATACATTTTACTGTTTTCTAAAGGTACTGTATAGTCATCTGACGCATGAAACAATAGAGTTGGAGGTGTATAAGAAGTTACTTGCTTTTCCGATGAACAGAGATCAATCAATACATCTGAAGGATCCGCTCCCAATAAGTTTTCTTTTGTACCTATATGCGTATAAGGTTCCCTCATTGTTATAACAGGATAGCAAAGTATAGTAAAATCCGGACGAGATTTATATGCTTTTTCCGGATAAATCACACCTATTTTCTCGTCAATATCAAAATGAGTCGAAAGAAGAGATGCCAAATGTCCACCAGCAGAAAATCCTATTACTCCAATCTGATCCGGACGAATTTTATAAGTAGCAAAATTTTCACGCAAATATCTCATTGTCTCTTGTACATCACTAAGAGGGATTTCCGGATGTCCATTAGGTAAACAGTAATGTAGAACTATAGCAGTCACTCCATGTTTCGCAAACCATTCAGCAACTAAACGCCCTTCATGAACAGCTTCTAAACACGAGTATGCTCCTCCCGGACAAATAACAATTGCGGGGGAAGGAACTTCATTTTTCTCAGATGGATAAATAATCAAACCTGTATTTTGAACATTCAATAACGTAGTTCCTACCCACTGTTGAGTACCTTCATTTATCCACCTTTTAAAAGGGTGTTCCTTCCCCCACACAGCAATATAGCTCGGAGTAGGTATATCCGATACTAAGCAAACAGAAAAACTACCGGAAATATAATTGTTTTCGCCAAATTCACATTTTTCAAATAAAAGACTAAAAGAATCATTACTAGCAGATGAGATAATAGCTTTTCCATCTATTATAGAAAATTGATAATACTTATTATTTTGACTATAACAAATTAAAATGGGCTGTAAGCAACTGTTATTGATATCCGTTATTTTATTCTTGAAATAAACAACTAAATCAATCGACAAATCACCATTAATCGAAAATAACTTAGTAGAAAAAACAGAGCCATTATCTATTAAAACAGCTTTCTCTCTTGAAATATATTCATTTCCGTCAATATTAACGAGTGAAATATCCAAATTAACAAAAGTTTCATCATTCCTCCCACTACAAGAACTAAATATCAGAATACTTCCCAATAAATAGATTATATATATTCTGCCACACATCCATATTTCCTATTTAAAATTAAAACCACTCATTATAAACTTATATGGTGAACATGAAAGCGCTAGTTTATAATACAAAAGTACTATAATCTTCCGTCAACAATCTCACGAGGCATATATCCTTTAATGTCATAAATAATATTTTTATCTTTAACCAATGTTTTCCATGAAATATCTGCAAACTTTCTATGTGCAACAGCTAACACTAAAGCATCATATTTTTCTTTTGGTAATTGATTTACTAAATCGAAATTATATGTTTTTTTTACACGTTCCGGATCAGCCCACGGGTCATATATAGTGATCTTCAAATTATATTCTTTCAGAGTATTTACCAAATTAGCAACTTTCGTGTTACGGATATCCGGACAATCTTCTTTGAAAGTAAATCCTAGAATTAAAATATTTGAATTTAAAACTTGAATTCCCTTTTTTAACATCAACCTTATTATTTGACTTGCCACATATTCACCCATACTATCATTCATTCGACGCCCAGCCAAAATAATTTCCGGATTATACCCATAACGCTGAGCACATTGAGCTAAATAATAAGGATCTACTCCAATGCAATGACCTCCTACTAAGCCTGGACGGAAAGGCAAAAAATTCCATTTTGTACCAGCAGCTTCTAACACGTCCATTGTATCTATTCCCATTTTAGAAAATATTTTCGAAAGCTCATTAACAAATGCAATATTAATATCTCTCTGAGAATTTTCTATAACCTTAGCTGCTTCTGCCACTTTTATACTGGGCGCCAAATGAGTTCCGGCTTTAATGACTGAGCCATATATTCGGTTCACTATTTCACCAACGTCCGGAGGCGAACCGGAAGTCGCTTTCTTTATCAAGTCCACAGTATCCAGTTTATCTCCTGGATTGATTCGTTCAGGTGAATATCCGACAAAAAAATCTCTATTATACAACAGACCTGATTTTTTCTCTATAACAGGAACGCATTCATTTTCCGTTACTCCGGGATAAACAGTAGACTCATAGACAACGATATCACCTCTGTTAATAACCTGGCCTACAATTTCACTAGCCTTATAAAGCGGAGATAAATCTGGATTGTTATTCTCATCAACAGGAGTAGGAACTGTTACTATATAAAAATTACAATCTTTTATGTCATCGACCTCGTTCGTACAAACGAAACCGTTATTTATCGCATTCTGTAATAGATCGTCAGATAATTCTAATGTTTCATCATGCCCTTGCATTAATGCTTGTATTCGATTAGAGTTTAAATCATACCCTATTGTTTGATATTTCGTTGAAAATAATCTTGCTAGAGGCAAGCCAACATATCCTAATCCAATTACTGCAATTTTAAATTTTTCCATTTTCATTTTATATTTTCCCAGTACCATTTCACAGCCTCTTTTAACCCCCTATACATATTATATTCGGGTGCATAGCCCAACTTATCTTTTGCTTTATCAATACATGCTAATGAATGTGGTATATCTCCCAATCTATTGGGACCATGCACAACTTTTACCTCTGCTATTTTTGGGTCAAATTCACTCAAAAATTCTTTTAAATAATGAACTAATTGATTCAATGTTGTCCTCTCTCCATATGCTGTATTATAGACTTGGTTAACAGCTTCCGGGTTACTAGTAGTCAATGCCAATAGATTCATCTGAATTACATTGTCAATATAAGTAAAATCACGACTATATTCACCATCTCCATTAATAATTGGACTCTCATAAGCCATCAGCTTTTTTACAAATAAAGGAATCACAACTTCCAAATGGATCTTGACGACGACCAAAAACATTAAAATATCTCAAGCCAATTGTTTCCATTCCATAAGTACGGGCAAAAACATCTGCATACAATTCATTCACATATTTAGTAATAGCGTATGGAGAAAGAGGTTTTCCAATCACATCCTCAATTTTGGGTAATTGTTTTGAATTACCATATGTTGACGAACTTGCCGCATAAACAAACCGTTTTATACCTGCATCGCGCGCAGCAACAAGCATATTCAAGAAACCGTCTATATTAACTCGATTAGTAGTGATCGGATCTTTTATTGAACGAGGAACAGAACCTAAAGCAGCCTCATGAAGTACATATTCCACTCCTTGAATAGCTTTAGAACAATCATCATAATTACATACATCGCCCACAACTAACTTAAAGTTTGAAGAATAATCACGGAGCAGTGGTAATATGTTTTCAATCTTACCAGTTGAGAAGTTATCCAAACAGACAATTTGATTACCCTTCTTCAGTAATGCCTCACACAGGTTTGAACCAATAAAGCCTGCCCCACCAGTTACAAGTATTTTCATATCATTGAAATTGCAAATTAAAATTTTATGCAAATATACATGAATGTTTTTGAAAAATACATTGAAAATATTATTAATTCAAAGAAAGAGGATTGTCCGCAGTTTACTACCATGAACATTCTCGGTATTTGGATATTACGAGGATCAGCCTTCTCATTGTCGTTTTGTCAATATACTTTAAATAGTAAAAGCTTAAGCAATAAAAAACCAATAGAACCGTTAAATTAAAAAGCTATGGTATATACACAGCTTGATTAACTATTTATATATACTTTAAGAATATTCAGAATTATGAGTAAACTCTTTTTTAGGGATTCTAAATTTTTAGTGTTGCTTTTTGCACTAACTCTATTTGTATCATGTAAAACACCTCATTCAATCACTTATTTTCAAGACACAAAAAATGATACAAAAATTCGTTCAATAATATCGGATTCATCTAGCTATGAAATTACAATTCGACCAGCAGATTTACTAACAATAGCCGTTTCAAGCATAGACCCTAATGCTGTAGCTATATTCAATCTGCCTGCAACCACCTACTTAACTCCTGGTAACACTGAATTATCAACAACTCCCGTAATGCAAACCTATCTAGTTGATAATCATGGAAATATCGATTTTCCCGTGCTGGGAAGAATTAAAGCTAGCGGATTGACCCGAATAGAATTGGCTGACTATATAAAAGAAAAGGTAAAGGTTTATGTAAAAGAACCGTTGGTAAATGTACAAATTATAAATTTTAAAATATCCGTTTTAGGTGAAGTAAATGCTCCTGGTACCAAGTCAGTTAGTGGTGAACGTATTACGATTTTAGATGCAATCAGTTTAGCAGGTGATTTAACTATTAACGGTATGCGAAATAATGCATTATTAATTCGTGAAAATGGAATGAAAAAAGATTTTTATCGATTTGATTTGACTTCTTCCGATTTGTTTTCTTCTCCTTATTTTTATTTAAAACAAAATGATATAATCTATATTGAACCTAATGAGGCTAAACAAAATTCTTCGAAAATAGACTCAAGAAAGCAATTCAATATATCAGTAGCTTCTACAATTACAAGTGTAGTTGCCACGATAGCTTCATTATGTATCGCTCTGTTTATAAAATAATGGTACGTATATTTATCTTAAAAAAACTAATTTTTACATACAATAAAAATGAAACAAGAAGAAGTTGTTGACTTTACCAACATTTTAAAAAAATATATAAAACATTGGTATGTTTTTGTTATTTCAATTACGGTTTGTGCCATATTAGTATTTGTATATTTAAAAATCGCAAGCCCAATATTCCATGTTGAAGCCAAAATAAAAGGTGAAGAAGAGAAGGTCGGTGGTATACAAGCTGCTTTATTGAAAAACACAAGCTTTGGCGGACTGTTAGGAGGGTCAAACGGTAGTATTTATAATGACATGGAAACCCTTAGGTCTTATACATTATTGTCAAATGTAGCCGAAACTCTTGGTCTAAACACAATATATACTATCAAAAAATTTCCTAAAAACGTAGACTGTTATAACAATTCTCCTTTGGAATTAAAACCGATGTTGCCGATAGCTGATACTCTCTCAATTGCATTAAAATTCAATGTAGAAGTAAATGAGGAAAGTAAAGTAAATATCAAAACATATTTAGGTAGAAAGAAAATAGCAGAAGTAAAAGAAGCATCATTTCCAGCAAAAATGCCCACAATCTTTGGTGATTTCTTAATTAACACCACTCAATTCTATAAAGCTGATAAAAGTATATCCATGAAAATTATTTATACCGGTTACGGATATATAGCAGAAATACTTACAGAAAGAATCCTGATAGATCTTGTTACCAAAAAGGCTGATATAATATCATTAGGTATTGATGAGAGCAACATAAACAGAGGTAAAGACATACTTAATACTCTTATTAGTAAGTATAATGAACGAGAACTTAGTGACAAGCGCGCATATGCAAAAGAAATGGAAGTGTTTTTCAATGATCGTGTAAAATTAATTTCAGACGATTTAGAGAAAGTAGAAAAAGATATAGAAGTTTATAAAACCCAAAATAAACTAACAGATATAACAGCTGAAGCCAAAATTTTAATTGAGAAGAATGGCGATTTTAAAGAAAAAATGATTGAAGTAGAAACACAGTATTCTGTTATATCAACAATTGATGCCTTTTTAAAGGATCCAAATAATAAATATGCAATGATTCCTATGACTTTAGGTATTGCCGACAAAAATGGAGTAGAGGTGTTACAAAAATACAATGGCTTATTATTAGAAAGACTAAAGTTGCTACGTTCAACTCATGAGGGTAACCCAACAGTGAATCTGTTGAATGAACAAATTGAAGCAACACATGCAAGTGTCATGGCAACAATAAAGAGTATTAAAGAAGGTATTGAATTTACTCGAAATGATTTAAGGCAGCAAGAAAATGAATTTTATAGTAGGATAAAAAACATGCCGACCCAAGAAAGGGAATTTGTAACAATGAAAAGACAACAATATTTAAAACAAGAAATGTTTGTTTTTATGTTACAACAAAAAGAGGAAAATGCAATAAAATCTGCTATAACTACTCCCAAAATGCGAATAGTCGACCATGCATATAATTTGGTAGAACCACTTAGTCCTAAACCATTAAAATGTATGTTTATAGCAATAGTAATTGGAGGAATTTTGGCCATGATATTCATATCTGTATTCTATAGAAAACGATCAATCTGATATTTTAACAGATATTATTATGGTTACCAAAAAGACATTGATAAATAATTCTCTAAGTGGGTTAGTGCAGCTTATTATAACTGCACTACTTACTTTTATATGTATTCCTGTTTTTATCAATAAATTAGGAGTCGAATTATATGGAGTATTTGCTATTGTGTCTGTAATCGGGAATCTGAATATATTCGCAAACTTGGGATTAAATACTTCACTAATAAAATATATTTCTGAACAAGGTAAATGTCCGGATTCAGAGAATGATATTTTTTCTTCATTATTAATTATTGGGGTTATAATCATACCTATTACAATATTAGCTTTCATACTTAATCGATTTCTACTAATAGATGTATTAAATATCCCAATACAATATTATGAACAGACAAAAACATTACTATTTTCACTCCTAATTTCTAACTTTTTATTAATTGTAGGACAAATTCTCACAGCAGTACTTGATGCTTTGCAAAAAATATACCTTACTAATTTTGCTCAATTAATCTATAGTATTATTTATTGGGGAGGAATTATATGTGTAACGAGTTTGGGATATGACCTTGAAAGCATCGGTTGGGCTGTATTTACAGCAGCCGCTAGTTGGTTTCTATTTGTAATTGGTTCCTTTTACGTCTACTGGGGGCCTATAAAGCCTTATAAGCTTCGACAACAATTTATTCCTGTAGCCAAAAAACAGTTATTGTTTGGAGGTAAAGTATATACCTCCGGTCTTATAGGTTTTTGTAACGAACCTCTATTTAAAATAATAGTATCAAACATTTTTGGAATGCATGTGGTTGCTTATCTTGAAATTGCATTAAAAGTAAGAGTCCAATTAACAAGTATATTTTCTAAGTTAACGATGCCATTGCTTCCATACTTATCTCAGTTAACAGATAAACAATCAATGGCCAAATTAATAAAAGACTTAACTTCTAAACTGTTTCTTTTAGTATTGCCTGTTTGTGGTATGTTATCTGTCGGATGTGAAGAGATTGTTAGTTTATGGCTTCGTACCGATATTTTCAATTATACCATCTTTATCATAGGCTTAGTTGTTCCATATTTAATATTTTCACCATTGACTTTACCTATATATATATATCTAACTGCTAAAGGCCATCCGGGTAAAACCGTTGTTTTTCAATCACTTTCTGTCGTCATTAATATTTGTGTATTTTTTATGCTTTATAAATTTACAAATGAATACACAATTATTATTTCTAACATTCTTTCGTATTTTGTCAGTTATCTATTAGGGCTTTATTATCAAAAAAAATATTTAGCCATTCATTACCAAATGAACCGTTCATACATACTAAAAATACTTATTCTAATCTCAATATTCCTGGTTATTTATTTTTTGAAATTTTATATTAGCTCTGATATTTTAAAACTATTATTCATCTCTATAAGTATTCCAGTTATGACCATATGGATATACAAGCATCTAAGGATTGTAACTATTGATGATTTAACAAGATATTTTTCCGATAGTAAAATTGCTAATCGTATTTATAAGATAATATAATTATTATGCTGTTTATCCCTATATTAATCGTAAGTATAATTCTATACCTAAGTGGTAAAAGGATACTATCCACCATTCTTTTTTTCTTTTTTCTTTTTGACGGTTTTCAAATTATACCAGAAAAGTTCTTCGAAACAGGTATGGGAATCAGTAAATCTACCGACTTTGCTCTATTATATATTATCATTTTATTTATATATGGCATAATTAATACTAAAGACTTCATTCCTATTAATAAATTGGCCTTATTATTAGGAGGGTATTTACTCTTTATTGTGTGCCTG
>OGEN01001712.1_pt1 | contig 13044 bp, 11 predicted proteins | sample 1570671 | NCBI WGS metagenome assembly OGEN01 (sample SAMEA2582128, study PRJEB24529) | metagenome | biome: Human gut stool | place: China | collected 2011
GCCTTGTGAGCGGACTCCGTGCCGGAACATGTTCCCGTGATCACCGGGCGATCCATCTCGTCATACTTGGTAAATAACCATTTACCCTCGGCTCGCATTCTTGCATCCTGCACCAAAACCGCCCGTCCTCGCTTATCGTAAAGATAAATCGTACAACCCGCTCCCGGTACATACAATTTATACGGTTTATTCAACTCGTTGTACTCCGTGTAATAACATAACTTCGATAACTGTTCCAATGTTTTTGTCCCGGAGGTAAACTCGGCATCTTGCAAAGGAGATATGATATAACGTTGACGGTTTAAATCATCATAAACATAGTATGTTTTTACCTCATCCTGAGATTTACAAATCAAATTCCCCTGGAAATCGTAATATTCCGTGTACTTCACGTTCTCCGCATCAGTTACTTGTTTCACGATAAGTTCCCGGTACGAGTAATTTCCCTCCAGCTTAACAGAAGATCCATCAAGCACGTATTTTTTTACATTATCCCCGGTTGTATAATGTCGTACATTGGTTTTCACGGTATGTCCGCTACCCATTTTAAGCTTTTCCCCGTAAAAACTTTGCTCCACGATTTGATCTTCGGGACGGTTATTATACTTCGTCTCAGAATAAGCGTAATGATTTACCCCGAACTTATTCGTGTAGTATTCATCTTGTTCAGAGAGGGCATATCGACGAAAACCCTTACAGTTACTTACGCTGAAAGGTAAATAACTTTTTGATACGCGACCGGTGCTATCATACACGATAGGTTCTATAACATCGCTGCCATCAACAGAAGGATCCACTTTTCGGGATTGAATCACCCTTCCCATTCCATCGTAATAAACATATGCCGAAACCGGTTCGTTTTCTTCTATATATATATTTTCTCGCACGTAACTGGCAACTCCGCGTCCACCATCAATGTAGACGGTCCCATTCATCGGGACTATCGTATCCCAATAATGAGCTTCCAAAGTATAAGTTCCCCCACCCGAAAGATTTTCAAATACAGGAGGAAGTACAAAACCCTCTTCCTCTCGCACAAGTATACCGTCTCTAAAAAGCTTATATTTCACCCCGTATTGAAATCCATCCAGTTTTAAAGAATAATTATCAATACTTTCGCGAGATAATTCCGACAACGTGAATTTCACCAAATCTTGTCGTTGCAGTATTGTATGTATCAATACTCGAAACATTTTACCCCCGTTAGCGTTATCTAACGAGAAATATACTTCATTAATCCGATCTCCTCCTCGAAGATTAGGTCCCGTTGCCATACTAATTGTCGAGTTAACGCGATGAATACGAAAACCCGGGAAACAACTAGACTTTCCATTATTTATCTGTTCCAACATCTCATCCAATTGCGCGAGATCGGAACTTGACATTAAACTGATAAATGGAACTATGACCTTCCCGAATCCACACCCGGGAGCAGCCTCTCCAACAGGGGGAAGAATTCCTTGACGAGTCACTTCTTCGGTACAATAACCGGCTTTTAAAAAAGGATAGTAATATATTCCTACACTTCCTGACATCTCCTTCTCCGCACGCCCCTTTATAGCCTTTAGGGTATATAATCCTTCCGGGAAAACTTTCTCGAAAGACAAGGGATAACCTGTTCCCCGTATCGTATCATTACCTATCACGTAAAGGACTCCGACTTGCGAACCACTTAAAGTAACCTTAGTTTTACGACCGGGGAATGCCTTATTTGTTTCACAATCAGAATACACGTTATACACAACGATCTCATGATATTCCGACTCTTGCCCATCTTGAACAAGCGGCATTAACTGGTTTAAAGTACTCCTGAACACCACTTCCCGTTCATAACCCGGCTGAAAATTACTTGCCACATCAAACACTAACCTTCCCGAATAATAACCACCTTCATCATCATACGAATCTATATACAATGATTTAACGGAAATCCACGAAAATTCTTCGATTTGTTCCAGTTGCGTATTTATTGCTTCTTTAAGCTTGGAAATCACATTTATAGTAGATCTACCTCGGGATATAAAACCCATGGAACACTCCCCTCCTTCGATTCCTACATGAATTCGGGGTTGACTAAACTCCGTTACCGGACAGAAAATTTGAGCCTCAACAAAAGATGTTACTAAACAAAGGAGTAATACCAGAACGATATTCTTCCCAAAATATGTATCACGTTTATATCGTTTCATATTTTACAATTTAAAAAGGTTTAATAAAGTACTCGTATCCTTTGACCACTTTCCGATCATCATCAAGAACTCGCGACAAACGTCCGAACACATCATACTCGTAATACATCGTATTACCATTCGTATCCATTTCTGAGGTTAACCCGACTCCGGGAATACACGTGTATGTCGTCATCATGGCATTCCGGGGCATTATCCGAACTTCATCTATCGGGTACGATGAACTATTAATCGTGTGGCTCGCGGTGGAAGACGCTACCGTCAGTTCCTGCTCCACGAGTTCCCACTTTTCACCGGACTTTTTCCAGTAAGATAAAATATACGATCCCGGTTTAAAGTTCGAAAGATTGATCGTGTAACTTTGAGAGTAAACCTTATTTCCCGTTTTAGCCGTTTTAAGTATTGTCGCACTTGTTTCATCTTCAAAACTGGTATAAAATACCTGATTTTCCCGGGTTGTACTTCTCGGATGATACACTGCATTTTTCACCATAGCCACGGGTAAAGAAAAATTATAACCGTATATCATGGATTCTGCCGAACCTTGATCTTTATGAAAACATGTCAAGTTTAATCTTCCATCGTAATGATCATAATAATCCACAAGAGTATAACGATTATCGTGATAAAAATTCTTGGAAGAGTTGATTCCCGACATGGAGAAATCAGTTGTATCAATCGGCACGGATGCAAGAGTTTTACTCTTTGCCAAAACCGGCAATCTTTCATTCTTATCATTCGAGACTAATTTATACAAGAGTAATTTTCCCTCGATAACTTTATCATTCTTGATCTTTATTCTCTCAATAGGCTTTGCCAGCACTCCGGCTTGAAGTAACGCATCTAACGTGTTACTTTCCACGATTCCCGAAAGATTACCTTGAGCTTGAAAGCTAAACGGGTATTTCGTCTTTACACGATACGTATCCCCCCTATCGTAAACCACTTTTTCCTCTACAGGCAAATAATAAGTCGGATCATACGTATACTTTGTGACTGTCGTGGGAATATCAACCCCTGTTATTCTCACCGAGTCAACATATATAGGTTCTGACAACCAACTATAAACAATCAAGTTAGACAACAACGCCCCGGTTGGCATATTATATTCATGAACATAGTATCCTTTAATCTCTTTCCGAACATGTTTCTTGAATTCATATTTATATTGCACCCTCTTCACTTCCTGCCTCGTAGAACTGTATTGTATTTCTTCTTTTAATAACCCTCTCCTCCAGAACCTCGACGAGTTCGGGAACACCGTGGGAGCGTCATTACTTATTCCTTCGCTTTCTATTCGATTAATATGGCGCATAGAGGGTTCGTCGGGTCCATCCATCAAATCTGTGTAACTAGAAACGATCTTTGAACCGTTACTTAAAGTTTCGGTAACCGTAGAGTAATAAACACTCGTATTTTTATCATCATGGAGGTAACAAAATTTCCCCCCGGTATTCCAATTATCCGTATAATCATTATTACTATAGATTATCACCCCGGAACCATTAGCATAGGAATAATTCGTGGTAAGGCAATTACCGGCGCCATCGTATCTTTTGATATTTTTAACCCGAACCCCACCCACGATAGAGCCATTAATCAACTTATTATTTTCGTACTCGTAATCCACGTACCCACCAAGATTATTATAAACCCTAGTTAAAATATTTGCTGTCGTGTGAGCGAAAGATGGAGATCTATCCGCTCCTTCCGTGGGGAAAAACGTGGTATTCGATTTCCCATTATAATATCCCCAATGGTCAAAATCTTTACTATCCCTGGCTGGTAAGTTTCGTGACGTGTTGTACTCGAATTTACCCAGCATCAATTTACTTGTTGAATTTGATTCATCCACCTCGATCAATTTTAGACGCTTATACCCAGAAGTCGATTGAAAATAAGAATACAGAAATTTGATCGATTTCAGATATTCCTGATTTGAAACAATTGTTATTTCATTCAATTGTCGGCCATTAGGAAGTTCATGACCTCCGGCTTGCGATGTGAAACTAAGTTTTCCATTTCCCCAAGTAATATACTGCAAATAATAGGGAGACGACCTGTATTGTATTGATTTATCAATTATAGGGTCATTGTTTTTACGATAATAATTATAATTGGAATAACTAATTTCACCACCACGAAGATAATCAAAAGAGACTTCGTTTCCCGACAGAGGTTTTATCTTTGTCAAGTGCCATGTTGAAATATGACTTCTTGTAATACTATTCACGGAATTATGCTTTACCTCGCTATACCGGGTTACTTCTGTCGATTCTTTCAAATTAAAAATATACTTTACTCCCAATTCATCCGTAATCGTGAAATTTAGATCATTATCCAAAACGATGTTAACCGGGGTATAAGGTATCGTCCACGCTTTCCCATCCTGATCTATCGTAAACATACCCGTCCTACCGGGAATCTCGTAATAATACAAATCGGGTTCACCATCAAAAGTAACGCATCCGGTACAACTAGACTTGGAGGTACAATGGTCCACTCTTTCTCTCAATAAATTCGTGGTACCCCACCACGAGGAAAAATTATTCGCCAGTATCCCAGATCCCCTACAATAACCATTGACCAAATCATCATTATCCACGATAACACGAGTAATTTTTCCCCCGACCGAGAGATTCCAGCCTAAGCCCACCCAAGAAGCCAAGTCCTGTACTTTAATCCCGGAACAAGTATATGACAACACTATCGGGATATTCACATTTTCTGCGGCAGCTATCGTGTACAAGGGAATACTAACCCCAGCAGTCCCCGTCCCCTTGTTTACTTTTATATTTAAACTCCGTAACAATCCCTGTGATTCGGGCGACGAAGGTGGTGTTAGTTCTGATTGACCAAAACTCATGGTAGTCAACATTACAAACAGAATAAAAAGACTTGCAATTTTCATATTCTTTTCAATTTGTCATTAGTACTTGAATAATTAAAGCGTCTTCCTTAGAAAAGGAATTCCTCTTGGAGTATTTACTTCTTCCCGTGAATTCCAATTAGTGATTTTCACGAGACACTGACTACATCCTTCCCCATAAGCATTTCATTTTAAAGTTTAACACGAATTACTGTTAGCCGATGACACCTCCAAGCCTACATATCGGCAAGTACATCAATAACAAGCCCGCCTATCCCCATGAAAAGAACGGGTTCCAGCAGATTTTCCAATTGTTTCAATTTATGTTCCTACTCCCGGGTGAAGGTATTAACTCACCCACTCTTCATAACCCGAACGGATCATAAAAGACAACGGAACAAAAACAGCCGATAATCACCAACACCACCAGTAATTCCGGCAAAGAAAAAGCAGCAAAAGATTTACTTTTCAGATCACGCCTTTTCTGTTTCGATAATTTTTGAATTGTTTTCATATTGCAATCAGAAGTTTAAAAAAATACAATTCTAAAAAATATATTCTTCGGCTGATCTTTATAAACACACCCCACACTTTCTCGTTATAAAGTCAGGGTTTAAATTTATACAATAATTTTAGGAGAATTTGTAGCAAATTTGTATCTATTTTTTGTTAAAATATATCAAAACAAGGGATTGAAATCAATTTATTTCAACCCGAGAGAAATGGAGATACTCTCGAGAAACTACCCCTTTTTCGTCGATCACTCGAAGATTATTCAGAGCTTCTCCATATGAGCATGGATGAGCAACGTTTGATCCTCGAATGAGCTCTGAATAAGTGGTATTATTTGATACTTATTTGGTACTTATTTCAGGTACATTTGGGTATTAGCCCCTAAGGAGTATGTACATACTCGCCCCGCAATCCAACCAATCCAAATCCCCCGTCACCTGCTCCTCCTTACCGTTATACTTGAACCGGTTCGCCGCAAGTTGCAAGTAATCCTCCTCATTTTCACCACTATTTGAACCTATCTTAAAACAATTCTTGAAAGAACATTCTCAAATATATTAAAAATTAATCCTCGTGGGATTTTCATAAACAAATTTCGGTTGGTACAGACAACATGACATGTGTCTGCACCAACCAAGTTAATTATAAAATCTAGTCAACTTTTTCCCGCATAATACAGAAACTTTCAATCCTTATAACTTTCTTTCCCTATTTCATCAAGTTTTTCTTGATGAAAATATTTAGAAGCAAACAAAACTTCTAAACCTAATAATTTACCATCTTTCTGAAAAAGTAAACCAATTTCATCTTTTAACTCCTTCGGCCAAACTTCTCCTCCATAACACACTCCCTCTTTTTCGATATCATCTACAAACCATATATACAATCCATCGACTTCTTTATCATACTCGTACTGCATCTCTCTTTATTTTAAAATTTAAAACCTTTTTCTGGACTTGCACTCACTATTACTCGCCTAATTTCATCTCCCCCCAAGGATGACTATGAAAACATTATAACTGAAATTCAACGTGCGGCGACTATCGTTCATATTTGAGGAAAACTTTTATCGTTTTCCTCAAATATTTAAACTCATTTAGTAAATGTATAAAACAATATAAATACCATTAAATATAGATTACAGTTCGTATTTGATTGTAGCTTTAATCATTTCTACAACATACCCCCCCAACGCACCTTTATCGCACAACGATAGTTTTATCAAATCGTTATTAAGAATTATCTTAGCATAATAAACTGCCTTTGAAACATTTTTTAGAGGCAAATAAGCATAATTTCCCCATAAATAAAGGGCATTATCGTGACGAATTTCTAAAGCCCTTCGAAACATCTTATAATAAACTTCTTTATCATTTATTCCCATAAACCATTCAGACATCGAAGCTGTGATTGCCGTGTAAAATAAATATTCTGGTTCTTGTGAAAATTTCACGTACGACTCATTAAAGTATCTCTTCAATAATCCAGAATAATAATCAGTCTTGGCAAATTCATAATCTTCTTCGACTAAAAGATTCATTAACAAATAATTTGTTAACAAATAAACATCTATATTATCGGGATCATCTTCAATAACTTTTTGCGTCAATTTTAAAGCAGCATCCCAATCTTTAACCTCTTCACATTTCGCTAATTCTTCTTTCCATTCTTCCATGATATAATTTATATTATAAACATAGTACCTAATTTAGGAATTCCATCCATTACAACTCCTCTTATATAAACAGTATATCCACCCACTTTAACTTGAACATAAATCATGCCGTCTCCAAAATTTGCAGATTCAAGTAGCAACCCAGCATCACTCTTCCTATATGTCAAAGAACCTTTTTAAAAAATTAAAGTACTTTTTGTATTTGAGGAGAGTTTTTATTTTTCTCCTCAAATACCTATTGTCTATTCAGAAAAATTCTAGGATAATTCACCCTCTTTTTCCCAACAAGAAATACAAAGTACTATCCCATTTTCTCCTATCTTTTTCATACTTACAGGATCATACTCCATATTACACTGCCCTTCATACTCGTATAATACCCATATTGAAATATCTTCACGAGATATTCCGATTGATTCTAATTTTTCATATTTACCTTCCAATAAAGAAAGGAAATATACAAGTATTCCCGAAAAATTTTCATCTGATTGAATAATTTCTATCCCCCAGTCTGCATGAGGAAAATTCGAACTCACACCAATAACATTATTAAGTTGCTCCTCACTATAACTCTTTGATGAGAGAATTTGTAAACGATATATATACATTTGTTTAATAAATAATCTTCAGCCTTCAAACCTGTTTTCAATGTTTTACCTCGAAAAGTTCTTTCTACGCCCTTCAATATTATTTCTCCACGTTCAATTATTGTAACTTTAGAGTAAACTTTTTTAGGATAATACACTTTTTTAAGATAACACACTAATTGAGAGTCAATTTTCCGAATAAGACACTCTCAACAAAACATATTAATATCCGAGATTCGTCAAGGTTAAACTATCCTTACCATGTATCACGAACTCTCGCCTTAACACTTCGTAATCCATGTGGATATCAGTATCATCACTCCAAAACCCTGGAATTGTATCTACAAATTGGATTAACTTAGTTGTATCCACGAGATATTGCTTTCGATCGCTATCATTACCATTATACACAATAAGTCTTCCATTCACGAAAGCATAACCTTTAATTTTGTTTTTTCGATAAAAGAAATCTGTTCCCACAAACACAAACATTTTGTCATTTTCTTCTTCAAAAAAAAACATAAAAAAATTCATTCTTATTTTTATAAGGAGAAATTGAGTCTACATAAGAAATAAAATCCTCTATTCTATCTCTTAATACAAAAGCAAACGCTTCTGATCCTCGATTATTTTCATCAAGACCTGAATGCCGTTTACAAGCGAAACAACACAATGTCGTGAATAACATGTAAAATACGTATTTTCTCATTTTACTATTTTTTTATCTTATTTTTCAACGTTTTCCCAGAATCAACTTTTATAATTAATATACTAGGATTCAACATTTGAATTATCTGCTACAAATTTGAATAAATTGAACGCGTCAACGGTATCACGAGTAAAAGCATAACGAGTTCCAAAACTTGTAGGTTTACCACTTAAAGAAGATAATATCGTTCTATCATAAATCGTGACAAATTCATTTACATCTCCCTTTTTAGCCGAGTTCGAAGCGTATAAAACATCATAAGCATCATCCGTTTTTTTCTAGAAATACGATAGAGCCATCTGCCATCAACTGGTAATTATCTATCAACATCCTCTCGATGTCCACGAATTTAACGGGATTTCCGGAACAATCACCGAAACTCGCCAACTATACTTGTAAACAGGTGCTGTCTCCATGTATGTAAAAAAAAAACGTTTTTCAAATATACGAAAATAATTTACTTATGCATCTAGTTTTATAAATTTAGGTTGGCGCAATAACATAGTATTTGCACCAACCAAGTTCAATTATAACATACTTTCATTTTTTCTTACTATAAGAAAAACCTATTTTCTTGAAAAGCAAAAACAAAACAATGCAAATACACACGACAAATATTCCCAACAATTCAAAGTCTGTTTGACTCATCCCTTTTACATGAGGATTACAAATATTAAATACAATCCCTCCCATGATAACAATAATGACTAACAGTAATACCAACAACAACAGTCCGTACAATATTTTCAAAAACATTTTCATATTTCAAATGATTGAGGTAAAATTAATTTATTCCCAAATAATTTAGTATTTTATTAAATACCTGTCCTTTTTGAGCGCTAGACATTCCTCTCAAATCCAATGAAAAAGCCCCTTCCTGATCCAGATATGTATAATCTCCCGACAATAGTTTATGCACAACTATCACGGAATTTGTTATCTTTAAAGAAGCATTCATATCACCATAAACATCTTTATATAGACTATGATCTTTCATGGAAACCCCGGCATGCCCGTAACCGTCTTGCAAAGCGTGAAGACCGACACCAAACATTTGCAAACCAATATCATTGACATCGAAATCTTTCAAGTGACCCGTTAAGGCTGACGCGAATATATTATCCCAACCATATTTCATCCCTCTCAATTGAGCATCTTGCCGTGATATTCCCCACGATACACCGCATTCGAACGCATGGAATGTCTTATATTATTATTCATCCCGGGTGTATTAATATCCCACTCTATATCCTGAGAATTTCGTGTTCCACTATGATCCACGTCATTCCTGTAAACTAAAGGATAACTTCCATGTGCAATGTTATTTAACCATAAAACCCTGTTCCCCGGGTTATCGGCATACACAGAACTATAATACGCGATCATGTAAGCTTGTTGACCTCCTATCCCGAATGTCGATAAAGCTTTCATTGTCATTTTATGATGATTTGACACGGACCATTTACCATTGACATCAAAAACTACCACCGGGTTATTCAAAGCATAATTATAACTCGTTTGACTATAGTATGCCTCTGTCATGGGATCCACGCTAAACCATCTCCCCAACCCGCTATCGTACATCCTCGCCCCGTAATCCAACCACTCCCAATTCCCCGTCACCTGCTCCTCCTTACCGTTGTACTTGAACCGGTTCGCCGCCAGTTGCGGGTAGTCACTCCTCACCTGTCTCGCCCCGAAAGGATAGTAATCGTTCCGCTCCAGGACCTCCCCGTTTCCATCCACGATTACCCGAACACTACCCAGGTGATCTGTCAAGAAGTAATTCACCTCGCCTTGACCCCGTTTGAAGCTCCCGGCCTGATCACCCCGTCCCCGAAACTCGCCGATTCGAGTTGTAAACCCGCTCCACTCTTCCTGTATGTCAAAGAACCAAGGTAGTCAAAACCGTTCACCTCACCCTTGTCCCTCACCCGTAACTTCGTGCCATCGGCAAGGTAATCGTACTTTGCCTTCAACTCGCCGCCAACAGTCTTGACTTCACTCAACAAATTTAAGACATTATAACCGAAATTCAAAGCTCGACGGCTATCGTTCATCATGTTTCCATTTTTGTCATACGTGTAACTACCAGTTGCCACGTTACCACGGGAATAAACATCACCCGCCAGCGTGGAGGAAACGTTCTCCGTCAAACTCGTCAACTGGTTATCCGTGCCCAGCCCCTCATCCTCAGGCTCGTCACCAAACCCGTCATAAAATGAAAATCGAGGAGGTTCTTCATTTTTCCTCCTCGATGATTTTTACATTTTAAATTAATATCTAAAGTAACTTTAGAGTAAACTTTTTTCAGGATAATACACGTTTGAATCTCCCGGCCTGATCACCCCGTCCCCGAAACTCACCGATTCAAGTAGCAACCCCGCGCTACTCTTCCTGTATGTCAAAGAACCAAGGTAGTCAAAACCGTTCACCTCACCGTTATCCCTAACCCGTAACTTCGTGCCATCGGCAAGGTAATCGTACTTTGCCTTCAACTCCCCGCCCGTCGTCTTGACTTCACTCAACAAATTTAAGACATTATAACCGAAATCCAATGCTCGACGGCTATCATTCGTCAGGTTCCCGTTAAGATCATAACCGTAACTACCGCTCGCCACGCTTCCACGGGAATAAACATCCCCCGCCAGCGTGGAGGAAACGTTCTCCGTCAAACTCGTCAACTGGTTACCCGTGCACGTGTAAACCAGGTTATCCACCAGCGTGCCTCCCGCAGTCCGCTGCAACGTCTTGATGTTTCCGTTACGGTCGTAAGTCAAACCCCTCTCCAGGTAGCTACCCGGCAACGTCGACCACGTCGTCCCGCTCTTCTGTTTCTGCGCCGTCTCCTTCAAGCGATTAACACCGTCATACGTGAAACCGTACATCAAGGCCACGTTCGTACCCTGCTGCCACTCCCACTCGCTGATGTTACCATTCCAGCAGGCCACGCCTCCACCCTCCGGGCTCTCGTGGCATAACCTCATCTTGAAGGGGCTCTCTCTGCAAGCCAAGTCCTACGACTAATTCTTGTATTTGAGGAAAACAATAAAAGTTTTCCTCAAATACATATTGGTTTATTTAGTAAATTTTTAGTATAAAAACACTTATTTTAGACAAGTTCGAATCAGTTATCTCCAACATACAATTCAGCCCAACCGATATTGAACATTTTATTCCAAGGTTTTAAAGAATCCAATGGATTATCCAAATTTTCAGGGATAATTACTACTACATCTATTGGCTCTTTTCCCAAATTAAAAAAATCAGAATCCTTATATTTTGCAAGTAACAATAGATATTTGATTCCATGTAAACCAATTCCATAATCTAGACCACTCAACATAGGATTTATTTCCACTACTAAAACCCGCCTTTTTTGTATATAAGTATCATTTACTACAATACATTTAAACGGACCATGCAAATTCTCATATTCTGTAGATGACAAATATAACATATCTTAAAATTAAAAATTGACCCAAAAATTTATAATCGATATATTTTTCTTATCAAATATTTTCAACTCAGGAACAAGCCTCCCGAAATTTCCATCTAAAGGTGCTGCCATTTTTAATGTTTTAAAATTAATATTTTTAAGTGGCGTTGCTGCTTTTAATGTAAAAGCCCCAGTATTCACATTGGGTAAACCAGCAAATTTTCGATATAAACTTCCATATATTTTAGGATTAATCGGAGACCAATAATTACCTATTGCTCTTGATTCGCCTCCAAACACTCGATAAATAGGAACTTTAATATTACCTACTAACCCTTTCCCAATATTACCTAAAGCCACCATCCCCTCTATTCCTCCCGTCGCGACAAAAAGTAAAGACTGGATAGTCGCTTGCGTCACGGGGTGATTTACAAAATCACGATGAGCTTTATGCATACTATTGACAAGTAATTCCAATTGATTATCTTCGGATAACGGACTATGTTCGCTTAATAATTTTGATAATAAGACCGAATTATTTAACAAGGATTCCATCACGTCAACTTCTCCAAATGAAGTCGACACTAGTATATTCTGGTAATAATTAAGATATAACCCGCCAAAATTCACAGAGAGAGTACTCCCCTTGTTATAATAAGTCTCGCCATCTATCTCGACTTCTTTTTCTTTCGAATCTCTCCAAAGCCAGGCTGTCTCATCCTTGTTAGTATACCAATCTAACGCTTGCCCGTCTTGGTCAACATACACGACAGGGTTATTACCGCTAAAATGATAAGGACTTTGAGACAAGTAATTTTCTGATAAAGGGTCCGTCGTGAACCACCTCCCTAATGCTAAATCTCCCATCCTCATCCCGTAATCCAAATACCCGAGATTCCCCGTCACCTGCTCCTCCTTACCGTTATACTTGAACCGATTAGCCGCCAGTTGCGGGTAGTCACTCCTCACCTGTCTCGCCCCGAAAGGGTAGTAATCGTTCCGCTCCAGCACCTTTCCCGTGCCGTCAACGATTACCCGAACGCTACCCAGGTGATCCGTCAAG
>OGEN01001720.1_pt1 | contig 12965 bp, 9 predicted proteins | sample 1570671 | NCBI WGS metagenome assembly OGEN01 (sample SAMEA2582128, study PRJEB24529) | metagenome | biome: Human gut stool | place: China | collected 2011
ATTTACGATTGCTAAAGATGCTCTGAGTTTCTTCGATGACGCCAAACATGAATGGGTGGCCGAACCGGGTAAGTTTGAAGCTGTAATAGCTGCCTCTGCCGCCGATATTAAAGGAGTGGTTCCTTTTGAATTGAAATAGTTTCATCGTATTGAGACACAACCTTCATATGCATCTAAATTTTTTGTGTAAAAAACTGTTTTTTGTGCGGAAAGTGAATTACTTGTTAAAAGTAGAAAGAAAATAAATTGAATCGTTTTCATAATCTTAATTGCAATTTGAATTTGTTTTTTGTTTTATTGAGTGATTTTTAATTTGTCGATGTGGAACTTACGTGGAACTACTATAAGACATAAGGAGAGGATGTAGTTTTTTTACATCCTCCCAATTTGCATAATAGTTATTCCTCTTTTATCATAATAACGTCTGTCGGCACGGAAAAACCTATCGGGTCTGCTGTTTGGTCTATTGTCGCCCTAATTCCTTCTTTTTCATCAAGAATCCACTCTATTTTATTAGGAGATAATAATTTGATAGTCCCGGCATTAATCCCATTACCGTCGAAATGTTTCTTTTTCTGATCATAAAATGTGAATCTTAAACAATTAGGATTTACATCCAGTTTATTGGTTGAATAATTTGTGGCCCATATGTATATTTTCGCACGCGTATCAGATGGTTCTAAAGTAGTAATTATGGGAGACATATAGTTCTCAACAGTAGCCCCATTGACAGACAGAAAATATCCTCCAAAAAGTCCGTCAAGCACATAGTTACTTCTCACTTTCTGTCCTTTTTTAAGAACAATTTTGAAAATTGTATCGTTTGATTGATACATCCATGTACCTTCATAGGCTTTTAAATTTTCTGTATAGAAGGTTATCTTTTGCGCAAAAAGAGAATTACTTATTAAAAGTAAAAAGAAAAATAATTTAAAAGTTTTCATGTTTTTAGTTGCAATTTGAATTCGTTATTTTATCATTGTTATCTAACTCTTTAGGAACCCAGTTTCCTTCATGATTTCCTGTTTCCCAATCGTTCATAGGCCGGAATAGCACTGATAAACCGGCATTAGTTTTATTAAAAAAAGATAATAAATTTTGTAAACTCATCTCAACTCCTCCTTTTGAACCATTCTGTACAATATCATTGAATAAATCATCAAATACACCATTTTTAATATTGGTTGCGAAAGTTTTAAATGCATCATCAGATGTTGTCGAAATTATGGTACAACCGTATTCGTTCATAACTCCATAAGTGAAATCATTCGAGGTAATTCTCCCTTTTAGATAGGCTTCACTCAATGATTTCAAATCGCTTAATGATGGAATTGGTATACCTGTCGGATGAGAATGATACCATTCTGAGTATGATTTATTTGCTACTTGCTCAGGTGAATACTGTAAGCTTGTTGGTGTTAGAGTAGTAGGGTAAATCATTTCTCCGGATGTTGTCCTAATATAACCATGTTCTGTCGCGCCGACTCTATAAGGATATGTCTGATCAAAGATTGCATCAACTCTATCTTTTAATGATTGATCGGAGGATGCCTTCTTTGCTGTTTCACATGGGCTTTTAGGTTCCTTTGGTTTTGTTTCCGTATCTGGGTTTGGTTTGGGGTTATAACCTCCACCGCCTCCACCGCCACGATCTTCTTCATCTTCTACCCATTCGCATTCTGTCCAAGTATCACGTATTTCCGTATAATAGTCACAGTGATCAATCTCGCAAGTGGTTCCCCATTCCGTCTCAGTACACCATTCAAAACATTCTTCTACTTCAACTTCATATATATAATCTGTACATTCTTCATGTAATCTCGTCTGAACGGTCGGCACATCTTTAATAGAATCAACCGGAATTGTAGACTTTGTTACGGTATGAGTTATTTTTCCGTCTACATATTTCCATCCGTTAGCAAAGGTACCATCTAAATTGTGATATATAATATATCCACCAAAATGCTCATCGCGGTTAACATACGTGTTATGAAAAGGTTCAAATGCCGTAAGTTCCAAATACTCTATTGAGGGAATTATCGTCATTGTAAAACCTACAACTTCTTGTGTTTCTCTATCTGTTCTCACTATCAGTCTTGTCATAGATCTTTTATATCTATAATCATGGTCCTTCTCTATCTTATCAATGAGTTCGGGACTTAAAAATGTTACACGCTCATTACCTGTCATAACAGATTCAACGGTTCGATACTTATCATTTTTTCTTCGATAAGTCAATTTCCAATTTGGCTCCATGTTTAAGAGTCTACTTTGTGGACTGTCTTCTTTTGATGAAGCCCTTGTACTACTTCTTGCGGTAGCTTGTGACTCATACCATATTTTAGCATTGGCAATAAAAAGGCAATACTGCCAACCATACTATATAAATATAGTATAATATTGCTGTCAAATGGTAAAATATTATATCCGTTTGAATGAGCAAAAAGAAATATGGAGATACAAAAAAGCACCATAAAAATTCCTTTAATATTATTCTCTATATTTATCTTCATAGGAGTAGTAAATTATAAAGAATCGTAATCCAATGTGTTTACATGTAGAAAGTATTGTTTTCCTTTACTATAGAAAAAGGGTAATTCTTCTGTTCCGTTAGTGAGGTTCTTTAATAAATATAGAGTGGCTTTGGGAGCATTGCTAAACTTGAGATAATTCTTATCTGCTTTCTGAACTCCTAATCTTTTCCATCCATTATTATAATACATTAAAGCGTAATTATCGCCTATAACTATCATATTGTTGGCATTACGAGGAGCGAAACGAACATGAGTTATTTAACAGGTTTACCAAAATCCATGCCTATGCCGGAAGAACCGACGTAAGTTTCGAAGTTACCATCAAATGCAAGTTCCGGATTGCTGCCTGTATGGACTGGCTTGCCTGTTATACGATATTTCTTTTCTATACGGTCCATGTTTTTGTTTTTACAGTCTGAAAATATAGGTAAGGCTGTCGGAGTTGAATGAGGATGTAATTTAGAGTCTGTACTCAAAAATTCCATGTGCGATATATCAATAGGTGATTTGCTTGGACTTATGTAACGATAATATCTATATGCTCTATTATTGTTTAATGAAACTTCCTGGATATATGGGAAAGGCGTATAATCAAGAGTGTGCAGTGTGTCATATTGTCCTCTTTCTTTGTTTCCAGCTATCCATATATTTCCTTTCATATTGCTGTATGAGGTTTTTAATTTTCTTTTTTCCGGATATTTGCGCAACAATACTAATTCTACTTTTTGTGTAGTATCGCAATCTAAGCTTATGTATTTAAGTCCTAATGATTTTTGACTGTTATTAGACCTGTAAAGGCTTTTGCAATAAAGTGTTACATCCATTTCGTGCTTTATGTCATTCGTAGTTAGCGGCTGGGGTATTTCATTATTTATGCCATTAGAGCAAATCATAAATGGCTCGGCGGCAGGTTGCATTTCTTCGTTGTCGAAATATATTGGGAAGAAAAGAATATTTAAAGGTATTTGATTAAAAATAATCTCCTCATTGTCGGTGTCTACTATTCCCCACCCAACTGGGTTTAATTTCTCTTTTGTAAACATGCATAAGTAGACAAGACGTGTTTTTATCTTTTTTGAAAGTGGCATTCTTAGTGTTATCGTTTGATGATAGCGGAAGGTTTGATCTAATAATAATGGGGAGCGTAATGATTTTGGGATGTATTCATCTTCTCCTGATAAAAAGTAAGGGGTGTTTTTTTGAGCTTCGAATGTTTTTCTATATACTTTTCCTGCGTATTTTATGTCACTTTCCCAGTCTTCTCTAATATTATTGTCAGGTGCTGTATAGGGTTGAAAGATTCCCATGGAATCAGGTGATACGCACCAAAAGTGTTTTCTTTCCCTGTCTATCCATTGTGGAGTGTACTCATACACCGTTGGAACACCACAAGCCCGAAGCACATTATTGCTCCATGTTGTCATATTGTGGCAATCCATTTTAAATTTAGGAATGAAAAGATCATAAATACCCAAATGTTCTTTAGCTTTGACATGCTTATTCATCCACCTGCATTTGTTGACATATGTTTTATATCGTTCGAGCTTGGAATAAATAGAAGTATTTACAGAGTCTGATATTATTTTATTATAAAGAGTACGAATTGTGCTACGTTTATAGGCAGGATATTCATCAGTGGTTCTATAAGGCAATATGAATTCTTTGAAGAAATCAAAGTCTTTTTTATATGTGTATCCATTAATCTCCCATATACGAAGTGCGGATTCTATATTGTCGATTAAAAAATCAGCATGAATTGTCTTTAGGTCAGTTGTACTTTCCTTATAATTTTTCTTGTTGGTTTTAATGTTATTGAAAGTTTCTGCCAGGGTAATGCGTAATGAATCATACTCTTTGCTTTTAAAAGATTTAATTTCATCCAAACTCATTCCTTTGAAAAAGTGGTCATATATGGAGTCTATTTGATTAAAAAAATGAATATATGAACTGTCTAATTCTAATCTGTTTAAGCTCTTATGGTATTTCATGTTTTCAATCAAAAAGCAGGCGGATTCATAGGCTATTTTTCCTTTCTTCTTAGAGTATTCTAATACTTTTTCCAATTCTGCACGGTTCTCGCCTGATAAATTAAGTGCTTCTTCTACTTCTGAAGGATAATTTCTACATGATATGAGATTACACAATATCCAAATAGATAAAACAATGTTTTTCATGCCGTAACGTATAAATTCAGATTAAATATTTTGATGCAAAATTGCAACATATATACTTATAATAGTTGTAATATATGATTGATTAATGACAATATTTGATTAAACTAATGTTTGATGATTGATTGTATATATTTATAAAAAAATAAGAAGATGTTTTTTAAGTAGGATGAATGTGGCATTCTATGGATCTGTTCTTATCTTATAAGAAGTATTCTGTTTTGCAAATTCATGAGTTTGTTTTCTGTGTTGAATGTGTTTGTATTGCGGTTGTTTATCTTGCTTTTATCAGGTAAGAATAGAGCAGTTTTCCCTTTTCATAGCAAACCAGATAAGACTGGAAAAAGTAGTTAAGATAATAAATTAGCCCATCATTGATGAGTTTATTGTCAATGATGGGCTTCGTTCCTGATTAATCAGTTTTTATCGTATAATCTTTCTAACAGTTCTTACTCCATTAGCAACTACAGAGAGCAGGTAAACGCCTTTTTTCAGTTCTTCCAGACCTTCAAGCTTAATTTCTCCGTTTCCTTGAAACTTATTTGTTGCGTGATACACACACAAACCATCCTGAGAATAAACACGAATGTTGCAGGATGTATTATTCATGTCTGTATAACGGATAACAATGCCCTCGGAAATAAGAGTGAAAGGTATTTCAATATTACTTTGCTCTTCCGTTATGGAGGGTTGTAATATGCCGGTGGGGTTGGATTGTTGGTTTTTTACATAGTCACGCAAATAATATCCCAAATGAGGGGGCTGATTATATGCCACATTCTGCCAGCAGATAGACATTCTGTAAATATGATCGTGCATCAGGCACGGAACCCGATACGGAGAGGTAAATGGAGTAGAGAAGATCATCAGATTACTCTTGGTGGCTTCATCATAATAGATACACTCCTCTCGCCAGTCTCCGAAAATATCGGCTTGCAGGGAAGGGGTATCTTTAATGAGGTTTACGCCGCAACCATAAGTCGATACAAAATCCGTAAGGGTAGAGCAATTGGAGGTTTTGTTTACCCATTGTGAGATGATGCCTTTTTCCTGTAATTCTTCGGATAAATTGCCTGTCCAGTAGGTGCGGAAGTTTACAGGTGGTCGTCTGGTAGAGATAGAATCACCATTGCAGTCGAAGGTGATGTTATTGTACTTGCCATCAGCGGTTACATTGAATTTGGCTAACGACCAATATTCGGCACCACGTGAAAGCGAATCGATATCTGCACAAAGACCACGACCGATGTCTGCCCCCATTTTACGTCCCGAAAGTATCTCTCCGGTGCAGGCATCACGCATTTCAAAACCGTAAGCAGCCGACTTTTCTTCGTGTACCATAAATACTTCCAGGCCATCACGATCCGGAATGAAGTCCCCTAAATGAAGAGCGTCTCCGTGTCCCAATCCCGTACGATAGAGTAATGAACCGTCGTGATCGATACAGCAAGCGCCATAAACTATCTCATCACATCCGTCACCATCTACATCTCCTACGGCAAGGCTATGGGCACCTTCACCATAAGCACCTTGTCCTTTGACGGTGGATGCGTGCATCCATTTTTTCTTCAAATCCTTACCATCAAAATCCCAGGCACAGAGATAAGCGGCTGTATAATATCCCCGGCACATCACAAGACTTGGTTTCTTCCCGTCCAGATAGGCAACACATGCCAGATAGCGTTCGCTTCGGTTTCCGTAACTGTCACCCCATGCTGAGTCTGAGATAATATTACGACTTGGTTCATAAGCTACGGTAGAGAGTTCTTTACCGGTGCTTCCTTCAAAAACAGTCAGGTACTCCGGACCGGTTTTTATGACCCCTTTCTTACCACCATAGGTTCCACGATAATCGGCAGTGGGATCGTCACTGCCCATAATTACATGGTTTCCCTGTCCATCAATGGTTCCCGGGGCTGTCTTACAAGCTACTTCGGCTTTGCCGTCACCGTCCAGATCATAGACCATAAATTGAGTATAGTGAGCACCGGCACGGATATTAACTCCCAGATCTATTCTCCATAATTTGGTTCCATTCAGTTTATAACAATCAAGATAAACATTGCCGGTGTAGTTCTGACTACCATTCTGGCCATTGTCGCATTGATTGGTGGGGTCCCATTTCAGGATAATTTCATATTCACCGTCTCCGTCTACATCACCTACACTTGCGTCTCCTGGGGTGTAGGTATAACTACTGCCTTGAACTGTACCTCCTTGAGGGCGGTCGAGAGGAATGTTCAGGTATCCTTTTTCCAAAACTAATGCTACAGCGGTTTCAACTACTTTACCGGCACTCAATGCTTCGACTGTATAGTTTGAATTAACTGATCCTTCAGCATCCAGATAATTGGTACGTGATGAGAGTGGCAGAGTATTTAGTTTTGTACCGTCACGATATATATTAAAAGCAATATCATCGGGATCTGTGGCAAGCCAACGCCAGTTTACCAGCATTCCATCGTTGGTGTAGGTTGCAATGGCTCCCCGGTTCAGACGCTCCGGATCGAGTACTTGCGGCCCACATTCTCTGGCAATCACAATGTATTCGGAAACTTCTTCCGACGGAAGCATTCCCTCTTTTACGGCGATTGCCTTAAGTGTGGTGGTTGTACTCAAAGAGAATCCTTCTGTATATACAGAGGCTGAAGAGGATAGGGCGGAGCCGTCTTTACTGTAATAAATGGTAGCTCCATGGGTGGGACAGCTGATTGTTACATTATTATCGGTGTCATAACTGATAACGGGATTTTCCACTTGTGCGGGCACGGTATATTCACTTTTTGTTGCAGCCAGATAAGAAGCTGCATTTGTGATCAGCGTTTTCGCATCAGGGGTTAATGTTTCAATTGCGGCATAAGAGAGAGGAATGAGTATATAGCCATTTTTTCCGTTACTCTGTTTATGCTCATGTATGGCATTATATCCGTTTGAGGCATTGGTAGCAAGTACTTCATCCGAAGCGATAATCTCTTTAGGAGAGGTATAGCTCTGTACATTATTACTTGTTTTCGCAGTACCGTCAAAGAGAGTGATGGTACCGTCAAAATTGATGCCTTTAAATAGAGAGTGTGTTTTAAATGCATCGGATACTATGATTTGATTCCATCCTGTAGAACCGGCTGTGGGATTTATTGCACTGGCCCAGTTCCAGGACGCACTTCCATAATAAAATGCTTTTAAATTTAACATTGGAACTTTTCCTACCAGATTTGATAGGGCTATACCAAATTTATTTGTACTGGCAACAGACTCAGAAGCAACTACCAGATCGTACTCTTTTAAGCGCTCTTTATAATAAGTGCCCGGGATGGAGTTATAGTTGTTTGCATCAATCGTTGTTACTGTAAACGATTTTACCAATGTCAGATAGACCGGATCTTTGGTAATGGAGTAATTGGAATATTGAGAATCGTAGACGTAGGCGGCATTAGGAAGATTCTGAGAATTTGCAATGAAAGCTACGTAATACAAGCGACTGTCGGCTCCACTTGTGCAAGTTTCCTCTGCCCAGGAGGTGACAGTGATGGTATACTGTTCGGCAGGGATCAAATCAGAGGTCTCAAGCACACCTGCCTCATTGGCATCGCTTCCTCCTAACAGAGTGATATTTGTTCCTGAATTGCCGGAAATAACGGCACGCACATAGCGGGTTGCGGCGCTACCACTTTGAAAGGCTAATTTCAGTCCGGAGATACCAGTGACGGTAAATACAGCTCCTTTATTGTTATTGGCTCCTTTAACATCCAGCCAGTCCGATTCCATAGTGACGGTGCCATCAGTAAGTGCATCGGGAAATGTAGCCGAACGGGATGAATAATAAGCGAAAGTTCCTGATCCTTTTCCATCGAGGCACCAACCTTCATTGTAAGCGGCGGTTAACCCCTCTGAATTGGTGTAAAGGACAAAAGATTCTGTGAACGATTTTACGGCAGCCTGCAGGGATAAAGCGCTGCACAAAAAGAGTAAAGAGAGGAAAAGTCTCCAATAGTTTTTCATAATTGATTGGTTTTTAAAATATCACATCATAAAACTTATCACAAAAGTATTTCATGTAGGGGAAATAGACGGGTATATATTTTCCTATAAAGTGGAAAAATTGGGATTTCTTTAGAGAAAGGTGGATAAAATGATTTATTGAATAGAATAGGGGGGATATATAGATCAGATAATGAAAAAGCCCATCTGGCCGATGCTTTCTACCAGATGAGCTTTTGCTGATGTGTTTTGTGAATAAGATATTATTTGTTACTTATGTCTTCGGGACGTACATAGAGTAGAATGAATTCACTTTTGATATCTATTTTATTGTTGGCTTTGTACAAGCTAAGGTAATCTGTACGTGCCGGATTCATCAGATAGATACGATACAGGTCTTTGCAAAGCTCTTGTTGTTTCATATTCCAGTCACTGATTTGCTGATAAGGCCATGCTGATACATCTTTACCCAGATAGGCTGCGAGAAAATCAGCTGCCTTGTAGAAGTTACGTCCGTCGGAAGATGTGCTGTTGTCGAGGGAAAGTCCCATTTTCTTTCCCATTACAAAGATGTCAAGCATGTGTTGTAAGTTGTATTCTGAATAACCAAAAGCGAGTGTGCGGCGAAGCTCCTGAGGTTGTTTGCCGTCCGGCTCAATTTGTTTATAGATACGTTTTTCGGGGAATTCTTTAACGAACCGTTCTGCAGTGGCCTGATCTCCGGCATACATAGCGAAAGCGATTACTTGTGCATCATAGGCTATACTGTGATTGTTTTTGGCATCATGCTCTTCTTTTCCTTGTTCGCTTGTCAATATCCAGTTTAACAGTTCCCCAAACCAGGCTTTGAGTTGTTTGGAGTCGTTACTTGTGAATGCTTGCGATTGTTCCAGTAATTGCACTGCATCGAGCATTTCTATAAAAGAATAAGTGTCAATCACTCCAAAACTGCGGCCTTTGTTGTTGTGGCGTCCCGGAATCATTTGGGCATATTCCAGGTTAGGGTTCATTCGGGTATCTTTATTAAAGAACCATACACGGATCAGTTCCGTTGCTTTTTGTGCATAACGTTCGTCGTTGCTGAAATACCATGCCAAACTGAGTGTTGTTATTCGGCTGGCAGTACTTCCCAGGCGGTTACGATCCAGTTTGTTCAGTTCAGGATTTGATTCTCCGTCGCGGCTGATGTATGGTAAGCCGTCGGGCTTTGTCGGATCGGGCCAGTAATAACGCGCCTGGCTCATGTAGTCGTGTTTATCTCCACTGGCAGGTGTTTTTTCTTTATCCATGACGGAATAAGGAACTGCATTGAGTAATTTATCAGCTCTTGATTTTAGCTCCTGAAAGATGTCTGAATAAGGTTGCTCCTGTATAGATTGTTTGACGGTTTTGAGATGCTCTGCATCCCAAATAGATTGTGCATGCATACTGCCGGTTGTGAACAATAAAACGACAATAAATGAGGTAACTCTTGCTTTCATAGTGTTTTTGTTTTGAATTTACTAAACTTTTCAAAGCCTGGTATCATTCGGATGGAATTTTATTTTTAGTGTACCGGTGCACTTTTAAATTTTATCTCAAAAGCTTGTACCGGTGTATCTTCGTGATAAAAACACGAAATAATGGTTTAGGAAAAGGAAGGAGAAGCTTTTTTTTAGTATACTTTTTCTATGTGTTGATTGAGTATAAATTTGCCTGTCTGTTTCTACTTCTTTTTTATCTCGAAAAGAAGTAGAAACAGATTGTTTGAAGATGCTTTCTTGTTTAGAAATATCTTAAAAAAGGTTATTGCTCTATTTTCTTGTTTGTGGTTGTAGGACTAATAAGCTTTCTGGCCCCATATTGAATAGTAAGTCTATCATACTTAAATTCGGACGAAAACCATTCCGGGCTTCGAATACCTGGTAATAAGGGTGGGGAATAAATTCCGGGTCCGTCTCCCGGAAATCTTTTTTGGGATGGATGGCTTCTCTGAAATCATACTCATCCGGAGCAAAATCCATTTTATATTCTGTAGTTCGTTTTAGGGCTACTTCAATATCTGTCAGTTGACAAATAAGTCGGCAGAGTTCTTCGTTGAAATCGATTAAAAACTCGTATTTCTTCTCATAGAACGGATGAAAATCATCTTTATAGTATTCAAAAAACGGAGTACTATTGTAGGCCGATTCAATAGCATTCCAATGCATATGGCGCCAGTTCCCATGATCGGAAATACGGATATCCTTCATGGGGCATTTCGGATTTTCCGGTTTTACAGTAGGGATAGAAAGTGCAATATCACCATCCGGACCGGCAATAGTACAACGATTACGATAGGTCTGCTTCATATAGTGGTCATGCTGCTCGATAAAAACTTTATCATAGGTAACCAATTTGCTATAGTATTCTACGGGAGCCAGATAGGCTGAAGAGAGAAAAACAGTTTTCATTTGTAATTCATCATTAAATATTCATCATTTATTCTCATCGTACAGGTTGAAAGAAGCGATTCCACCTGTAACCTTCAAACAGATTTGTATTGCTCTCTTTGGAGAACCAGATAAGAGAGGCTTTTCCGATAATATGATCTTGTGGTACAAGTCCGAAAAGGCGTGAATCGGATAAATTAACAGAATTATTGGATACCATCCAATAATAATCCTTACTGAAATAACAGTGTTGTACAGGGTGTCCGTCTACATACAATGTATCATGTTTGATTTCTGCATGTTTACCCTCATGCAATACAAGTGTGTTACGGAGTAGTGTCCTGTTCCAGGGGTATACCCGGACGGCCATCCCTTTCCGGGGGATTATCAGCGGGTTAACTACTTGTTTTTCTCGGTCTGACTCAAGTGGCTGTATCCAGTTTGATCCGTTCATGGCCTGTTCCAGTAGGTAATATTCGTAACGGCTGAAACTTCGTACGTTATTGACGGAATCCTGTCCCATCAGTTCATTGGGAGTTATGGATAAAATACTCAGGAGCGAATCAAGTTGTTCTTCTCTGGTTTTCGGGTAGGTATACAACCTTTTACGGTCAGGTCCTGCTACGCTTTGGGAGGATACTATCGTAAATAGTGAATCAATCAATAAGGTATCTCCTGGTACACCTGCACAACGGCTTATAAATACCTGTCTATAACGGGCGGTGTTGTACTCGCAGTATTATTGAATACAACAATATCCTCTTTTTCCACTTTTCGTTCTCTCCATCTGTGATAAGAAAAAAGAGACATCAGTGGCAGGCGAAGTCCATAACTCCATTTGTTTACTAATATACGTTCACCGCGGAAGAGAGAATTTTCCATACCTGCCGAAGGGATAAGGCATGAGGTAAAAACAAAGCTGCGGAGCAATAATACGATGATTATTGCTCCGGCTAATGCTATTATCCATTTTAGATTTCTCTTCATGGCATTTTAGTTCTTTAGTTTTTCAGTTTTTTAGTTCTTTAGTTTCAATTTATGATAACTACTGAGAACCGACCAACTCACAAACTCATCAACTCATAAACTTATCGACTCGCAAACTTACAAACTTACCAACTCACAAACTCACACTCATTTCACCCATTTAAAGATACGGTTCCAGCGGATCTTTCCGTTAAACCACCCCCGGTCTTTATCGAGAGATAACCATACTACAATTGGCTTACCTACTACATGATCTTCGGGTACAAAACCCCAATAACGGGAATCCTGTGAATTATGGCGGTTATCACCCATCATCCAGTAGTAATCCATCTGGAAGGTATATTTGTCTGTTTTTTGTCCGTTAATGTAGATACCATCGTCTTTCACTTCCAGCTTGTTACCTTCGTACGCAACAATACATCTCTCATAAATAGGAAGATTGTCCATCGTCAGTGTGATGGTAGAACCTTTGGCTGGTATCCATATAGGACCATAATTGTCTACTGTCCAGTCTGTATACAAGTTTAGTGGATAGAGATCGTGTGAGGGTCTCTCTGTTGAGATTGGTTCTATCGAAGTAACAAGGTCTTTGCGTGCAAGCAATGTGTTGCGTGCTTTTTGGGTAAGTGGCAAGTAGAAAACAGTTGCTCCCGGTTGGTAGTATTCTGTATCTTCGTTGCTTAATCCCAACTCATCATGGAGGAATTCGTTGGGTATCATCTTACCGGTGGCATGTACGGTATAGAGGAACTGAAGGTTTTCCGGTTCTTCCTGTGCTTTACCGTCGATGTATATGATGCGGTCTTTTATCTGAAGAGTATCTCCCGGAAGTCCGACACAACGTTTTACATAGTTTTCGCGGCGGTCTACCGGCCGATAGATTA
>OGEN01001727.1_pt1 | contig 12909 bp, 9 predicted proteins | sample 1570671 | NCBI WGS metagenome assembly OGEN01 (sample SAMEA2582128, study PRJEB24529) | metagenome | biome: Human gut stool | place: China | collected 2011
TCCCTTTATTGCGGAATAGTTGTCTGATGTAGGCTTGGTCTTTAGGCATAAGCCCTCGTTCTCCGCGATAAAACCTGTAATATCCTGTTTTCCCATAGTGCCCCACCAATTGTATTCTGATACTGACTGCATCCTCATAAGGGATTCTGTCAAGCAATCGTTTTAGTCCCCACGCCACATGAACTTTGACGGCAGTCTTGAAACATTCGCATTGGTTTTCATCCGCAGGATAACGTGCCGGATTAACGGTGGAGATATAAAGGTAATCGGCTGTTTCATTTTGTGCTGCTATGTAGCGCAAACATTTCGAGGCTTGCGGGCATTGGTCGTTGAAACAACGGGAGAAATTGTAGGGGACAGACGGGCTGTCGAATTCTTTTTTCATCTTGTAGGGATTCTTTTATTTGTGAGATACTGTTGTAAATATAGCAAACAGAATTCTCCACAAAAGTAGGACTTTATTTTGGGAATGGGAAGCGTTGGGATAATATTATTTGTGGAAATAGAGTATATAGTTTTAGTGAGTAAGGTTGGTTAATTGTTATACTAAAGTACGAGTAGGGAAGCTGTTAAAACAAGACTGTTATAAAGAAGAGTAGGTATTTATATTAATAAAATGGAGGTATGAATTGGAATTCATATCTTGAACTTTACAAATGGTATATTTAATTTCTATTTGTCAGTAAATTAAGTTATTTTTGTAAGCAGATTAATCAAAAGAATGATTATGGGACAATTAAACCAACTCAAGTCTTGAATAAGGTATATAGACAAATTGCAGTAGAAACTACTGATTTCGAACATTTTAAAAGTGCATTGCAAATATTGTTAGACAATGTTTCAGATGGGCAACGAGAGGAAGCCCCAAAAGAATATTTAAGAAATTTTCTTAGTGAAACGTTCTATAAGCCTTATTATATGGTTTCAGAAGAAGATATAGATTTGGCTGTTAGCCTAGATAAAACCGCAAAATCTAATATTGGGTTATTGATAGAAGTTAAGAGTACGACAAATAAGAGTGAAATGATTTCTGTTGATAATCTGAACAAGAAAGCTCTTCAATAGCTTTTGCTTTATTCTTTAAAGGAAAGGGTAACGAAGAAGAATACAAAAACGTATATAGATGCTGTTGGTTATCATGTGTTTATGGTTAATGAGATAGAGAATTCACTCGTATTCATAGTGAGGCGAATAAAAAGTAAAGAATTAACATATTTAATTTATTTACACATATTATAGGTTCAAGTGGAAGAATAAAGTTTTTTCATTTTTGGAGTTATTATATTCTCTCATTGCTGGGCACTTAGTCCCAGCTGATTTTCAATTGTTTATAATTTAGTTCTTTGACATTTTTGTAATCGCAATCGGTAAGTATCTCTCTTACAGGTGGTTTATCCAGTAGAGAAAAGCTCAAGATTTGTAGAATTTCGTAGATTGGACGGTTAACTTTCAATTTGTAAGCGACAATGGCAACCAGACAGTATGTTATGATGGCACAGTACACTTGTGTCTTGACTGCATTCATCGTGGTACCCTAAAAAGATTTTACTCTCAGGTGTTGCTTTATCCATTTGAAAAATAGTTCCACCTACCAACGGTTCTTGTATAGCAAAGCAATTTCCTCTGCTGAGAGTTCCATGTTGTTGGTGATGAACACAAATTCTCTGTCCAGTTCTTCATCGTAGTATTTAACCCGCCGGAGTTTGTCCGGATATGCTTTGAGCGACTTATACGTTTCAAGCATTCCAATCTGGTCGCATTTTATTCCGGTTGTTTTATCGACTTCACGTGAATACATTCTACGGAATCTCATATTATCCTTTGCACGTGTAACGAAGTAGGCACCGCTGGTGTGAAGTTTATGTAAACGGGTAAAGTCAACATATCCTTTATCCATGATATAGTAACTTCCCTTTTCATAGTTTAACTCGTCCAGCATGTTTACGTCATGTACTTTGGCATTGGTTATCAGTATGATTATCGGTATGGAAGTCTTTACATCATACAAGGTATGAAGTTTGATGCCGCCTTTGTGTTTCCGGAATTCCGCCCACCAGAAAACATTCAGGCAAAGGTCTATGGTGGAGGAATCAAAGGCATAAACATTACCGTCAACTTTCACCTCAAAGTCATTTTTGTAGTAGCTGTTACGGGCTTCTGCAATCAGGATATAAGCAAATTCCTCGTAGATACGATAATCTCTATTCCGGTTTGCTTTCCCCAGATTGGTACGGGTAACTGTTGAACCGAGTTCCAAGTAATAGTACTTATTCTTGTGTGCCTCTAGGCAGAGCATAAGGTCACGCATACTGTCTCGGCCGGTCAGTTGTCCGAAGATCATGCACAGCATCTGATTCCAACAGGTGAATGTTCTGATTTTCTTATTTCCGGTGTACTTCTCTACCAAACGGTCAAAGATGCGACGGGGAAGAAAATCTGTAAGTTGAGCGAAGATATATTTGCCTTGATTCATTGTTTTGAGCTTTTGGGCAAAGCTAAAACAAATTTTCAATTCAAATCGTCACGCTCAAAAAAGATACATAACTATGCGATTATCAAAGATTTCAAAGAACGATGTTTAATTTAAAGTGCCCACTAGTGATATTCTCTATATTGAACAATTGTTATGAGATCCAATAAAATATACTTTAAAAGGTGCATTAGTTCACACAAAACTACTGCACATTAAATATTTTGTAGTATTTTTGTGTGCAAAAGAGATTAGCAATGAGTATAACGGATTATATAACTCGGAATGCTGGCTTCATATCATCTGCTGATGCCAAGGTCTCGCTATACAATGAACTGTTGGACGGAACGAGAAGTGGGCAGATTGTGCGTGTACGCCGTGGCGTTTATGCCCTAAACGAAGGATTGTCCAAGCAGATGATTGATGTCGAGACACTAGTGCCAGGTGGCGTGTTGTGCCTATATTCTGCATGGTCGCATCACGAACTAACAACTCAAATTCCGCAAGCCTACTATATTGCAGTAGAACGCAGTCGCAAAATTATTTTTCCGGACTTTCCTCCTATTGAGCTTAGCTTTATGTTAAGAAATGTCTGCAAATTTGGTATTGAGAAAACTGAGATAGATGGATTCAAAGTAAAAGTTTGCGACTTGGAAAAATCTGTTTGTGATGCTATCAAGTATCGGAACAAGATAGGACTGGACGTAAGTTCTGAGATATTGAAAAACTATTTGGCACGCAAAGACTGTGACATCACTCGGCTCTATGAATATGCTTATCAACAGAGAGTCGGAAAAAGAATTGATGAACTGATAAAATTCATATTATAATGAGTAAGACACATTCAAATTCGGGCAAGTCGGTCAAGGAACGACTACTCAATCTGTCAAGAGCAGAACACTACAATCCACAGATGATTATTTTTCGCTATATGCAGGCGCGATTGCTTTATCGTCTTTCTGTCAGTAACTACTGTGAGCGTTTCATCCTTAAAGGTGGTGCGTTGCTCTATGCTCATGATCGCTTCGAAGCTCGTCCTACCTTGGACATTGACTTCATGGCAACGCATATCAACAATGACAATGAAAATATAAAACGCATTATCAAAGAGATATGCAATGTTGACGTAATGGTTGGTGGCGCTAGTTACGATGCAGACACCGTCGAGATGGAATATAACGGTAGACAGAGAATATCACGCCTGTGCTGATAGATACCATACCACAGGCAAAAATCATGGCATACTCTCTGGAGACCGTTATTGCAGAGAAGTTGCATGCGATGATAGCCCTCTCGTTGGTTAATAGTCGCATGAAAGATTTCTTTGATGTTTACTGTATCCTTGTAACAGATCGAGTGGATAGCGGAGTATTGGCAGAAGCCACTAGGTTACATTCGCAAATTGAGAAACTGGCTATCGCGAGAATCATCCGCTGTTCACAGAGAATTTCTTTACAGCAAAAGACCGCCAAGCATTTTGGAACGGCTTTCAACGAAAAATAAAATACTAAGAGATGTTGGATTTCCAAACCGTTGGCACACTGATAAGAAAAAGATTATCTCCATACAGGGAAACCATGAAATAAGCACTTATGGAATATCTCAAATCAGTATTGACGAATCTCGAAAAAACGAATAATAATGATAGATAATCATACAAACTCACATATATTCACCAACAAAAGTGGAAATACTTTGATGCGTGAGTTTGAGGGAGTGTTAAGCAACAACCCCTCAATAAAAAATCTTGATGCTGTGGTGGGCTTTCTTCGTGCATCAGGTTATTTTTCTTTGCGTCCATTCTTGGACAATATCAACAAAGCCCGTATCTTGATAGGTATAGATGTAGATAAGTATATAACAGAAGCTGCTCGCCAAGGAAGGATATTCTTTGGAGCAGAGGAAGAAGTTAAGTCCGACTGCTTGCAGCAGATACGTCGTGACATAGAACACTCTGGCTACAAGAAAGAAATTGAGAATGGAATCTTCCAAATGGTGAAGGATTTGGCTGAAGGCAAATTGGAATTGCGTGTTCATCCTTCAAAGAAAATTCATGCCAAGATATATGTGCTATATCCTGATGATTTCAACCAGTACACGCAAGGAATGGTTATTACTGGTTCCAGTAACCTTTCGGGCAATGGGTTGGGAATCACAGAGGATAAACAGTATGAGTTCAATGTGAAGATGTCGCAATATGATGATGTAAAGTTTGCGAAAGATGAGTTTGAAGAACTTTGGAAAGAGGCAAATGGATGCGAGATAACAGCCGAAGACCTCAAAACCAATATAGAGCGAACTTATCTCAAAGGCGACATATTTCCTTATGATCTCTATATCAAGATGCTCATGGAGTATTTTTCTGATCGTGTGATGGATGCTGATGACGAAAATCCGCTTGACGTTCCAGAAAACTACACCAAATATGACTACCAGATGGATGCAGTAGTAGAGGGCTATCAGAAGCTGTTGCGCTACGACGGTTTCTTTCTTGCCGACGTTGTGGGTTTGGGAAAAACTATCATTGCGACCATGATTGCTAAGAAATTCTTGCAAGAGAATGGGCGTGACAACACCAAGATTCTTGTGGTTTATCCTCCTGCTGTAGAGCAGAATTGGAAAACAACCTTCAAAGACTTCGGTATAGACAAGTATACAAAATTCATTACCAATGGCAGTCTAAACAAAGTTCTTGATGAAGACAATTATGATTATTGGAATGCTGATGAATATGACCTTGTTTTGGTGGATGAGGCTCACAAGTTCCGTTCTCATACTACAAATGTTTTCGAGCAGTTGCAGGAAATCTGCAAGATGCCAAGAATCAATCAAGGTCATATTGAAGGCTATAAGAAAAAGGTGATGCTTATATCAGCGACTCCAATGAATAACTCTCCAGCCGATATATACAATGAGATTCTTTTATTTCAAGACCCACGTCACTGTACCATTGACGGTGTGGCAAACCTGACAGCGTTCTTTAGTCCACTTATAAAGGAATTCAAGCGATTTCGTAGTGAACCCGATTTTGACCTGAAGAAGTTTAAGAAGTTGGCAGAACAAGTGCGTGACCGCATCATCAAACCCTTGACTGTACGGCGTACCCGTAATGACATCGAGAGTGTACCTCGATATAATAAAGACGTGAACGGTTTTCCAAAGGTTGAACGGCCTGTAGAGAACCGTTATGAACTCAATGAGCATTTGGCTGATTTGTTTGAGAAAGCTATGCTTACTTTGGCCAAGGACTTGAGCTATGCACGCTACCAAGCCATTGCATATTTGAAGCCGGAAGCTGCCAACGGGCTCTATGATAATGCCGAGACCATTAGCCGTTCTTTGGCGGGAATACGCAAGAATGGTTTGGTCAAGCGTCTGGAAAGCAGCTTCCATGCGTTTCAAGTTTCCATTGCCAACTTTAAGCAAGCCAATCAAAACATGATTGACATGTTTAACAATAATAAGGTGTTCATCGCTCCAGACCTTGACATCAACAATCTTCTTGTAGCTGGGTGGAGTGAAGAGGAAATTGAAGAGAAATTGAACAACAAAGCGCAGGAAAATCCTAAGAATGCGACCTTTGCGGCAGAAGATTTTAGTCCTGAGTTTATCGAAATGTTACAAGCAGACCAAGCTATACTTGAACAGATGTGTGATGAATGGTCTGGCGTGACAGATGACGATGATTCAAAGTTTTCCAAATTCAATGAACTGCTAAAGCACGAGCTGTTTAAAGCAGACCGTAATCCGGAACAGAAGTTGGTCGTTTTCTCTGAGTCCGTAGATACTGTGGAGTATCTCGCCAAACGCATCAACCGGAAAGATGTGTTGGTTATCTCGGCAAAGAACCGCAGCAATCTGTTCAAAATAATTAGGGAAAACTTTGATGCCAACTTTAAGAATCAGCTCAACGATTACAACATTATCCTTACTACAGATGTCTTGGCAGAGGGTATCAACCTTCACCGCTCAAATGTTATCGTGAACTATGATACGCCATGGAACTCTACTCGCTTGATGCAGCGTATTGGTCGTGTCAACCGTATCGGATCTGTGTCAAAACATATCTACAACTATGTGTTCTACCCATCGCGTGAAGGAAACCGGGAAATCAATCTCAACCAAATAGCATTGAGCAAGATACAGACGTTCCACTCCACATTCGGGGAAGACAATCAGATTTATTCACAAGAGGAGGTAATAGACCGTAATCTTGGTAAACTCTTTGACGATGCTATGCAGGAGCAGAAAAAAGACAAAAATCAGGAACTACCTTATTATGAAGAGTTGCATACTCTATACAAAACAAACCGCAGAGAGTATAACCGCATCGCAAAATTGTCTCTTCGTAGTCGTACAGGTAGGGCTTCACGCAGCGTTGATGGAGTTACATTATCTGGCGACACTCTGGTATTCCTCAAAACTAATTTCCGCAAAGTATTTTTCTTGGTATCAGATGAAGCAAAGGAGCTTTCTGTACTTGATGCTCTAAAGTATTTCAAGGCAACCCCGGAAGAAGCAGCAGTGGAACGCATCAATCAACACCATACACATGTAGAGAAAGCATTACGTAAATTTCGCTCCATACAGGATGAGGAGATAAAGGCGCAAGAGTCAGGACAGGATGACCCGGTCAGTCGTGGTGCACAAGTCAGCACAGCTCTTAGCCTGCTAACCAATTTTATGCGTGAGATAGATGACAGCGAAATTTACCTGAAAGTGGCTCAATTGAAAGCTCTTGCTGAACGTGGTGTTATCACTTACATATCAAAACGATTGCAACGCATACAAAAAGAGCTGAAGAAAAGTGGCAAGTCTCGTATGACGCATGACGAGGCTTTAACAGAGATTATCCAAATGGCGAAAAAATATGCGCCTTATTATATGGCGGAGGAAACACTGCTGAAAGCACAAGAATCCGATGCCGAAATCATATTGTCAGAATCATTTGAAGAAGCATAAATTATGAACTACAAGGAAGTCATTGAAACAAAATATAATCGTGAGGCATGGCAAGAAATGCTTTACGACATTTTTCACAACAAAGTGAAATTCTGGCGCACACCTACGTCCATTCATGTGAGCAGCCGTTTGGCAAAGGAAGCTCTTAGCTTGGGAAGTATCTCTCTATCGGACGGCGAGACAATTGCCGTTTATGAGGTAGAACTCAATGAGAAAGTAGATATAGAGCGAAACCGTCGTGGCATACGTGATATGCTCACTACAGATTGGCGTAATATGGGGTATGCTGGTGCATTTGTTTTTGGCTACAGAAAAAACGAAAGCGTCTTGCGGTTCTCATACGTGAGCGAGACATGGGGATTCAATAAGCAAGGTGAGTATGAAAAAATCTCTACTGACACTATGCGCTATACTTATCTTTTAGGTGAAGGGCGTGGTTGCCGTACTGCCATTGACCAGTTCTCTGCGTTGAAAAACAGCAAACAGACACTTGCCGACATTACTGCGGCGTTCTCTATCGAGGCACTCACCAAGCAATTTTATGGCGAACTCTTCGACTGGTATCTTTGGGCGATTGACCCTGACACTGGTATTTCGTTCCCTAGCAACACGGCCGTAGAAGAAGATGACCACGATGACATTGAGACGAAAATCATCCGCATGATTACCCGCATCATGTTCGTGTGGTTTATTAAGCAGAAAGACCTCGTGCCCAACCGCCTGTTTGATGTGGAATATCTGCCAACCATTCTGAAGAACTTTGTTCCTCAAAGCACTACAAACGGAAATTACTACAATGCCATCTTGCAAAACCTATTCTTTGCCACGCTCAACCGTGCCATTGTAGATGAAGATGGTAACAAACGTAAGTTCGCGACAGCCACCAAGCGCGATATAAAGACTCTCTATCGCTATGCCGAACTATTCTCCATCTCTGAGCAGCAGGTCATTGACATGTTTGCCGAAGTCCCGTTTCTTAACGGTGGTCTTTTTGAATGTTTGGATAAGACAAGGACAATTGATGGCGTTGAGCAGGCATACAACCTCGACGGTTTCAGTCGTAATGACCGTACATTTGCAGATGGTCGCTACCGATACCGCGCTGTAGTACCTAACGCTTTATTTTTTGATGAAAACCGTGGACTGTTCTCTATCCTCAACAAGTATAACTTCACTATTGAAGAAAACACACCAGAAGAGCAACAGGTGGCACTTGACCCGGAACTTTTGGGGAAAGTGTTTGAGAATCTTCTTGGTGCATACAATCCTGAGACGAAGGAAACAGCTCGTAATCAGAGCGGTTCGTTTTATACGCCTCGAGAGATTGTGAAATATATGGTTGATGAAAGCCTGATTGCTTACTTGGGTGAGTCCGATTTCAATCGTTCGCTGTTTGCCGCAAACTTCGAGTACGAAGCAACCCACGCAAAGGAATACAGAACCGTTGCCGACAAGTTGAAAGCAGTTAAGGTCCTCGACCCCGCTTGTGGCTCGGGAGCATTCCCTATGGGTTTGCTTAATCGCATGGTTGAACTGCTCCAACGTATTGATCCAAATGGCAACATATATGAACAGAAACTAACTATCATTGAGAATTGTCTTTATGGTAGTGATATTCAGAGTATCGCTGCACAAATTACCAAACTACGCTTCTTTATTTCACTTATTGTTGATTGTGAGCGTGATGCAAGCAAGCCGAACTTTGGCATACCGACACTGCCTAACCTTGAAACTAAGTTTGTTGCCGCCAACTCTCTCATTGGGAAAAAGAAGAACGTCCAACGAAACCTCTTTGAGAATCCAGAGATAGAGCCGACAAAGAAGAAACTTGCAGATGTTCGTCACGAACATTTCATTGCAAAATCTGCTTCTGCCAAGCGTCGTCTTCGTGAGAAAGACCAAGAGCTTCGCGAAAAACTGGCAGCACTGTTGGCTGATGATAATGATTTTGCACCTGAGGATGCCAAACAGCTTGCCGCATGGAATCCCTACGATCAGAATGCGGTGAGCAAATTTTTTGACCCCGAATGGATGTTTGGTCTAACAGAGCATCCGTTTGATATTGTCATTGGCAATCCACCGTATATCCAGCTACAGAACAATGGCGGAGAACTCGCCATGCTGTATGTAGATTGTGGTTATAAGACATTTGCACGCACTGGGGACATCTATTGTCTGTTTTATGAGCGCGGCCAGCAGCTTCTCAAAGATGGTGGCCATCTCTGCTATATCACATCCAACAAATGGATGCGTGCTGGCTATGGTGAAAAGACTCGTGGATTTTTCGCCAATAACACCAACCCACAACTTTTGATAGACTTTGCTGGTGTGAAGATTTTTGAGAGTGCAACGGTTGACACCAACATTTTGCTCTTCTCGAAGTCTGCCAATCAACATAAGACTTGGTGCGCCGTAACAAATAAGCAGAACAAGGATAGCGTAAAGAATTTGAGCGTTTTCGTGCAGCAACAGGGTGTGGAATATGGGTTCTCATCATCCGAATCATGGGTGATATTATCTCCTATCGAACAAAGTATCAAAAGAAAAATTGAAGTTGTGGGTACGCCATTAAAAGATTGGGATATTCAAATTAACTATGGTATAAAGACAGGCTTCAATGACGCTTTTATCATAAGTACAGAAAAGCGTGATGAGATATTAGCGAATTGTCTAACAGAAGATGAGCGTATCAGAACGGCTGAACTTATACGACCGATTCTTCGTGGCAGGGATATTAAGAGGTACGACTATGAGTGGGCTGATTTATGGATTATCAATACCCACAACGGTATTAAAGGGAAACTACCACGTATAGATGTGAATGAATACCCTGCTATAAAAACTCATTTAGACCAGTATTGGGATAAAATCTCAAAGCGTGCCGACAAAGGTGATACTCCTTATAATCTCCGCAACTGTGCTTATATGGAGGATTTTTCTAAGCCAAAAGTTGTCTATATGGAAATACAGACAGACAATCCTAATGAAGGCTATCCATTCCCTTGTTATTCGTTTGACAAAAACAACTCTATTGTCCTTAACACAGCTTATATCTTGAGTAGCAAATGTATTGATGCAAGATATATCCTTGGCATACTTAATTCTAAACTTGGTAAGTTTCTTGTCAAACTTTATGTCACACAACTTCAAGAACGACAGTTTAGAATGCTCGCCCAATATGTTGTAAAATTTCCAATTGTAAAACCTGATAACATCGTAAAAACCAAAATGATAGAGCTAGTAAATATAATACTTGAAAAACCTTGTGCAGAAATTGAAGCACAAATAGATTTATTAGCGTATTCCATCTATGGTCTGACTGAATCCGAAATCGGTTATTTACAAAATAAATGAGTAAGTAAGTTTTAGGAGCAGAGACATTATTTCTCTCTGCTCCTATTGACACGCTTGTCATTAATAATATGTTCTATTTCTTCTTGTGTGAGCAGATACGCTTCAAAGACTTTATTGTCAACTACTTTATCTTCAGTTAAGCCACATATTCTATGGTATATCACATCAGTTAATGATTTTGAAAAATCAAGTTTCAGTAAGGCTTTTTCCAATGTGGTTACATATAATTGTATGCCGCCACCTTGCACTTCTGCTTCCGTTGTAAGTTTTAAATACCAATCAAATAATTTGCTATTCATCAAGCCTACAAACTGAATAAGTTTTTCTCTATCGCCAGTCATTATATCAACTGCATTATTACAAATCATTTGTTTTTCATCAAAACAAAAGTTGATGTTACATCCAATAATTTTCCACATAACTTTTGGCTTAGAAAAATCCTCCCAATAACCGATGCTATCTTGCGTCTCGAACCATTTGTTGTTGGTTTTCTTTCGAGCTTTTACTACTTCTCCGTTAACCATATATTTCTTTCCTGTTTGTTCAAGTCGTTCTTTACCATATGATAACAGATGTGCTTTTACAGCCGGATACTTTTCTATATCATAATGACATGAAGGGAATGTCGCAATTAAGAACAAGTTTGCCCAATCGTATCCATATCGCTTAATATCCCTGCCACGAAGAATCGGTCGTATAAGTTCAGCTGTTTTCTTGCGTTCTCCCTCACTCTGGCAGTTGGCGAGGATTTCGTTTCTTTTCTCTGTGTTTATAATGAAAGCGTCATTATAGCCAGTAAGCACTCCACGGTAAATGTTAATATCCCAATCTTTGAGTGGCGTTCCCACGGCTTCTATCTTACGTTTGATACTTTGCTCAATGGGCGAAAGTCTTACCCAAGAATCGGAAGAAGCGAAGTCACACTCCACACCCTGTTGCTGCACGAAAACGCTCATTTATTTTCAGCTATGAAAGTTTTGATGTACCGTGCAAGGGTATTTCTATCGACATTGCAGATTTGGGCAATCTTACGTTGTGATATGTTTGCTTTTAATAATTCTTGTATTAGATTTTTTTTATTGTGTAATTTATATTTATCAGGTGCACTTCTCTTTCCTTTAGGACGCCCAAGGATAATACCTTCTGCTTTTTTTCTTGATAATGCCTCTTTTGTTCGCTGGCTAATAAGATTACGTTCAATTTCGGCAGATAGTCCAAATGCAAATGCTAATACTTTACTTTGTATATCTTCACCTAAGCGATAATTATCTTTTATAGTCCATACTTTACACTCTTTGGTCATGCAAATGTTGAGTATTTCCATAATCATAAAAAGATTCCTGCCAAGACGTGACAGTTCTGCACATATTATAAGATCATCCTTTTCCACTTGTTTAAGAAGTTTGCCTAATTCTCTTTTACTATATGCTTTAGTACCACTGATGGTTTCTTCTATCCAGCCATCGATCTCCATTTTTTCATGTTCACAGAATTTGTTGATTTCAAAACGTTGGTTTTCTACCGTTTGCTTATCGCTACTTACTCTAATGTATCCGTATATCATATGTATAAATTTTAAATGAATGAATAAGATACATTAATCTTTTTATGAACAAGATAAAAAGGATATAACTTTTGTTTTTTATTAAAAGTAGTTCTCTTAAGAAATATTATTAAGATATGTTTTGCTGCTAATTTTTATTCCTTGTAATATACCTCACTTAACTTATCTCCGATAGTTTTCTTCTCATTACTACCAATAGTAGACAATCTCACTAACGGAATTCCGTACAACTCTAAAATATGATTCTTTTTAATATCACGTTCTGACTGACTCGTCCCCGATTTGTGGAATGCATAACCATCCGTCTCAATAGCCAATACCGGTTGTTTACTCACACGATTATAAATTAGAAAGTCAATATGAGTATTCATATTTGCAGCATATTTGCTTTCCTCTTCATTCAACAGAGAATAATCCTGAATCAACATATAGAGTGGTAAATGGCAAATGATATTCAAATGACGCATATTGATATTCTCCTTCAGAATATCTTCGAGTAAGGCAAATGTAAGATTCTCGGAATCGTATTCGGATATTTTCTTGTGTTTCTTCAAATAGG
>OGEN01001729.1_pt1 | contig 12905 bp, 10 predicted proteins | sample 1570671 | NCBI WGS metagenome assembly OGEN01 (sample SAMEA2582128, study PRJEB24529) | metagenome | biome: Human gut stool | place: China | collected 2011
CAAGAGCAAGAACGGTGGTCAGAGTGTTGACTAGTCCTACGAGAACTTGGTAAAACAAAGAATCTCCTCCTGAAAGTCCTGCGTTTTCGAAAATGGAAGGGCCATAATAAAGTACAGCATTCACACCCATGAACTGTCCCAAAATAGCAATGCATACACCAATGATGACCGCTTTAAAAATTCCGGGTTTCATTAACATAGCCCATTCAGATTTTGTTTCAGACGTCAATACAGATTTCGTTTCTTTTAATTGACTTGCAGCCTCTGAAACTGAATTATATATCCTTTCTAATATATTGACAGCTTTTTCTTCTTTACCTCTTACGATCAGCCAACGAGGACTCTCCGGAATAAAGAAGATAATGATGAAGAATAACACAGCCGGCAATGTTTCCATTCCCAACATTCCTCGCCAGACTTCAGTAACAAATATCTTATTCAACCAGTCCATACTTAACTGATTACCGCTTTCAGCATAAGCCAGCAATTGATAGTTAATCAAATAAGCTCCTAAAAATCCAACTGTCACAGCCAATTGATATAAAGATACCAAACGCCCTCTATATTGTGCCACAGCCACTTCAGATATATACAAAGGAGAAACAATCGACACAACACCAATACCAACTCCACCAATAATACGATAGACTACCAATTGGGTGAAGTCTGCGGAGATCGCACAACCTAAAGCCGATGTAGAAAACAGAGTCGCTGAAATAATCATCGTCATTTTTCGTCCCAGCTTATCACTCAGGATACCGGCAAAAAGAACACCGACGATAGAACCTATTAAAGCACATCCCACATACCACCCCTGTTGCAACGTATCCAGTTGAAAAAGTTGAGTAACCTGAGCGATTGTTCCGGATATAACAGCAGTATCATATCCGAACAAAAATCCTCCCAAAGCTGCTACAACAGAAAGGAAAATAAGATAGCCAAAGTTAATTGTAGACTTCATATCACTCATTTGATTTCAAAATATTCTCTGTATCTATCATATAAATGTCCGGCCTGCAAGTAGGCAGATTGAGGACTCATAAAATGAGAAAATTCGAAAGTAATAGCCTTATCATACCCTGCACGTTTGGCAGCTTCCAGCTTCATCCGGAGCTTATCAAATTTAATGGGTAGAAAACGGATAGGCATATCACGGTCAAAAGACTCGGCGTTGGTCCAGCATTGCATACCATACTTATCTGCTAATTTTTTATTTACAGTAAAGAACGCATCCAACTCATCATAATCGATATGTCCATCCTGAAAAGCACAAGCATCTACCACTTCATGAATTCCATCAAAAATTTCATTCCATTCTTTTTCGTGTTGTTGTACAGAAACCGCATCTTCTCTTGTCAGTTTCCCTGTTCCCATAATAGCCTTTTTGCCATCAATCCACGGAGAGATAAAAGTCGGGAGTCCGTTCGATACATCTTTACATTGCTTTCCCATAGCACGGAAAGCATCAATAGCCCCTTTCGTGGCACGGCTAATCTCGCCGCTGATGTACCAGCCTCCAAAACTTTTATACTTCTCTCCGTACATCTTCCAAACCTCATCAATCACATACTTGTTATCCTCAATCTCCCAACTTAAATCACCTGTATCCCAATACCGTCCTGAATCATACAAACCAAAATAAAATTTCATGTTATACTTCTCCGCCAGACGCAAATACATATCTACCAAATCAACCGACGGCATATAACATCCTTTTTTCAGCAAATAAGGTGAAGGGTAAGTCATAAACTTACGATAACCGGAACGAATCATAATCACTGTATCGATACCGATTCTTTTCATATGCTGAAAATCCAGATCCCATTCTTTCTCACCCCAGTTCTGATGAGGAATATCATGAGATATTTCATCCAAAAAAGTTCCTGTAATTTTTAAGCCATTATTTTTGGGAACAATCAATTTGCTTTCCAAATCGCCAGCCTTGATCTTCGGGGAGAGTTCCCCTCTCCCCTCTCCGTCAGCTGCAAATAATGAAGGGGCAACCAAAGCGGAAGCTCCGGCCAAAGCTGCCTTCTTTAAGAAATCTCTACGATTATTAGTTTCCATAGTTTTATTTTTTTGTTTTTACTTGGATATATGTTAACCTATTGAATATACTTACCAGTGATATCGATCTGTTTTTTATTGAAAGGATCCAATACCTGATCAATCATTACAGCCATCTCCCCTCTCAAAATATTCCGTTTCAAATCCGGTTCTTGCATTCCGTATGCTTTCCAAAGCGCTTGCGGATCAACAGTAGTATGTAGTTTTTCCGTTTCTGCTATCTTCTGAACAAGTTGAACTGCCTCCTCAATACTTAATTTATCCGCTCCTGTTTTTTTGAATTCATCTTTGGCAGCCGGATACACTTCAAACAGACCATCCAGTTCTGACGCCAGCAATACCGTATCCGCTCTCAACCAAGTCTGATTGGACCAGTCCACATTCTTACCGACTCCTTTGAGAATCCCCGTAGAACCAATCCGCTGATAAGAAGCAAACTTCACATCCGAGACAGGGACATCCAGATAAGGAAGCAAATATCCTTTAGCATCCAAAATAGCATTCTGAACATCACGAACAGAAACATCACTTATCTTCTGATTATTCTTCACAGCAAGTGCAGCCAAAGCTCCTGCCGCCTGACCGATCTGCAGTACAACCGGTTGCAAACGAGTCGTTCCATTCATAATATTCGATACGGAAATAGATTTCTCTGCAACAATCAGCCCGTCTACCTCCTGAGGAATCAATGTACCTAACGGCAACCCATACGAAGGGATCGGATGAAAATACAGATTAGGCAACTCTTCATAACCATGATAGCGGGTATGGTGATGATCTACCGGATAATCACCCACAGCAATACAAGTACGGTACAGCTTTTCATCCTGTGTATATGGATTGAGTGCATGATTCAAGTTAAAGCGGACTAATCCGTGAATTCTTCTGGACTCTCTATGATAAGGGATAAAAGGTAACTTATCCTCTGTCGGATATTCATCATCCGCCAATCCAAGTGTATTATACCCCAGTTCATGTTGCAGGAAGTAAACAAAACACATCGTATAATGTTTCGCATATTCCAATGCTTTCACGCGTTCTTCCGGAGTCATTTCAATCAGATTAATATAATAATCATTACCTTCTATCGGCCAATTAATCATATATTTATGATTCGGCAACCGCCCGTAGGTAATCATCATATCTTTAGACCAGACGCGATCCGGCTCTTTAGGAGTTATGCATACCGGACTGGCACAGGCACAGGCAAATTCTTTAGGATCGTATCCTTCAGGTTCCGGAATAGTCACATCCTTACCATAATCTTTTAATATGGCAACATAGGTAATATCCTGCACAATATTATTCTTCTTTTCCGGAGCAATATCCTCGTGCGTGTCATCTCTGCTTTCCATACCAATATCGTACTTCACTCCACACATTTTTGCCACATCACCCAGTTCGGTGGCATCAATCATGACCTTCGCCCGAACCGTTTTCACACCTTGTCCTTCCACCTTCACTTTAGCGACCCACTCATCTCCCGTCCTTTTTACTTCTTCAAGGCAAGCCTGTTTCCAGACTTTTAGATTATTTTCCGCCGCTACCATTTCGTGAAGAATCTTATTTCCAACTGACGGTTCAAACAATACGTTACTTACCCAACCCGTCTTCAAAGAATCCAGCCCGCCATAATAATCAGACAATCTATTCTTAAATTCTCCCCAAAGTCCGGCAGGCAATCTGTAATTTCCATCCACAGCACTCACACCGGCAGAAGTCAGCATCCCACCCAGCCAGGTGCTTTCTTCGAGAATCAGTGTATTGGCTCCCATACGAGCAGACTGGATGCCGGATGTTACACCACTGGCACCTCCACCTATAATAAGTACATCTACCTTATCTTCCTCTGAGTGCATACAAGAAGAGTATGATACTACCAGAAACAGCCCACAGAGTATTTGGAATAAGTTTTTCATCATAATACGATTTGGTTACGGTACATCTTAATTAATATCACGGTACAAATATAGCTATATTTATTAAATAAACAATAGATAATAAAATATTTTATTAATAAAGTTGATTTTTGCTTCTTTATTCATTAATAAGACTATAAATATGAAGCTATTCAGATACCAGTACCCTTATTACCTTATTATATAAGAAGATTTCAAATAACTATCAATGAGAGAATTCACTTTCTATAAGGAATCAGCACAGCATCATCTCAGATTCAATTCTAATTTTTTCGTCAAGAACCTTATTAGTTAATAAAAAAATTAATTATCTTTGTAGATATTACAAAATATAAGAGACGTATGAACCAACAATTCTTGAAAGAAATAGAAATGGGCTCTAAAAATGCCCTCGTTAAAAAGAGGATCATTACACATTATATATATAATGGTAGTTCCACTATTCCCGATCTTTCAAAAGAACTAGATCTAAGCGTGCCCACAGTCACCAAGTTTATCGGTGAAATGTGTGAGGACGGATATATCAATGATTACGGAAAACTGGAAACCAGCGGTGGACGCCACCCGAATCTCTATGGACTAAATCCGGAATCCGGTTATTTTATAGGTGTAGACATCAAAAGATTTGCAGTCAATATCGGACTGATCAATTTTAAAGGTGATATGGTAGAGCTAAAAATGAATATCCCCTATAAATTTGAGAATTCGATAGAAGGGATGAACGAGTTGTGCAAACTCATTCTCAACTTCATCAAAAAGCTCCCTATTAATAAGGAGAAGATCTTAAATATCAATGTAAATGTATCGGGACGAGTAAATCCGGAATCCGGATATAGTTTTAGCCAGTTCAATTTTGAGGAACGCCCGTTGGCGGATGTCCTGTCGGAAAAGCTGGGTCATAAAGTAACCATTGACAACGACACCCGTGCCATGACTTACGGAGAATATATGCAAGGGTGTGTAAAAGGAGAAAAAGATATTATTTTCGTCAACGTCAGCTGGGGAGTCGGCATCGGAATTATTATCGACGGCAAAGTCTACACAGGAAAATCCGGTTTCTCGGGAGAGTTCGGTCACGTCAATGCATACGACAATGAAATCATCTGCCATTGCGGCAAAAAAGGGTGTCTGGAAACAGAAGCATCCGGCTCTGCCCTTCATCGCATTCTTTTGGAGCGTATTAAAAGCGGAGAAAGCTCTATTCTTTCCACCCGAATATCCGGTGAAGAAGACCCCATCACGCTTGACGAAATCATCACAGCCGTCAACAAGGAAGATCTGCTTTGTATTGAAATTGTTGAAGAAATAGGGCAAAAGCTGGGAAAACAAATTGCAGGATTAATCAATATCTTCAATCCGGAACTGGTCATTATAGGCGGAACTTTATCTTTAACGGGAGATTATATCACCCAACCCATCAAAACAGCGGTACGTAAGTATTCACTCAATCTGGTCAACAAAGACTCTGCCATCATTACATCCAAATTGAAGGATAAAGCAGGTATTGTAGGCGCATGTATGCTGGCACGCAGCAGAATGTTCGAAAGTTAAACTACCGTTACTTTATGCAAAGAGTTATGGTAAAGGAAGATTTTAAATTAAAGCTCAAAAAATATTCAGAATCCTTTTGTTTTCTCAAATAAAGCTGTAATTTTGCACGCCGTAAACGAGAAACAAACCGCCGCTATAGCTCAGTTGGTAGAGCAACGCATTCGTAACGCGTAGGTCGCCAGTTCAAGTCTGGCTAGCGGCTCTTGACAATAAAGCGCTAACTACAGAATAGTTAGCGCTTTTCTTATTAACCCCCAAAGCAAATCGCATGAAACGAGGTAAGAGCAGGAGATTATTTAAGAAAAAGAAGTCACATTCCAATCAAAGATTAGGGTGTATCATCGCTATCATCGTACTTATTCCCATTTGTTACGGGCTTTATCTGTATTATCAGCAATACAGTGTCCAGCACAGTAGCAAACCGCAGATAGAGACTTCCGTCTCCCTCCCCACTCCATCCGGCAAAGATTTAGAGATTCCCGTTTCATTGATTCCCCGTCAGGAGCAGATCATTCGTCATAAAGGTTATACGGTTTCCTACAATAAAGATCTGAAGATTCCGAATTGGGTTTCTTACGAGCTGACCCGTCAAGAAACCAAAGGAAAAGAAAAGAGAGGTGACAACTTCATCGCCGATCCTTTAGTAAAAGGCGCCATTGCGACCAATGCGGATTATGCACGCTCAGGATATGACAAAGGACATATGGCACCAGCCGCCGACATGAAATGGAGTCCGGATGTCATGAAAGAATCCTTCTATTTCAGCAATATGTGTCCGCAGCATCCTCAACTGAACAGAAGAGGCTGGAAAAATCTGGAAGAAAAAATAAGAGACTGGGCGGTAGCCGATAGTGCCATCATCATCATATGCGGCCCTATCATCGACAAGCCGTCCAAGACCATCGGAAAAAATAAGGTGGCAGTGCCCGAACGATTCTTCAAAGTAATCCTCTCTCCTTTTGTCAAACCGGCTCGTGGCATCGGGTTCTTATTCAACAACAGACAGGCGGTAGAGCCTCTTTCCACCTATGCGGTATCAATTGACAGCATCGAGAAACTTACCCATATGGACTTCTTCTCTCCCCTGCCCGATGAAATAGAAAATGCAGTAGAAGCCAATGCCGATTATTACCAGTGGCCACGCTAATAGTTGAAAAATCAGCCGAATTTCAACTATTCACCGTTGAAAGGAATCGCTCCTATCCAAAATCTTCCTATCTTTGACGCAATTTTTAAAGTTACGTCACAAGATGAAAAAGAAAACAAGAAATATCTTATTATCCGTTCTGACCGGAGCTCTCCTTCTTTGCGCCATTGCCGGAGGAACAGTCTATTATTATCTCTTTGCTCCTCAGTTTCATCCCTCCAAAACCGTCTATGTATATGTAGACCGGGATGACACGGCAGATTCAATCTACAATAAGATCAGACAAACCGGTCATGTCAACAAATTCACCGGATTTCAATGGATGGCAAAATATAGAAAATTCGACCAGAATATACATACCGGACGTTATGCCATCCGCCCCAACGAAAACGTATACCATGTATTCAGCCGCTTCTTCAGAGGTTATCAGGAACCGATGAATCTCACTATCGGAAGTGTACGGACACTAGACCGGCTGGCGCGAAGCATCGGCAAGCAACTGATGATCGACTCCGCCGAAATAGCCCGCCAACTATTCGATTCCGCTTTTCAGGCCGAAATGGGGTATACGCCGGTCACCATGCCCTGTCTTTTCATCCCCGAGACCTATCAGGTATATTGGGATATGAGTGTCGATGACTTCTTCAAACGTATGCAGACAGAACACAAACGATTCTGGAATGACGAACGTCTTGCCCAGGCAACCGCTATCGGCATGACACCGGAAGAAGTCTGCACCCTCGCCTCCATTGTTGAAGAAGAAACCAACAACAACGAAGAAAAGCCGATGGTAGCCGGACTATACATCAACCGCCTGCACACAGGTATGCCCCTGCAGGCAGACCCTACCATCAAGTTCGCTTTACAGGGTTTCGGGCTGCGACGCATCACCAATGAGCATCTGAAAGTCAACTCGCCCTACAACACTTATATCAACAGTGGTTTACCTCCGGGACCTATCCGCATCCCCTCTAAAAAGGGCTTGGACAGTGTATTAAACTACACGAAACACAATTACATTTACATGTGTGCGAAAGAAGATTTTTCAGGTACTCACAATTTCGCATCCAATTATGCCGACCACATGGCAAATGCAAGAAAATATTGGAAAGCACTTAATGAAAGAAAGATTTTCAAGTAATTTTGTGATAAAACGAGCCAAAAAGGCTATCTTTGCCCGATATAATAACAAACTGTGATCAACACTAATAAAGGAAATATATGAGCAAGCAACTCTTACTTGGCGATGAAGCCATTGCACAAGCTGCACTGGATGCCGGACTTTCAGGTGTATATGCCTACCCCGGTACTCCTTCAACTGAGATTACTGAATATATCCAAATGGCGCCTATAACCACTGAGCAGAACATACATAATCGTTGGTGTGCCAACGAAAAAACTGCCATGGAAGCCGCACTGGGTATGTCATTTGTAGGCAAACGCGCCTTAGTGTGCATGAAGCATGTAGGCATGAATGTGGCTGCAGACTGTTTCGTCAATTCTGCCATCACGGGTGTGAAGGGAGGACTGATTGTGATAGCGGCAGACGACCCCAGCATGCACTCTTCACAGAATGAACAGGACAGCCGCTTCTACGGAGACTTCTCCCTGATACCGATGTACGAGCCCAGCAACCAACAGGAAGCATACGACATGGTATACAACGGATTCGAATTCTCTGAGAAAACAGGCAAACCGATCTTAATGCGTATGGTCACCCGCCTCGCACACTCCCGTTCCGGAGTAGAGCGCAAAGAGCAGAAGCCACAGAACAGCATTTCATTCAGTGAAGATCCCCGTCAGTTTATCCTGTTGCCGGGAAATGCCCGCAAACGCTATAAAGTATTGCTTGCCCGCCAGGACGAATTCATCAAAGCTTCCGAGGAATCTCCTTACAACAAATACATAGACGGCCCTAACAAAAAACTGGGAATCGTCGCTTGCGGTATCGGCTACAATTATCTGATGGAAAACTATCCGGAAGGTTGTGAATACCCGGTACTTAAGATCGGCCAGTATCCATTGCCTAAAAAGCAATTGCTGCAATTGGTTGAATCCTGCGACGAGATTCTGGTACTGGAAGACGGACAGCCATTCGTTGAAAAACATCTGAAAGGCTATCTGGGCATTGGTATCAAAGTAAAAGGACGTCTGGACGGCACACTGTCACAAGACGGAGAATTAAATCCGGACTCTGTAGCACGCGCGGTCGGCAAAGAAAACAAATCGGAATTCGGCGTCCCTTCTGTAGTCGAAATGCGTCCTCCCGCACTGTGTGAAGGATGCGGACACCGTGATATGTACATCACACTGACAGAAGTACTCAAAGAAGAATATCCTTCCCATAAAGTATTCAGCGACATCGGTTGCTATACGCTGGGAGCCAACGCTCCGTTCAACGCCATCAATTCATGCGTAGACATGGGAGCTTCCATCACAATGGCGAAAGGTGCGGCCGACGGAGGTCTTCATCCGTCCGTAGCTGTAATCGGTGACTCTACATTTACTCACTCCGGAATGACAGGTTTACTGGATTGCGTCAACGAAAATGCCAATGTCGTTATTGTCATTTCAGACAATGAGACAACAGCAATGACCGGTGGTCAGGACTCTGCGGGCACAGGACGTATTGAATCCATCTGTATCGGTTTAGGAGTCGACCCTGCCCATATCCGTGTCGTTGTTCCATTGAAGAAGAACCACGAGGAAATGAGACAGATCATACGCGAAGAAATCGAATACAATGGCGTATCCGTTATCATCCCGCGCAGAGAGTGTATTCAAACATTAGCACGCAAAAAAAGAAGTAAGTAAGCCATGAAAAAAGACATTATATTATCAGGAGTAGGTGGACAGGGTATTTTGTCCATCGCTACAGTTATTGGTAAAGCTGCTTTGAAAGAAGGACTTTACATGAAGCAAGCAGAAGTACACGGAATGAGCCAGCGTGGCGGAGACGTTCAGTCCAACCTCCGCATCAGCGACAAACCGATTGCTTCGGATCTGATACCATCCGGCAAATGCGACCTTATCATTTCGCTCGAACCGATGGAAGGTCTGCGCTATCTCCCCTATCTCAGTCCGGAAGGATGGCTGGTAACCAACGAAACTCCGTTTGTCAACATCCCCAATTATCCGGAAGAAGACAAAGTAATGGCTGAAATCAACAAATTGCCGCATAAGATCGTACTGAACGTGGATAAAGTAGCCAAAGAAGTAGGTTCTGCACGAGTTGCCAATATCGTTTTGCTGGGCGCAACCATTCCATTCCTCGGCATCGATTACGAGAAAGTACAAGACAGTATCCGCGAAATCTTCCTGCGCAAAGGAGAAGCTATTGTCGAAATGAATCTTAAAGCACTGGCTGCCGGCAAGGAAATTGCGGAAAAGCTAATGCAATAACTATCACAATCATGAGTACACAATACTGGGAAGAAGAAATTGAAATCATGAGTCGCGAGAAGTTGCAGGAACTGCAACTTCAGCGACTCAAAAAAACGATTAACATAGCCGCAAACTCACCTTATTACAAAGAGGTTTTCAGCAAAAACGGCATCACCGGAGATAGTATCCAGTCACTGGACGACATCCGCAAAATTCCTTTCACCACTAAATCGGACATGCGTGCCAACTATCCCTTCGGGCTAGTGGCCGGCGACATGAAAAGAGACGGTATACGTATCCACTCTTCCAGTGGAACTACAGGAAACCCTACAGTCATCGTACATTCACAACATGACCTCAACTCATGGGCAAATCTGGTAGCCCGTTGCCTTTACATGGTGGGGATCCGCAAGACAGATGTCTTCCAGAACAGCTCCGGATATGGAATGTTTACAGGTGGATTAGGTTTTCAATATGGTGCAGAACGCCTTGGCTGCCTTACCGTACCTGCCGCAGCCGGAAACAGTAAACGGCAAATTAAATTCATCAGTGACTTTAAGACTACCGCCTTACACGCCATCCCAAGCTACGCTATCCGTCTTGCCGAAGTATTTCAGGAAGAAGGTATCGACCCGAGAGAAACAACCCTGAAAACCTTGGTGATCGGCGCCGAACCGCATACTGACGAACAGCGCCGTAAAATAGAACGGATGCTCAATGTGAAAGCATATAATAGTTTCGGTATGACGGAAATGAACGGCCCCGGTGTTGCCTTCGAATGCCAGGAGCAGAACGGAATGCACTTCTGGGAAGATTGCTATCTGGTAGAAATCATCGATCCTGAAACAGGAGAACCCGTTCCCGAAGGAGAAATCGGTGAATTGGTACTCACTACACTTGATCGTGAAATGATGCCGCTTATCCGCTACCGCACCTGCGACCTTACCCGTATACTACCCGGAAAATGTCCGTGCGGCCGCACCCATCTCCGCATCGACCGGATCAAGGGACGCAGCGACGATATGTTTATCATCAAGGGAGTCAACATCTTCCCCATGCAAGTCGAAAAGATTCTGGTTCAGTTCCCCGAATTAGGCAGCAATTATCTGATTACGCTGGAGACAGTCAACAATCAGGATGAGATGATCGTCGAAGTGGAATTAAGCGATCTTTCTACAGACAACTATATCGAACTGGAAAAGATCCGCAGAGATATTATCCGTCAATTAAAAGATGAAATACTGGTTACCCCGAAAGTAAAACTGGTAAAGAAAGGGTCTCTCCCGCAGAGCGAGGGAAAAGCCGTCAGAGTGAAGGACGTAAGAGACAACAAATAAATATTCAAATGCCCGATGTGCTAATATGCCAACCCAATACTGTATGATATCAGTAACAAATGGCATATTAGCACATTATTTAATTATCAGATTATAATGCAATTACTAAAAAAAAGAATTCTGCAGGACGGAAAATGCTACGAAGGAGGCATCCTTAAAGTAGATGGTTTTATCAATCACCAGATGGATCCTGTCCTGATGAAATCCATCGGAGTAGAATTTGTCCGCCGCTTTGCAGCCACAAACGTAAACAAGATCATGACTATAGAAGCAAGCGGTATCGCTCCCGCCATCATGACGGGCTATCTCATGGACTTACCGGTTGTATTCGCCAAAAAGAAATCACCCAAAACCATTCAGAACGCACTAAGCACTACCGTACACTCGTTCACCAAAGACCGTGATTATGAAGTAGTGATCAGTGCCGATTTTCTGACCCCAAATGACAATGTTCTTTTTGTTGATGATTTCCTTGCCTACGGAAATGCCGCATTAGGCATTCTCGACCTCATAGAGCAATCCGGAGCAAAATTGGTAGGCATGGGGTTCATTATCGAAAAAGCCTTCCAAAATGGACGTAAAATACTGGAAGAGAAAGGTGTCAGAGTAGAAAGCCTTGCCATAATCGAAGACTTATCCAACTGCTGTATTAAAATAAAAGATCAATAAGCTGAGTCGGGGTTAAAATAATGCCCCTTGCCTTTTGTCTTTTTACCATATTGCACCGCATGCTGAGGGCACACATGATAACATGCCAGGCAGGCGGTGCAATTCTTTCCCCAAACCGGTCTTCTTTCCTTCATCGTTATATTCCCTACCGGACAACTTTTTTCACAGCGCTTGCACCCGATGCACTCACTCGTTGCATGGAAAGGTTTGGGAGACATCTGATAACGAACAAATAACGGATTGATGATCCTCGTCTTGATAAAAGGCAAACTCCCCTCCTTGCATGCAAAGACAGTTTCTCTCCCGGTTATCAGTCTACTGACTTTTTCAAGAGCCGGAACCGCTTCTGCCAGTTTTTTCTTTTCCAGTTCCTTGCTATCCACATCAAATCCGGGGAACAACACATAGTTATTGGGCATAATTACAGAAAAGCCTGCATTACATCTCCATCCCCTCGCAGTCAATGCCTTTTCCATCACCTGCCGGGTCAGCCCCGTATCGTCTCCACACGAACACACAAAGAACAGATATTGCTGCTGATACCCGTTCAGAACCAGCTTCCGAATAAACTCCTGTACAATCACGGGAGGCGCCCACGAATAGACCGGAAAGACAAAACCGATCTTCTCATCCTCCCGCAAAGAGAACTCCCATGTGTCATTCTTCCATGCGTTCGGGATAAAAAACAAATCTTCCTGTTGTTCTTTAGAAAGCTGATTAGCAATCCATTTAGAGTTACCTGTACCTGAGAAATAAAATATCATAGAAGAGTATATAAAAAAGCCGCATCGACGATGTGATGAAACTCTGATAGAACAAGATTTGAGCGCT
>OGEN01001752.1_pt1 | contig 12705 bp, 26 predicted proteins | sample 1570671 | NCBI WGS metagenome assembly OGEN01 (sample SAMEA2582128, study PRJEB24529) | metagenome | biome: Human gut stool | place: China | collected 2011
GTTATAGGCAGTTCCGTTTAGCCTGTTATAATCATCAGTCGCAAACCAGAAATAGTCCTTTATGGCGTTTCTGAGCTTTGCCGCCATAGCGTTAGCCTTAAGGTCAAGAAGCGTATATTGGAACTTAAGCGACACTCCGCTGGCGTTTCCCAGTTTATCATTATCAGTGTCAACTCCCATGCCAAAGTGGTATATATCACGTCTGAGCATGTTTAGATACTCTATCCTGCCAGCCTCTGAAAGGTTAACCTGCTTTGCCTCTATGGAACCGTCAGCGCCGGATATATTCACAGCGCGGTTAATCTGAAGCTTTTTAACAATTGCCTGTGCCGCCTCGCCGCCGTAACCGACTATTGCCCAATACAGGGACACAAGATCCACAAAGTCGTTAACCCCTGCCGATGAAAGCATGTCATAAGCGTCAATAAGACCCTTTACAGGCTTAAGGTCATTTATACGGTCCCTATTGTTTTCAAGCACTACAAAAGGAAGGCGCCCCCATGAATGCGGCTCTTTTTTCTTTATCATTCCGTCAACTGTAACTGTACTCCACCAATGCGGCATTGGATTTACAGGATATGAGCCGTCTATAACAAACTCGTTTTCCTCCTGCTCTATGTAATAGGTTACGTCCTGCGGCGTCCATATCTCAACCTTTTTTCTCAGCCTGTATTCATTGCCGCTGTAAACCTTTATGGAATAATAACGCATTACAGCCGTTAAATCCCTTTGATACTTTTCATCATAAATAAGTATCACCTCTTCAAAGGGCACAATGCAGCTTCTAAGCTCGCCCTTGTCGTCATAGTAAAAATGAAGGACAGCCGCTCCGCTGTTGCTGGCCTCTATGACATAATCATGTATAAGCTCATTAAAGCTGTTGTCCGCTATACCGGACAAAAAATTCTGATACGCCTTGTCCTCACCCTTTAGGGATATGGTTGGTTCCCGTCCTACTAAATAGCTTGCCTTCTGGTCTACAAGTATTTTATGAAACGGGTCTGTTACGCGCTGGTTACTTCTGTTTGGGTTAATAAAGTCAACTATACGCTCGTTGCCGTTATCGTCTGTTTCAGATATTTTGCTTTTTCTAAAGTCATTGTTCTTTATATCATGGTCACACTGGTAATAGGCCTTTGCCTTGGCGGCTGTTTTCTTCTGCGCGCTGTTCACATCGTCCTTTATCATATTTCTTATGAGCTCTGAATCAGACATTTTCTTGCCGTATGAAATCTTGGCGCATATCAAATCTGTAGGAGTTATCAATTTATCACCTCACTCTAATGTTTCTCATATCGCTTTCCCTGCTGTATCTTACAGCGTCTATGCTGTGGTTGTCCTTATCGGGGAACCTTGCTTTAAACCCGTCGTTGCCGTCGCTCTCAAGCTCATAGTTTAAAAACTCTCTTGCAGTCTCAGGACAGCGTACAGGGTCGATAATTATTTCTTCAAGGTCCTGCAGCCACTTAATACCGTAATCCACACTGTCAGGGCCTTTCTTCGCCCCTTCCACTCTAAGCCCGTAGGAGCTTACCTCGGCTATTGACTTAGGCTCCGCGCTGTCACAGGTAATTAGCCCGTTATTTTTATTTTCCGCCATAATAAGCTCCGCGGCCGAGCGGTTGCTTAAGCCAGTCTTTTGTATCTCAAAAAATATATAAAGCCTTCGTCGCGTCCTATCATAATGATTAACCGTATAATGGAATGGGTCTGAAGCATAACCCCAGTCAAGACCTCTGGCCAGCCTGTCGAATGATTTTATCTCATCATCCGATATTTCCCTTATGGTCAGGTTTGTAAATACTTCTCCTCCTGTGCCCGTTACCTCGCCTAAATATTCATGTCTGTATGCCTCCGGCTTAACTGCTTTTAAATGTTCCGCGTCAGCCATAAACTGTTCTCCCAGCCATTGAGAAGGAACGGTAAGATATGTGCTGTGGTGTACAAGCCTATCTGGCCATTCAATCAGTACTTCGCCATTTACCCAGCTTCTTTGGCTTTTAGGAGGGTTATAGGAATAAAAAACGATAAACCCGCTGCCGCCTCTCATAAGCGACTGGTTTATCGTTCTTATTTCTTCCATTCCGTTAAATTCGTCAACCTCTTCATACCAGATATATTTACAATAGCCTCTGCTGAATTTGATTGACTTTATCTTTCTTGGCTTATCCGCGCCTCTGAATACTATCCTCTGACCTGTTGGTATATATACAAGCTCAAGAGGCGAAAGCTTACACTCCCAATACTCGTCAACGCCTAATGCTGATATGGCCCATTTAAGCTGTTCATAGACACTGTCCTTTAGATTGCGTCCTACCTTACGCATTACAGCGGCGTTGGCCAATGGGTCTTTCATTATGCCCGATATTATCTCTACAGATGTAAAGCTTGACTTTGTGGAGCCTCGCCCGCCTTTAAGGAAGTAGTATGTATGGCCTCCGGCTTTTATATCGTTATGCACCTGATAGAACGACGGGGCAATTAAGTCTGTAAGCTTAACCATTGATATCACCTTCCGGTATGTTATCCAGTATAACCGGCACTGAAGGTGTATTAAGCTGAAGCTTATCTGTGAACAGTCCGTATCTCTTACCCAGAAGCTCAGCGGCCTTATTGGCGTCTGAGAGCTTCGCGGGGATTTCAACCGTTTCCGGTACTTCCTCCTTAATGGTCTGTTTTCTCATGGAGCCGTTTTCGTCAGGAACATAGGCTGATGTCTCCCTAGAAAGCGTAACGACAATGCTTTCCTTCTTTTCCCGGCGCATTACCTCTGTAAGGTATCTTAACACCTCGTCCTGCTTCGCTATTAGTTCATCCTCTTTTTTTCTCATTTTTTCGCTTATATACTCTGCAATTTGAGGTTTCTTGAGGTTATCGGCTCCTGTCCTGTATGCCGTTTTCCCTGAATATCCCGCCCTTATGGCAGCCTGGGTGGCATTAAGGTCTATTAGGTATTCATTACAAAATAATTTCTGTTTCTCTGTTAATGCCACTCTATCACATCCTTTCAGGCATTATAAAAGGCCGCACACTCGGCACGGCCTCAATCAAGGAGAATATCTGATGGAACTCTGTTTGTCTTAAGTTTCCATGATATAATTATATCACGTATTTTGTCCTGTGAGTGTGGTACATTTACAAGACTAATTTTTTAGACATTAACCAATAAAACTTTCTGCGTCTATCATAATACATATCCCTTCCACATGGTATATCCATAACTGATTTTAAGTAGTTGAAGGTTATCCCCTCATTCGTAACAGCCTTTAGGAGATAGTTATAAAACTCAGGAGCCGCCTCAATCGCTGTCTGTTCTACCAATTCACACTTTCGGTTTAATTCCGCTCTTCTACAGGCTAGCCTTGAAGTACTGTCACCGTTTGAGTGAGTAAGCGGCATATCGGTTATTTCAACACTTTTTACCGTGTCTATCTTATATTTAAGCTCGTCCTGCCATTCATTATACTGCATACAGAAATGATAGACCTCGGCAAATCTGTGCTTGCTTATATTATACTTCTCTTTATTTAATGTCCTGACATTCGGCAACCTCTCACCCCTAACCCACAAAACTTAATACCTTTAGTACTGTCTTATCTATGTAAGCAACAAAAAGCTATTCATTAACCCTATAAGGATTTCTGTTCTCTGTTAATTCCATTCCAGCCGCTTCTCTGACTGTGTTTATTATCCTATGCCACAGTTCATATAGTTCCGACAGCTGACGCTTTGAGTAATACTTAGTCTTTCCCTCGTTCTTTTTCATTCCTCTGCCTCCGCTCTATCTCAAACTCCAAATACTGTACAGCCTTTTTCAAGTCCTCTGTACCGCCTTTATCCGCTTCCCGGCAGACGTACTTTATTACATTTCCGAGGTTGAAATTTAGCTGCTGGTCATTTATAAAGTCTATTACCTCTATCCTGCCTCGGTTGTAGTGGGATGGATGAGTGATATTGCTTTTCACTTCTCGACCTCCATTCTCTTAAGCTGCCTGCTCACCTTATACCGCTTAATATCGTTTACCTCGTCCCAACAATGAAGCAGAAGCTTTATCTGGTCAATCATTACCTCGGCATCTGCTGCTTCCTCTTTGACATGCTCTTCTGTATCTGCTCCGCTTAGGTATCCGCCTATAGCATCGTATAGCTCCATCAGCTCTTCCTGTGTCTTACGCAGTTGGGCTTCCTTACCGTAATGACTGGCTATCTTTCCTTCATCTACTTTCAGCATTAATCGTTCTGTATCGGTCATTTTCGTTCCTCCGTTCTACAATTATATCAAAGAACTTACTGCAAAAATCAACTCGATTATTGCTCCTATTCCGCTTAAAACCTTTCTTTCAAAATTGTTTTTATCAGAACAAAAACTCCATATATTCATCGTCGCAAAAATTAACATTGATACAAAAACTAACGTTCTGATTAAATTTATCATTTTTCTTTCCTCCGTTCTCCGGCACTGCAAAAATCATTCTCCCTCGCTCCTATCAAAGTGCATTTCCATTAAATCAGCAATCATTAAGTATTCTTTTGCATACTTGCTTTCACCGTGTGTTTCTCTTACTTTTTTTCTAAATTCATCTAAAGTCCCATAGAAGCAACCGCAAACAACTCCTATTGAACCGTCCTTTTGCCTAAAGAATGTTGTATTTCGGTATTTTCTGCCAAAGCCTTTAATTATTGTATAATCTTCATCGCCTCTGACCCATGCGTTGCCTTTGACCCACGCGTCGCCTCTGACCCATGCGTTGCCATCGACTATTGCGTTGTCGCCGACCCTTGCATTTCCGATGACCCATACGTTGCCGTCGACCCTTGCGTTGCCGTCGACCAATGCGGTGCCGTCGACCCTTGCGTTGCCGTCGACCCTTGCGTTATCTCTGACCCTTGCGTTGCCGTTAACCCTTGCGTTGCCGTCGACCCATGCGTTGCCGCTCTGAGATAAATTATCTTCTTTCTCTATGTATCCGCCTATCTCGCCTGCTTTTACATTTCCGAATGATGTTAAGGCTTTAACTCTAAATAGCTTTATATTCCCTATTTCTTTATATTCTGTTGTTAATTCATATTTTTTCATTCTCCCTCGCTCCCCTCTATCAAATCCGGCAGGTATACAGGGCTGTTTTCGTAGGTGATAAAAGGAAAACTATTGTCTAAAGCGTCAGCGAAATCGTTACCAGCCACATCAATAAATGAACCATTGTCATTAATAGGTTCATTTTTATAGAAGCGCGGATAGCAATTATCTTTTCCCCTTGCCGCCCAAGGCGTACCCTCTGCTATCCTGCCTTTTATGGCTGTTATCTGCTGGTCGGTAAGGGTAGGCTTTTCAGGTATTAACTTTATTAATTCTAGGTGAGCTATCATCGTGCATAATGCCGTTTCGTTAGAAGTTCTAACCCAGCCAGTTGGGGATTTATAAAACCTTTTATCATCAAGTATCTTGTAAATGTAACCGTCGCCGTTGTCAAACTTAAACTCTCTGCCCTCCGGCACTCCTAATATCTTGCTTAATCTGCTCATTTTATAGCCTCCTTTTCCTTTCCCTTAAGCCATTCTTCTAATTCTTTTTTACAGGCGGGGCATAAGTCATAAGTTTTATTTGTTATCTCCCAGCCTGAATATATATCAAAACTCCCTATTGCAATGCGGTCAAATACCTTTCTTAGCATGAAACGGAAACCCGTATATACCGCACCGCACCTATCACATTTTCTTGCATCCATGTCCATAACCTCCTTAATCTGCTCATTGTTTAGCCTCCTCTTATCGTTTATCCGCCCGGCCTTGTTGTTGACGTGTATAGATTATTCATCACCCTAATATTCAGCTGTTTTAGAGCTGTCAGTATTAGTTAATGTGTTGTTTTAAGACCGGGCTATTTATCGGATTGCGCAATTCCGTTGTTGTTTTACAGACTTAAGTGTTTAAGTTTATTTTCTCTTTATTCTTTCTCCATAGCTTGGCGCTTTCTATCTCCTGTGCCCTATGCGCTATGTAATACTCTCTGCGTGCCTTTCGTATTTCCTCTGCATGTTTTCTGTAGTACTCCTTCTGCTTTTCGTTTATCTGCTTTCTGTTCTTCTCTCTATATTCTTTCAGATATGCCAGACGTTCTTCTCTATGTTTTTGATAGTAACTCTTTGCGCGTTCTCTATTTTTAATCACAGTTTCTGAGCTTTGCAAAGAAGTATTAATACAGTCGTCATATATGCAGTTCAAACAATCTCTGTTGCACTGGGTCATTTTTATCACCTCTGTTAGAATGGCAAGTCCAAATCCTCAATGTCCTCGTCTATCGGGCTGAACCCCTCCGGAGCCTTATTTTTTTCTTTAACCGTACCTTGGTCGTCCTTCTTGCTTTCAGTGAAGTACTGTTCCTCAATAACAACCTCGGTTGTAACACGTTTTTTACCCTCGTTGTCCTCCCAGTTTCTTACCTGAAGCCTGCCTGCAACGCTTACAAGCTGACCTTTCCTGAAATACCTTTCAGCGAACTCTCCCTGTTTGCCAAAGGCCACGCAAGGAATAAAATCAGCCTTCGGTTCGCCTTCTCTCTTAAATCTTCTCTCCACCGCCAGAGAGTATCTGGCTATCGCCATAGGCTCCGCGCCTTGCGTATATCTTACCTCCGGGTCTCGTATTAATCTGCCCATCAGGATTACTTTATTGAGCATTTTTTGTTCCTCCAATCATCTTTACATTTGCTTCCGCTATCAGCGCTTTAACGCCTGCCGGCACAGCCTCAATTGTTTTTCTGTTGTCCACCTTAGATCTATAGCTGCGCATGAAGTTGCTGGCCACTACGGTTTCCACGCTTCCGTCCTCAGACATAGCCCATTCCTTCAGAACCGACGGGCTTCCAAGCGTTGTCTGTATCGCCACTGGCAGCTTCTCAAACTCTTCTATGGAGTGATAAGCACTGTTTCTTATGGCGGTTTTCACCAGTCCCCACGCCTCAATTTCTCCCAGCTCCCCGGGCTTTGTAAGCGTGCCTATCATCTCGATAACCTCCGCTATTGCCGGAGGGAACTTATTGACGGCTATAAGCGCCTTTACCGCTCCTGTCACAACAGCCGCCGGATATTCTTCAAGCATTGTCTGCCAGAGAGATATGGTTTCCTCCAGCTCCTTCTTGGTTTTGTTGTCATAATATCTCGGGTAGGCGGTCTTAATAACCGCTAAAACCGCCGCTGTCTCAATACGGGTCATTATCTTCATCCCCCTTAAGCTCGTTGTATATATCCATAAACGGGTTGCCGCTCTTCTCCATTTTCCCTCTTGTCTTTTCTGGGTATATGCTCTGCCAGCAGTGCAAAGTGCTCTCGTTCAGACACTCAATAGCCCTGTTGTTATCCCCTATGCCGTTGATTTTAGTAATCAGCATTTCTATGGCTCTGGCTGTCATTGGCTTTTTTATCTGCTTCCGCATGTCTATAAAGTCCTTAAACGCCTCATCAAGCCCGCTGTCCAGAGGAAAATACACGGGAGCGCCAGCTCCGCTTTTCTTTTTTGGGGCTCCTATTTCTTTTTTCTCATTTACATTTTCATTAACATTACTCATTCTACATTCTTCATTTACATTACTCATTCTACATTCTTCATTTACATTACTCATTCTACATTCTTCATTAGGTTTTTTTTCGACGCTGTTTTTTGCGTCATTTGCAAAACCAGTGGTTTTTATTTCTTCTTTATCTTCTGAACCATTGGTTTTTGTTTTTCTCGGTCTGCCGCCCTTTTTACCGTCTTCAAACTTTTTATTGTTAGCGTCTATCTGAGGCTTGATTAAATAAAATATGCTCATAGCCGCCGGACTTATATTTGGCTCTGTTCCATTAAAGGCGTAATCAAGCACGGCATTATATATATCAGCCTGTATCTTCTTTGGCTGTAAGCGTATCGCCTCATAAAAAGAGCGGTAAAAAACAATGCTGTCTCTTTCCATGCCCTCACTCGCTTTCCGTTATCTTCAAATATGTGCCAGGCTGTTCCGAATAGGTCTTATACAAGGTCAGTGAATATATCTGGCTGTCGTCTATGTATGCCAAGCCGTTAAGGGCATCCAGCACAGCCTTTGCCATGTTATCCAGGTCAGGCTTTTTTATATGCTTTATCTCACCCAAATCCATGCTCGCCTTTGCCCTTTTGGAAGCGCTTTTAGGTATTGGCATATAAAACACTATTCCTACCTCCAGTGGCTTATCAGACGGCTTTAGATTGCCGTATTCTGCCGCCCAGCAGTATTCGACATAGCTCTCGAAATCTGCTGTTTTCTTCGGCGTATATGTACCGTATTTCCCCACTCTCGGCCTCCCCTTGGCTATCGGATTGCCTGGTATTGTTATCTTATATTCCATTTCATACCTCCAGTTCTATCTGTCCGTCACATGGCAGCTCTGCTTTTAAATGTCTTACATGGGCTCTTACAGGTACTATCTGCGCCGCTATATAATTGCCGGGCAGAAGCTTCATTCCTTCGTTATATATCGTCAGCTCGCTCATTGCCCTCCTGCGGTGCTCTTCAAGAAACATACGCCAGTCATCGTTATTATCCGCTATGTAGTAGCCCTTTCCGGATGAGCTACTTACTATCTTTATTCCTCTGCTCCTGGCTTCCAATATCGCCTGTCGGTTTGTTCTGTCATTATTACCTGTAAGAGCTTCAAGCTTCTGTCTTGTTACGGCGTTTTCCCTGCCTACAGGGATATGGTTTATTACGCTCTCCCAGTCTGTTTTTCTCATGTAATCACCTCACAGATAGCTCTTTCCTATCAGTGCTCTGAACTCTTCTCTTGTATGCCCCGAAGCCTCATAGGCCGCCTGACATTCTTCCTTTAATTGCCTGTCTAGCTCTATGTTGCCCTTATGTATTCCGTCTCCGGTTGTATTGTGAAGCTCCGGTATAAGCCATACCCAAAAGCCGTGCTTATCGGATATGGCTCTGTTCCCGGGACCGAAGTATATATGGTGCTTATGCAGGCGATCCGTGCGGCCTGTTACATAGCATTCCTTTTCTTTTCCCTGAAGAACACTTATACTGTGACTGCCCTTCATTTCCACGCCTCCACCATGCTTTTAAGCTCCTCTGGCGTCATTGTCTCTATGCCCTGTTCCTTACAGTCCTCGACTATACTGTTTATCAGCACCGACATTTCCCTCGTATCATAGGAGCTGCTTCCGAAGTATGTACGCACCTTTTTATATCCGGGAAGCTTACTGTCGGCCAGCACTTCACATATCCAGCCGTCACCCTTGGCCTCCCAATGCCGTTTGTAGTCCTCGACCGCCTCAGCTTTAAGCGGTATATCCACGAACTGCCCGACTTCCCTTATGTGCTTTCTGTACACGTCCTCTTTTGTCAGCTTCATTCTGCCGCTTAAGCTCAGCATCTCCGCTAGCTTTTGGCAGAGAACCCAGCAGTAGTCGTTTGCGTCCAGCGACCTGCGCTTTCTGTATTTATTTACCTTTACGGTAAGCTTGTCTCCCGCTCCGTTTAAGGCGTCTCTCAGTGCGTATTGGTTGCGTCCGAAGGCTTTGTCCGTCACAAGGCATATCTCCGTCCTGCCGTCCTCCAGCCGCTTAAAGGATATGTTGTTCTCTACTGTGATTGTGGCTATTGTATCTGCCATACCCTCACTCCTTTGAGGCCTGTTTTAATTTCGCTTCCAGCTTGTCTATAACCGACTGTATTTCCATGCGTTTAAACTGCACAGGATTTGTTATATCGTATTTATCAAGCAGTTCCGTAAGCTTGTCCTCTTTTCCCTTATAGAGCGCCCTCAGCTTAGCTACCTGTTCCTCCGTCGCACGCTCGGCTTCTTTCTTTTCAACCGTCCTATCCTTATCATGGGTATTCCAGCTGTCCGCGTCCTTTGTATCGTCTATGGCAAACATTCCGTTTAGAGCGTATTTCCTTGCGTAGGATGAAGAACTGCCTGTTATCTGGCTTCCGTCCATTCCTTTTTTATCCGCGTCCTCTCTGGCATACGCCGTTGTCGTTACCTTTTCCTCGCTTTCACAGTCAAACACCGTTACAGTCGCCATTATGTAAAACCTGTCTCCTATATTAAAAACATCGTCTTTTACTGTCATGGCCAGTCTTTTGGCCTTTAATATCGGCTTTACAGCCTCCAATATATCTTCACAGCTCCGGTAGTTATATTTACCGAAGCTGTTATATTTGCTCTTTGGAGCCTTAAGCTCGTTTTGTACTTCTGTTAACTTCTCGTAAATGTTCAAAGCTACCACTCCACATCTTCATACTCATGTTCCGCGAAGAACTCTTGCCAGTAATCATCATCATTTTCTTTCCGGCAGTCGCCGCAGCCGCAGCACTCGCCGCCGTATTTATTGCAGGTGTAGGGATACAATCACAGCACACCCTTTCCTGCCGGGTCGGTCATTGGACCGTAATCAACAGTTATTTTAGACTGTGCGATTTCTAATAGCTGCGCTTCCAGCTCCTGATTTTCCTTAAATAATGTTTCGTTTTCATTGAGCAGAACCTTATTATCTATAATTAGTTTGCTCATGTCTTTTTCAATATCTACCTTTGCTCCGACTGCTTCCTCATATAAAGATTTATAGACTTCCGCTTCTATGCTTGCCGCTTCGTATTTTCTCTTTAGCTCGTCCACTTCTCAGTCCTCCTGCCCACTCAAATTTAACCTCTTAACTGGTTCAGCATGATATTCGTCTTCCACGTCATTCAGCCTATTTACAAGCACGCTTGGGTGTATTTTTTTGTAATACCGATTATATATTTCTATCATTTCATCCAGCATGGCTACAGAAGCAGCTAATTGTTCTTCTGTTAGCTCCTCTATTGTTTTTGGCGGTTTTGTATCCCCGAACCAATTCATATAGCCGACGGGGTCTCCCATTCTCCTGGCCTTGTAGTAATAATTTGGAGCGTGTATTATCTTTGCCAGCTTAACAAACTCAAGCCATGCATCCGAATTCATTGTTGAATATCTAAAGCCATAGATAGCTTTATTATCTATTGGCTGTATGTGACTGATAGGCCTTTCCTTTACTAAATATGCCAAGGCAACCCCCTTTTTAGGCAATCTGGCAGCTTTTAGCTGCTCTTCTAATGTCAACACTCTATTCTTTAACTCACAATATTCCTCATATGTGATTTCCATTATCTCACTCCTTGACTTTTCCTTTATTTCCGTTTACTATGTAAGTGATTTATTAGCTTTGCTCCCAAGTGAGGTTGCCGCCTCCGGGAGCTCTTTTATTTTCCCTATAGAACAATTGTCTATCATCGGAATGGGTTTTCCGTTATAACTCTCCCAGCCAATTACCTCAAACAAATATCCTTCTATCTCATACATCGTTTTACTCATTGTTTTTTCAGCTCCTTTCTCAGCTGTTTATTGGCTTGTCTCAGGCGTTCGTTCTGCCATTTGATACAGAATACCTTTGCCGCCCAGATAAACGCTCCCAGCACTCCTAACAGCGTCAGGGCTTCATTTGGACTTATTACCATTAGTTCCACTTGTCTCACTCCTTTTAAAGTTCTCACAGTGTTGGCTTGGTTTTCTTGTCTTGCTTCTTAGGTATGTACAATGCCCGCAACTACATGGTATACAAAAATCTCCACCGTTTGCGCTAACATAGTGCTGATGATAGTACATGCAATTCCCGCATGCTATCTCGTCTTTTTCTACATAGTTCATTGTCCAATACGCCCAGTATCGCTTCATATTTCGGCCTCCTTAATAGTATTTTAATAGTATATTTCTATTATAATAAGACTAGAATTATTTGTCAATGTATTTTACTATTAAATCGCTACTATATTAGGAGGTAATTACTATGGCGAAAATCTCTACTCAAATGCGTTATGATGAAACTCTTTATGAAAAATCTAAGATTATAGCTGAAAAAGAGTTTCGTTCCATTAATGCACAAATCGAATACTTTATTAAAAAGGGAATTGAAGCTTATGAGAAGGAAAACGGAGTTATTTTACTTCCCGAAGATGAGTAACGTCTGCGTCCCAAAGCCTACGCCCTTGTTCTAACAAAATTACTAAAAAAGCATTTTGTGAAATTCCCATTCTTTCAGCCTCCTGTTTGATATCTTTGTGTATTCCGGCAGGGAGCCTGATTTGAGTGGATATTGTACTGTCGTTCATTTTTATTCCCCTTTCTAAATATGGAGGTGTTTTCTGTGAAGTTTAAGTACTTATTGAAATGCAAGCACTGCGGCAGTGAGATGTATGATACCTACGAACCATCAAAAGATTTAATAAATATCACTCGTTGCCCCGAATGCCATCACAAACTAACAGGTACTGAGATTGAATACCTCAGACAGTCGTTAGATTACATTAGCTCCATCGAGAGAGTAACTTCTTTTACTGTCCAAGAGATTCGTCGCAGTAATCCTTAAGTATTCCAACGACATCGCAACATACATTTGTTACTGCTTTTGATAACTGCCGCAGGTCATAAATAAGCCTTTCACTGTCTTGCTTGCTTAATCTAAAGCTCGCCTCTTTGCGGGCTTTTTTTAGCTTTTCTCTCATTTATGTATCTCCTTTCTCAGCTTCCTGTTTCTCTGTTTCATGCAGTACGCGTCGTAGGCAAACTGGATAATCAGATACAGGAATATCACAACGCCTAGCGCAGCATCATAGTATATGCAGATGAAGGAGCCTAACAGGATTAGTATGATTAAGCTTATTGT
>OGEN01001756.1_pt1 | contig 12679 bp, 10 predicted proteins | sample 1570671 | NCBI WGS metagenome assembly OGEN01 (sample SAMEA2582128, study PRJEB24529) | metagenome | biome: Human gut stool | place: China | collected 2011
CGCGCGCCGTCAGGCGGAAGAAGCCGCCGCGGCCGAAGCCGCCCGCCTCGCGGAAGCGGCGCGTCTCGAAGAGGAAGCCCGACGCGCCGAAGAGGAGCGTCTCGCGCAGGAGCGCGCCCGCGCCGAAGAAATCGAACGCCAGCGCCAGGAAGCGATTGAAGCCGAACGCCGCCGCGTGGAAGAGGAAAAGGCCCGCGAGGCGGAACGCATCGCGCAGGAGAAGCTCGCCGAAGAGCGCCGCAAGGCTGAAGAAGCCCGTTTGGCCGAAGAAGCGAAGCGCGCCGAAGAGGAGCGCCTCCGCCAAGAGGCGGAAGCCCGCCGCATCGCGGAAGAAAAGCGTATTGCGGAAGAAAAGCGCATCGCTGAGGAAAAGCGGATCGCCGAAGAGAAGCGCAGGGCCGAAGAGCGCCGCATCGCCCGCGAAAAGGCGGAGAAGGCCGAGCGCGAACGCATTGCGCGCACGGTGCGCCAGCAGGAGCTCGCGCGCCTCTCTGCCAAGGTCGACCCCAACGCCCAACGCTCCGGGACGACGACGGGCGACCCGCGAAACTTCCGCCGCAACCTCACGGGTTCAGCCCTCGCGCGCTACAACGCGCGCGTCGCCGCCTGCATCCGTCCGCACATCACGATCGAGGTGCCTCCCTCGACGCCGCGCGGCCGCTTCCAGGCGACCTACACCGTGAAGCTTCTGCCCACGGGCGAGCAGATCGGCTCCGCAGTGAAGCAGAAGGGGTCCGGTTGGGACGCCTACGACGCCGCGGTCGAGCGCGCCATCCGGCGCTGCAACCCGTTCCCGCGTCCGGACACCGGTCAGGAAGCGCCGAGGGAGCTCACCCTCACCTTCGACCCGGTGGACGACCGGAAGTAACTTCGAAAAAGCCCTCCGGCTCGCGTGAACCGGAGGGCTTTCTCTTGTGACCTGCCGGAACCGGCTGCCTCCCCGGCGGGGAGGCCCCGGTGCCGTCTTACTTGCGGATGCGGCCCGCGACGAAGTCCGCCGCTTCCGCCGTCTTCACCATGATCTTCTCGGCGAGGTTGCCGCGGGCGGCGTATTCGACTTCGCCGTTCTTGAGACCACGGTCGCCGATCACGATGCGGTGCGGAACGCCGATCAGCTCCCAGTCCGCAAACATCACGCCCGGGCGCATGTCGCGGTCGTCGAGGATGACGTCGACGCCCTTGGCCTTGAGTTCCTCGTAGAGCTCGTCGGCGGCCTTCTTGACGTCTTCGTTCTTCGCGTAGTTCATCGGGCAGATGACGGCTTCAAAGGGCGCGATGCTGTCGGGCCAGATGATGCCCTTCTCGTCGTGGCTCTGTTCGATCGCCGCACCGGCCAAACGCGTCACGCCGATGCCGTAGCAGCCCATCTGAAGGATCTGGGGCTTGCCGTTTTCGTCGAGGTAGGTCGCACCCAACGCTTCGGAGTAGCGCGTGCCGAGGAAGAAGACGTGGCCCACTTCGATGCCGCGCTGAAGCTTGAGCGTCCCGCAGCCGTCGGGCGAGCGGTCGCCTTCGACCACGTTGCGCAGGTCCGCAACGGCGGGTTCGGGGAGGTCGCGGCCGAAGTTGACGCCCGTGTAGTGGAAGCCCTCTTCGTTCGCGCCGCAGCAGAAGTCCGACATGTCGGCGACGGTGCGGTCGGCGTAGACGGCGACGTCTTCCTTGACGCCGACGGGGCCGAGGTAGCCCGGCTTCGAGCCGAAGGCCTGCATGATCTCGTCGTCGGTCGCGAAGCGGAAGCCTTCCTTCAATTCAGGGAGGTGACCCGCCTTCACTTCGTTCAGTTCATGGTCGGCGCGCAGGAGCACGAGCACGATCTTCGCGGGCATCGGTTCGCCCTTCTCGTTCACGCGGTCGGCGGCGAGCACGACGCTCTTGACGCTCTTCAAAAGATCGAGCCCGAGGTACTCGGCGACGGCTTCGCACTTTTCCTTCCCCGGGGTCGCGCGCTTTTCCATCGTTTCGGCGGGAGCCTGGCGGCCCTCCAGCACCGAGAAGGCTTCGGCCAATTCGATGTTGGCGGCGTAGTCGGATTCGGGAGCGTAGGCGATGACGTCTTCGCCGGCGTTCGCGATCACCTGGAATTCGTGCGAGCGGGAGCCGCCGATCGCGCCCGTATCGGCGCGCACGGCGCGGAACATGAGCCCCAGACGCGTGAAGATCTTCTGGTAGGCCGCATACATCGCGTCGTAGGACTTCGACGCGCCCTCTTCGTCACGGTCGAACGAGTACGCGTCCTTCATCGTGAATTCGCGGCCGCGCATCACGCCGAAGCGGGGACGGCGCTCGTCGCGGAACTTCGTCTGGATGTGATAGAAGTTCACGGGGAGCTGACGCCAGCTCTTGATTTCCTGACGCGCGATGTCGGTGATGACTTCCTCCGACGTCGGCTGGATCACGAAGTCGCGGTCGTGACGGTCCTTGATGCGCAGAAGCTCGGCACCGTACTTCTCCCAACGGCCCGATTCCTGCCAGAGCTCCGCCGGCTGCACGATCGGCATCAAGAGTTCCACCGCGCCCGCCGCGTTCATTTCTTCGCGGATGATCGCTTCGATCTTGCGGATGGTGCGCAGCCCCATCGGCATGTAGGTGTAGACGCCGGCGGCAAGCTTCTTGATCATGCCGGCGCGGATCATGTACTGCTGACTCACGACGTCGGCATCGGCCGGCGCTTCCTTGAGCGTGGAAAGGAAAAAGGAACGGGCGCGCATAGTGTTTCGCTTCGTTGTGTCGGATTGAAAGCCCCCCGGAAGATCCTTCCGGGGGGCGCATTTGAAAAGTCTGTCTATTTTAGCCTTCAGCGCACGACCATGTTGTCGCGGTGGATGAGTTCGGGACGGTCGGGCATGCCCAAACGCGCCTCGATTTCTTCGGTGTGGCAGCCGATGATGCGCCGCGCATCCGCGCTCGAATAGTTGACGAGCCCGCGGGCGACTTCGTTCCCCTCAGGGTCGAGGCAGCTCACGACTTCACCCTTCACGAATTCGCCTTCGACCGCGGTGACGCCGACCGGCAGAAGCGACGTCTGGCGCTCCAGAATCGCCTTCGCGGCACCGGCGTCAAGCGTCAGGCGGCCCGCCGCACGGAGGTGGTCCGCGATCCATTGCTTGCGGGCGTGCATGACGGAAGTCGAGGGCGCGAGGTGCGTGCCGATCAGCTCACCCTTGGCAAGCCGCACGAGGACGTCGGGCTCACGGCCCGACGCGATGATGGTCGCCGCGCCCGAGCGCGCCGCGCGCTTCGCGGCGAGGATCTTCGTGATCATGCCGCCCTTCGAGAGCGAGCTCGCGGCGCCCCCCGCCATGCGCTCCAAGGCGGGATCCCCGGCCTTCACTTCCGCCACGAACGCCGCATCGGGATTCGAGCGGGGATCAGCCGTATAGAGGCCACGCTGGTCCGTGAGGATCACGAGCGCGTCGGCTTCGACGAGGTTCGTCACCAAAGCGCCCAGCGTGTCGTTGTCGCCCACCTTGATTTCGTTCGTGACGACGGTGTCGTTTTCGTTGATGACGGGGACGATCCCGAGGCGCAGGAGTTCCACCAACGTCATGCGGGCGTTCAGGTACTGCTCGCGGTCGACGAGGTTCGCGTGGGTGAGGAGCACCTGCGCCGTCATGATCCCGTGCGCGCGGAAGTGCGTTTCGTAGGCTTCGACGAGCCCCATCTGGCCCACGGCCGCCGCGGCCTGCTGCTCGAAGACGCGCTTCGGACGCTCGGCCCAACCGAGGCGGAGCACCCCTTCGGCGACGGCCCCCGAGCTCACCAGGAGCACTTCGCGGCCCATTTGGCGGAGCTCCGCAATCTGCGTCGCCCAACGTTCGATCGCTTCGACGTCGAGTCCTCGGCCGTCGTTCGTGACAAGTGCGCTCCCGACCTTGACGACGATGCGGCGGGCGTTCTGAAGAAGTGATGACATGGGGGCCTCGAAGAGTGAGAGGGGAAAGTTCTCAGGATACCGCAAGAAGCCGGGGTTCAAGAGATGTCAAGCTGCAGAGGGAGCAAGTTTGATCACTCCTCGATGCATCTTCCATAGCAATTTCGTTTGAAATTGCTGTCCCAACATTTTATGCTTTGTCCCATGAAACTCAGCCTGACTCACAGCAGAATCCCTCCATCGAGACCTTGAGTTCTTGATGGTCAAAACGACTTTGGATGACACAAAAGTGAAGAAAAGCACAATCATTCAACTCATCCGGTGCCACGTGGAGCACAACGACCCGGGCTTTCGTCAGGCAGCCCGTGAAGCAGCCGAAGCCTTCGACAAGGCGGGCGATGAGCAGCTCGCGCTCTACATCATGGGGCTCGTCTCGGGCAATGGCTTTGTGCCGCAAGACAATCATGCTGAGAACATCCCTTCTGAGGTCCTCCCTGAAGCGTTCTTTGAGCAGATCACGCCCTCGAACAGCTCCCTCCTTCTCCCCGATCCCTTGATGGAGGACATCCAGGGGATCATTCAAGCCGTCTCCAAAAAGCGAGGGCTTCACCGCTTTCTCTTTCAGGGAGCTCCGGGCACAGGCAAAACGGAGAGCGTCCGTCATTTGGGAAGACTGCTGCGTCGCGACATCTACCTCGTTAATTTCGCGCACGTCATCGACAGCCGTCTCGGTCAATCTCAAAAAAATCTCTCCGAAGTATTCGAGGCGCTCAACCGACTTCAACATCCCGAACGCATCATCGTCTTCTTCGACGAACTTGATGCTTTGGCAATGGATCGCGGGAGCGCGCAGGACCTCAGAGAGATGGGACGACTCACTTCAGGCATGCTGAAGCAGCTTGACGCGCTCAACCCTGAGGTTCTCCTTTTTGCGGCCACGAACCTCTATGCAAAACTCGACCCGGCGCTCACCCGTCGGTTTGACGCGATCATCAACTTCGATCAATACGGCCCTGAAGAACTCCTCTCCGCCGCAGACAAGATCCTTGACGACGCTCTTGCAGAGTGTCGAGTTGTTGGCAGAAACAAAAGACTCTTTCATAAGATTCTTCAGCTTCTCCCTACCCCTCTTATGCCGGGAGAACTCAAACCACTCATCCGACGGGCAGTTGCTTTCAGTGATGAATCCGTGGAGCTTGACTACCTTCGTCGACTCTACATCGCCGTAATGAGGGACAAGCCCCTTACGCTTCCCCAGCTAAAAGATTCTGGATTCACCATGCGCGAGATTGAGTGTCTCACCGGAGTTTCGAAGAGTCGCGCTTCCCGCATCCTTGCAGAGATCTGACCATGCATCCCCTGATTGAACTCAAGGGCAGCTTCAATGCTGCCCCCAACCCCTTTAAGGGCGGAGCGGTGGAGCTTCCCAAGCATGCAACCGTTTCTTGCGAAAGGATCGATTCGCTCATTTCCGACATAGATGTTTTGGAAAACTACTGGGCGGAACAACCTGACTTGGGGGGCGTTCTCGTGAACGTCCGCTACACCCGGGTCATTGCCAAGTCCAATCGTATCCAGGCTTTTTTCGACGCCCCCAAAGACATCAACCAAGCCATACGAGGTGCCCGTTATGAAGGCGAAGGGAGCGAACGACACCACATAGTTACCTATTTTCTTCCTGCCGGGACCCTGAATAAAACCAAAGCAAGGCTCGTAAGTATTCGGGAAGCCATCAGCGAGACCTTCAACGGAACCATTACCTCGGAAGAACTGAAGGCTCTTCAACAATCACCTTGTCCCGACATCACCAAGACAACCTTCCGCCAACTGGTTCGCGATGTCTTTTTTGTCCGCAACATCCTCGTTCCCACTCCGAGCGTGTGGACATTCAACGGTGACTCGTTGGTCTCACTTTATCGGACAGGAAACAGCACTACGGACCTACTTCTTGACTACGGCATCAATCTTCCGCCGGATCGGTTCATCAACGACCTCACTTTCCGAATGACACCAGGGGAGCTCCAAACGCTCCTGCAAAAGGCACCTCATCTAGTCGCCATGGGGACAAGTGATCTTGCCGCTCTCACTCCCCCAACGGAGGAAACGCCTCTTTTGGGCATGATTCAAATCCCCAAACCCAACAACGAGCCCATCATCGGGGTCATCGACACACTTTTCGACGAGAGTGTCTATTTCCATGAATGGGTAGAAAACCACGTTGAGCTTGACCCTACCATCCTTGTAACGGCGACCCCTGACGACTACAAACACGGCACAGCCGTAACGGGCCTCATCGTGGATGGTCCATCTCAAAATCCATCCCTTGATGACGGTTGCGGGCGTTTTCGAGTCCGACACTTCGGCGTAGGCATGAAGACGCACATGAGCCGCATACTGCTTCTGAAGGCAGTCCGGCGGATTGTGGAATCGAACACTGACATCAAAGTTTGGAACCTCTCTCTGGGCATGCGAACGCCCGTTGAGGAAAACAGCATCTCACCCGAAGCTGCGGAACTGGACAGGCTGCAAAAAGAATTCGACGTGATTTTCGTGATTGCCGGCACGAACAAAAATCTGAACGCCTCTGAAGACTTACGTATCGGCGCGCCTGCCGACTCCATCAATGCTGTCGTTGTGAACGCCTCGGACCGACTAGGCAATCCTGCTCCCTACAGCAGGTGCGGCCCGGTTTTGAGTTTTTTCACCAAACCTGATTTGATGAGTTTTGGCGGAGTTCCTGGGGATCCGATTGAAGTCTGCCGCACAACTGGGGCCGCTCCGGTTATCGGAACCTCTTACGCCGCGCCCTGGATTGCCCGCAAACTTGCCTATCTGATCGGATACATGGGCATGACTCGTGAAGCTGCCAAAGCTCTTCTGATCCACTCCGCAGCAGATTGGAATTGGAAGGGCTACGGTGAAACTTCTCGATGGGGCGGCTACGGCATGGTCCCGCAGGACATCAAAGATGTCATTGAGACGCCCAAAGATGAAATTCGCTTCATGATCACCGGTGAATCTTTGGACTACGAGACCTATACCTTCAATCTCCCCGTTCCGGTCTCAGATGGGAAATTCCCGTTTGTCGCTCGTGCCACACTCGCTACTTTCGTCCACTGCACGCGTGAGCAAGGCGTCGACTACACGGACACTGAACTGGATCTTCATTTTGGGCGTGTCAAAATCGAGAAAGGCAACCCCAAAGTTGCAGATATCAAATCCAACAATCAAGGCGATGATGAAATTCGGAATCTTCCTGAAGGACTCGTCCGAACCAACTATCGCAAGTGGGACAACGTCAAGCACATCAGCGACGTGCTTACTCCCAGATCTCGTCCCCGAAAAACGTATGGAGATCCAGGTCTTTGGGGGATTAAAGTGATTTGGACCGAACGTCAACAAAAGCGAAACAGAAAAGGGCTACGTTTCAGCGTTGTCGTGACACTCAAAGAAGTCGACGGGATTGATCGCCGCGCGGAATTCATCAAACTCTGCCAAGCTCGGGGGTGGATGGTGAATGAGCTTCGCAGCGACATCATGCTCAACATCCATCAAGTTAGCCAAACAGAAGTCGTTTGGTCCGAACCCTAAAATCCAAACGCCCGGACGTTGCCGTCCGGGCGTTTGGGCGTCATGAGCTTTGCGCAGGCGATCAGTCCGCCGTCGGGTCGAAGCGCTCGTCGCCGAGGAACGCCACCTCTTCGCGGCGCTGCTCGTCGATGAACTGCGCAAGCGCGTTCAGGAGCTCTTCGCAGCCTTCGCGCGTCGCCGCCGAAATGACGTAGACGGGCGTCTCTTCGGTACCCAGTTCCGCACGGTACTTTTCAATCAACGCCGCACGCTCTTCCTCGGGCACGAGGTCGATCTTGTTCAAAACGAGCCAGCGGGGCTTCGCGGCCAATTCCGGGTCGTACTTTTCAAGCTCCAGGGCGAGCGCCTTGGCCTGCGCGACCGGATCGGTTTCCTCGTCCAAAGGCGCCGCGTCGATCACGTGAAGCAGAACCTTCGTGCGGGCGAGGTGTCGAAGGAACAGGTGACCGAGACCGGCACCTTCCGCCGCGCCTTCAATGAGGCCCGGCACGTCCGCCAGGACGAAGCTCTGCTCCGGACCCACGCGCACGACGCCCAGATGCGGGTGCAGCGTCGTGAAGGGGTAGTCGGCGATCTTCGGACGGGCGTTCGAGACGGCCGTGATGAAGGTGGACTTCCCGGCGTTGGGCATGCCGAGGAGGCCCACGTCGGCGAGGACCTTGAGTTCGAGCTCGAGCGAGCGGTACTGCCCGGGTTCACCCGGCGTCGCCTGCTTCGGAGCGCGGTTCACGGAACTCTTGAAGTGGAGGTTCCCGAGACCGCCCTTGCCGCCCGCGGCCAAAAGCTGACGCGCGCCGTGGACGTTGAGGTCGGCGACCAATTCGCCCGTGTCGACGTCGCGAACGAGCGTGCCCACGGGCATGCGGAGCTCAATGTCGCTCCCGCCCGCGCCGTAGCAGTCCGCACCGCGGCCGTTTTCGCCGTTCGGGGCGAAGAACTTGCGCGTGTAGCGGTAGTCGACGAGCGTATTGATGTTGCGGTCCGCAACGGCCCAAACGCTGCCGCCGCGACCACCGTCGCCGCCGTCGGGACCGCCCTTCGGAATGAATTTTTCGCGGCGGAAGCTCGCGGCGCCGTTGCCGCCCTTGCCGCCCTGGACTTCGATCTTGGCCTCGTCGACAAACTTCACGAGAGCACCTCCGGGGAAGAAAATCTTCTCAATCAAAAAAGCCCAGCCGGCCGGACCGCACTGGGCTTTTTCGCGGGTTCGCACGGGAGGCGGCGCAGGCCGCCTCCGTGACCGGACCTTCAGTCTAACCGAGAACGATTAGGCCGCGGTCGTGGGTTCAACGTGCACGTAGTGACGATTGAACTCACCCTTGATTTCGAACTTGACGACGCCGTCGACGAGCGCGAAGAGGGTGTGGTCCTTGCCCATGCCGACATTGTCGCCGGCGTGGAACTTCGTGCCGCGCTGACGGACGATGATGCCGCCGGCGTTGATCGCCGCGTCACCGAAAACCTTCACGCCGAGGCGCTTCGCCTGCGAATCGCGACCGTTGCGGGTGGAGCCGCCGCCTTTCTTATGTGCCATTTTGTCTTCTCTACGAAAAAATCAGGTTCTTGGATTAAGCCGAGATCGCTTCGATCTTGAGCTCGGTGTAGTTCTGACGATGACCGCCCGACTTCATGGAGTGCTTGCGGCGACGGAACTTGAAGATGCGAACCTTTTCGCCGCGGCCGTGCGAGAGCACGGTGGCGGTGACGGTGGCGCCGGCGAGCACCGGGGTGCCGACCTTGAGGCCTTCGTCGCCGCAAACGGCGAGAACTTCGGTGAGGGTGACCTGAGCGCCGACTTCAACCGCAAGGCTTTCGACCTTGAGCTTGTCGCCGACCTGGACGCGGTACTGCTTACCGCCCGTCTTGATGATAGCGTACATGTAAAACCTCGCCGCTTCGCTTCGGCCCTTCAACGGGGCTTGGTGCGAAGCCTTTTTGTATTCGGTGACGTCCGCGCCGTCCGGAGGACCATCCTCCGCGCACACGACGCACCCAGTGCGTGGAAAGGACGGCATTTTCTCATTGTGAAGAGGGACCGTCAAGTCGAAAGCCCGAATTTTTTGATGACCCCGGCGGTCAACCGCGAAGCGCCTCCCGGAAGGCGCTCGGCCGGGACTCTCCGCGCCGTCATTCTCGAAAGCGCGGTGGTGCGGGAGGCCCCGGCGGCTCTTATACTTGGGGGCACTTTCCGCGAGGCCTTCCGCAGTCGTCCCGGGAAGCGGCTCAGAACACCAACCGCGGGCGGTCAACAGCCGCCCGCCGCACCGGAGACCCCTCCAAGATGACCACCTCGCCCCAAGCGGACGTCCGCGCCCTTCTCGCTCCGATCGCCGAAGACATGGCGGCCGTCGACCGCATCATCCGTGAGGAGCTCGCGAGCGACGTGCGCCGCATGCACGAGATCGGCGAGTACATCACGAGCGCGGGCGGCAAGCGCATGCGCCCGGCGCTCCTCATCATGATGGCGCGCGCGTTGGGCTACCGGGGCGACCTCGCCCCGTACCTCGGCGCGACGATCGAACTGCTCCACACCGCCACCCTCATGCACGACGACGTCGTGGACGAGAGCGACATGCGCCGCGGCCGCCCGACGGCGAACGCCCGCTGGGGGAACGGCGTCGCGGTCCTCGTGGGCGACTTCCTCTACACGCGCTCCTTCCAGATGATGATCCGCGCGGGGAACCTCAAGGTGATGGAGGCGTTGGCGAACGCTGCCAACAGGCTATCCGAAGGCGAAGTCATCCAGATGGCGAACGCCCACGACCCCTCGGTCGACGAAAAGCGCTACTTCCAGGTGATTGAAAGGAAGACCGCCTGCCTCTTCGAGGCGGCCGCCCGCATGGCGGCGGCGATCGCCGACGCGGACGAAAAGAGCGTCAATGCGCTCGCTGAGTATTGCCTCGCGCTCGGGAACGCCTTCCAGATCGCGGACGACATCCTCGACTATCAGGGGGTGGCGGCCGACATCGGCAAGAACCTCGGGGGCGACCTCCGCGAAGGGAAGATGACCCTTCCCCTCATCTACGCGCGCGAACTCGCCGACGAGGGAGATCGTGCGATGATCGACGAGGCCGTGAGGAAGGGTGACGGAGACTTTGACAAAATTTCCGCCGTCGTGCTAAAGTCCGGTGCTCTTGATCGGTGCAGGGCACGCGCTGAGAAGGAACTGGAACGTGGGCGCGCAGCGCTCTCTCAAATTCCCTCTTCCATTTTCAGCGAAAGTCTGCTAAACTTGTTGTCCTTCACCGTTAAGCGTGATCGATAACGCTGATCGGGAACCCTCGGGGTGTAGCTCAGCCTGGTAGAGTACTACGTTCGGGACGTAGGAGTCGGAGGTTCGAATCCTCTCACCCCGACCAGGATTTTTGAAAAAGGCATCGCACGTGAGTGCGGTGCCTTTTTCTTTTATCAGTTTTTCTCCGTTTCCCTCCGGCGCGCGGGTCTCCCGGCCGGAAGTCTCCGGGGATCCCCTTCACTCGAAGGAGCTCGACATGATTCGTCTCGGCCTCACCGGCGGCATCGGCAGCGGGAAGTCCACCGCGGCGGCGGCCTTCCGAAAGCTCGGCGTCCCCGTCGTCGACGCCGACGCCGTCTCCCGCGAACTTACCGCCCCCGGAGGCGTCGCCGTCCCCGCGATCCGGGAGGCGTTCGGAACCGAGTTCGTGACCGAAGACGGCGCGATGAACCGAGCCGCGATGCGTGAGCGCTTTTTGTCGGACCCTGAGGCGAAGAAGACCCTTGAAGCGATTCTTCACCCGATGATCCGTGCGCAGACCGAGGCCCTCATGGAAGCGGCGAAGGACGCCCCGCTTCTGGTCTACGACTGCCCTCTGCTTCTCGAAAAGCCCGAGTGGCGGAAGGCCGTCGACCAAGTGCTCGTGATCGACCTTGAGCCCGAGCTTCAGATCGAGCGCACCATGGCGCGCTCGGGGCTCTCCCGGGAAACGGTGGAAGGGTTCATGGCGCGCCAACTCCCCCGCGCGGAAAGGCTCGCGGCCGCCGACCACGTCATATACAACGGGTCGGATCCGAAGACACTCGAAGAAAGCGTGGAACTTTTATACAATGAACTCACTTCCGAGCCCTGAGGGCCGGGGATTCGACCGATCCTGAGGCCCTTTTCTCCGTTCCCTCCGTCCTCCACAAGGATTTCAAGGTATTCGCATGAGCGACCAGGACCACATCCTCTACGAATTTCCATGCCATGAGCGGATCCGCATGTTCCTGCGGTTGGAACTCCTTTTCCGCCGCTATGAATGGTTCTGCGGTGAGGACAATCCTTTTGCGCATCATGCGGCGCTCTCGGCGCTCTTTGACCTCGTCGACGCGAGCGCCCGAAGCGACCTCAAAAACGACCTCGTGCAGGAGCTTTCCCGCCTGAGACACGCTCTGCGCATGAAGCTCCCGCACCTCGCTCCGGAAGAGCGCGAAGGGACGGAAAAGACGCTGCGCCAAACGGAAGAGGCCCTCCACGGGATCAACCGCACGCTCGGACGCTCGGCGCAGTACATCCGTGAGAACGAGTGGCTCCGCCTCGTGCGCACCCGCCAGTCCTTGCCGGGCGGCACCTGCGAATTCGACCTCCCGATGCTTCACCATTGGCTCGCGCAGCCTGCGGCCGCGCGCCGCGCCGAACTTCAGGCCTGGGAAGACACGATGACCCCGACGCGCGACGCGATCGCGATCGTCCTCGGGATGCTCCGCTCGGCCGTACAGACGGACGGCGAGGTCACCGCCCACGGGGGCGTGCACCAGCTCCCGCTCACCGGCCGCAACGTCCTTTTGGCGCGGCTTTGGCTTCCCGTCGGGGACGACCTCATCCCCGAGGTGAGCGCCAACAAGTACATGCTCTGGATCCGCTTCTCGCGCCCCGACGCGCAGCGTCGGCTCCACGCCTCCACGGAAGACATCACCTTCCGTCTGGCGCTCTGCGGCTGAATGTAAGCAAGCGGTCACTCCGGCAGAAACAACCCCAACAGAAGATGAAAGTACGCTGTCCCACCTGCGGCCGCGAGGCCCTCTACGCCCCTGAAAATCCCTACAGGCCCTTCTGCAGCGAGCGCTGCCGCCTGATCGACTTGGGCGCGTGGTCGAACGACGAATACGTGATCGAAGGGGAGCCGGGTTCCGCCGGTCTCCTCTCCCCCGAAGACCTTCAGAGCGCTTCGGAAGAGCGTGCGCGGTTGGACGCTAAGGCGCTCCGCGCCGACGCGT
>OGEN01001761.1_pt1 | contig 12656 bp, 10 predicted proteins | sample 1570671 | NCBI WGS metagenome assembly OGEN01 (sample SAMEA2582128, study PRJEB24529) | metagenome | biome: Human gut stool | place: China | collected 2011
TGCGCACACCGGAGGGGCGCGCACTTACACAAACGCGGCGCATCCGCGCGCGGGATACGGACCTGGGCCGTGTGGAACGGGTGAACGCGCTCTCACGCAGACTGTGCGCAGGCCCGCTGCCGCCGGAAAAATTCCGGCAGGCGGTGGAGGAGGTACGCAATGCCCCGGCTTACCCGGACGCCGCCCAGTGCGCCATGTACGCCGTTATCTCAGCGGCGTTCTCCGTCTTTTTCGGCGGCACGTTACGCGACGCTGCGACGGCGGCCGTTTCGGGCATGCTGCTGTTCGGCGCGCTGCGCTTTTGCCAGCGGCTGCGGCTCAACGGTATTTTGCAGAGTATGCTGGCCAGCGCGCTGGCAGCACTGGCCGTCATGCTGATGGTGGGCTTCGGCCTGGGCCAGAACCCGGATAAGATCATCATCGGCAACATCATGCTGCTCATTCCGGGCATTGCGCTGACGACCTCGCTGCGGGACATGATTAACGGCGATACCATTTCCGGCCTTCTGGGACTCAGCGAGGCCGTGCTCAAGGCTCTGGCCATTGCCATCGGCTTTGCAGCCGTGCTGATGCGGATGGGGGGATGAAAATGGCTTGGTATTTTGTACAGACGCTTATGGGCTGCATCGGCTCGGTTGGGTTTGCCGTGCTGTTCAATATCCGCGGGCGCAAGCTGCTGCTGGACGCCGGAGGCGGCGCGTTGGCGTGGGCGGTGTATCTGGCCTGCACCTGTAACGGCCTGGATATTTTTGCGGGCCTGTTTTTCGCCACGCTGGCGGCGGCGTTGGCCAGCGAGCTGCTGGCGCGAGCCGTAAAGGCGCCGGTCATCATGCTGCTGGTTCCCATGCTCATTCCGCTGATTCCAGGCGGCGACCTATATTATATGATGAGCTTTCTTGTGCGCGGGCAGTATGAGGCGTTCGGCCAGTATGCCCAGCGGGTGCTCACCGAGGCCGGTGCAATTGCGTTGGGCATTATCTGTGTGGCGTCGCTCATGAATATCATCGCGGGCCTGCGTGTGCGGGCGCGGGGCGGCAAATAGAGCGCTTCAGGGTGTGCCGCGGCTTGAAAAAACCATCCGTATCCTGTATGATAAAAGGTATATTCCGCATGAGATACAAGCATGCAGGAAGGGAGAATGCAATGAAGATCATGGCAGTGGATTACGGCGATGCCCGAACGGGCCTTGCTGTGTGTGACCGCACCGAGTTCCTGGCCAGCCCCATCGGCATCATCGAGGAGAAGAGCCTGGCCAAGGTGGCGGAAAAAATCGTGTACGCCAGCCGCGAATATGAGGTGGGGATGATCGTCATCGGCCTGCCGAAAAACATGGACGGCAGTGAGGGCCCGCGCGCCCAGAAGAGCCATAAGCTGGCCGATACGCTGCGGGCCATTGTGCCCATTCCCGTGGAGCTGTGGGACGAGCGGCAGACGACCGTAAGCGCGGCGAACATCCTTTCGGAAAACGGCACTTACGGCAAAAAGCGTAAGGATGTGCTGGACGCGGTGGCGGCGACGGTGATTTTGGAAAGTTACATGGCATACCGCCGCAATACGGGAAAAAGCTGAACAGACGGATACAGGCAGGGCCGCCGCAAATGCGGCGGCCCTGCCTGTTTTCCAGCCGGAGCAGCATGAAGCCATAGGTGAGAAAGAAGGGGAAAGGATGGAGCCCGCCGGGTTATCTTCGAGGTATGGCGCCAGAAGGCTGTGTGACAGCGATGTCGGCGCAGTGTACCGCCTTTCGGCGGGAAATCCCATATTTTACAAATATTGTCCGCCGTGTGTAACGTTGGAAAGCATCCGGGAGGATATGAAAGTTCTGCCGCCGGGGAAAAGCGGAGAAGATAAATTTTACGTTGGATTTTTTGACGGCAGTATGCTGACAGCCGTTATGGACCTGATCCTCAAATATCCCAATGATGAGACTGCGTTCATCGGCCTTTTCATGGTGGATTCCGCCAGCCAGGGAAAAGGGACGGGAACGGCGATCATCGAAGAGTGCCTCTGCTTTTTGAAACGGCAGGGTCTGAGGCGTGCCAGGCTGGGCTTTGCCAAAGGAAACTGCCAAAGCGAGGCATTCTGGACCAAGAATGGTTTTGTGCGCACAGGCGAGGAAGTGAACAACGGAAGCTATACGGCTGTGGTGATGGAAAGGGTGCTGTAACGCGGGCGAAGGCTGGCGGGTATAAAAAAACGGAGCGCACGGCCGGAAAGCGGAAAAATAAAATCGGGGATGTATCATACATCCCCGATTTTCAATTCAAAGCGGACAGACGGTCATTCAGGCCTGTCCGCAGATCCCTCGGCCGGCCGGGCCGGAGCCTCATTGTATAGGATGTCGTGTGTGCGCTCATCCACATGGTCCAGTTCATAATAGGCCTGTGTTTCCTCCGGCATGCCCCTGCGGCGCAGCGAATGGCACACCAGCCCGGAGAGGATGCTGTACAGCACCGCAAACAGCGGCACGCCGACGACCATGCCGACAAACCCGAACAGCCCGCCGGCCAGCAGAATGGCGAACATCACCCAAAAGCTGGAAAGGCCGGTGGAATCGCCCAGAATTTTTGGGCCCAGGATATTGCCGTCGAATTGCTGCAGCGCAAGGATAAAAAGCACGAAGTAAAGCGCCTTGAGCGGGTCGATGAGAAGGATGAGCAGCCCGCTGGGAATGGCACCGATAAACGGCCCGAAAAACGGGATGATGTTCGTTACGCCCACCACCACGCTGATGAGCATCGCATACGGCATGCGCAGCGCTGTCATCCCGACAAAACACAGGATGCCGATGATGAGGGAATCCAGCAGCTTGCCGTTGATGAAGCCGCCGAATACCCGGTGAGTAAAACGTGCGTTATCCAGCACGATATTGGCGCGGCGGGTGCTCAGGCAGCCGTACAGCAATTTTTTGGCCTGTGCGGCAAAAAGCTGTTTGCTGTTGAGCACATAAATGGCGATGATGATGCCGATGAATACATTCTTGAAAAAGGTCAGGGTGCCCAGCAGCCCGCTCATCAGGTTCGTCAGCTGGGGCAGCATGTCCGTTTTTACCCATGCGGTGAGAGCTGCCACGGCTTCGGCATATACCCGCTGTGCGGCAGCTTCGAACTGCGGGTTGTTCTGAAGCGTGTCCTCGATCCAGCCCGTCACGTTCTGGATGCTGTTCGTCAGCAGATTGGATTCCACCAGCCCGACGATGCTGGAGATCACCTGCGGCAGCACCATCCACAGCAGCGCGGCTACAAGCAGCAGCGCCAGCAGCACCGAAAGCGTCGTGGAAAGAAATTTTGCGGTGCGGGCAGCACGGCGTGGATTTTTTACGTGTTTTTGCAGCGCGGGCGCAAAGCGGACGTGCAGCCAGTTGAACACCGGAGTCAGCAGATAAGCCATGGCCAGCCCGTACACAAACGGCATTGAAATGCCCAGCAGCGTTTGGAAAAAATGCACCAGCGCGCCCACCTTGAACAGAGAGAAAAAGAACAGGATGCTCAACGCGACAACGCCGAAGGCAGTGAGCCCCCAGTGCAGATAAGTTTTAAAGGAATCGTGCTTCACGGCAGCCTCCGTCGTTTGAAAATAAGCGTCGGGTTATTTGCTTTTTGCGGGTGCGCCGCCGTCGGGCAGCAGCGTTTTGCGCTTGATGAGGAACAGGGACAACGTGGTAAAGCTGGCGATCACGTCGGCCACAGGCTCGGCAATATAGATGCCCAGCACATTGCCGCCCATGACAACAGGCAGCAGCAATGCCAGGGGCACCAACAGCACCACTTTGCGCAGCAGCGCCAGAAACAGGCTGATCTTGGCCTGGCCAAGCGCCATAAAGGTGGTCTGGCAGGCCATTTGCGCGCCGAAGGCCCAAATGCCGCCGAAGAAAATGGGCATCATTTTTTTAACGATTTCTATCAGCTCCGCGTCCTGAGTGAACATGCGCGCCAGCACGCCGGGAAGGAGCGCGGCCAGGGCAAAGCCCGAGACGGTAACGAGCAGCATTACCTTGAGCAGCAGGCTGAAAGTTTTGCGCACGCGGCTGTAATTCTTGGCGCCGTAGTTGTAGCTCATAATGGGTTGCGCGCCCTGTGTGATGCCCTGGATGGGCATGACGAGCATCTGCATCACGCTCTGCATAATGGTCATGCTGCCCACGTACAGGTCGCCGCCGTAGCGCTGCAGCCCGGCGTTCAGCGTGATATTCACAAGGCTCTCGGTGCTTTGCATGATGAAAGGAGCGATGCCCAGCCCGATGACCTTGCCAACCACACGCTTTTCGAACTTCATGTTCCCGCGCCGGATGCGGATGCCGCTTTTTGCGCTGAACAAAAAGCGCAGCACCCACGCGGCGCTGACGGCTTGAGAAAGGATGGTAGCCAGCGCCGCGCCGGAAACGCCCATGCCGAACACGAAAATAAACACCGGGTCCAGCACGATGTTAATGACCGCGCCGATGAGCACGCTGAGCATTGCAACGGTAGCGTGGCCCTGTGCGCTGATGAAAGTGTTGAGGCCCAGAGCAAGCTGTACGAAAATAGTACCCGCCAGGTAAATGGAGATATAGTCCTCCGCATAGCCGATGATGGCGTCGGAGGCGCCGAACATATACAACAGCGGCGTTTTGAAGATGCTGAAAATGACTGTCAGTGTAACAGACAGCACCAGAAGCATGGAAAAGCAGTTGCCCAGAATTTTTTCCGCACCTTCACGGTTGCCGGCGCCCAGCTGGATGGAAGCCAGCGGCGCGCCGCCCATTCCGGCGAATGCGGCAAAGGCCGAGACCAGCAGGATGATGGGGAACGTAACGCCCACGCCTGTCAGCGCAAGTGCGCCTGTGCCGGGGATGTTGCCGATGTAGATCCGGTCCACGATATTGTACAGCATGTTGATGAACTGCGCGGCAACGGCCGGCAGGGCAAGACTGAGCATCAGCTTGCCAATGGGTTGTGTGCCCAGCGCTTCGTCCTTGTTCTGCAAAAAAAACTCTCCTTTTTGACCTTGTGGAGCAACCCCGCTTCGGGCCGCTCCGGCTCTTTTGTAAATTTTCAATACATTTTTATTATAGCATGCGCAGCAAAAGAAAGAAACCGCATGGTGCCCTTTCCGCACCTTTTACAACCCGCCCGCGCAAGAGTTGCACAGTGCTGATGCGGCGGGCGGGAGGCACGTTCCACAATGCAAAACCTTCTCGCAAGGCGCGGAGTTTTATGCTATACTGAAATTGAAAATAACCGTATGGAGGGCTTTCCTATGGAAAAAAAGGCGTTCGACCTCATTACCTTCGGCGAGATCATGCTGCGGCTTTCGCCGCCGCGTCATGCCCGCATCGTGGATGGGGACATTTTTGAAAAGCGCGCCGGCGGCGCGGAGCTGAACGTAGCCTCCGGCGTAGCGCTCATGGGCCTGCGAACGGGCATCATCTCTCGCTTGCCGCAGAACGAGCTGGGGACCTTCATCAAAAACCGCATCCGCTTCGTCGGCGTGTCGGATGATTTTTTAACGTATGACGACGACCCGCGCGCACGCCTCGGCATCTATTATTATGAGATGGGCGCCGCGCCGCGCAAGCCGACCATCGTGTATGACCGATTCAACGCTTCCGTCTGCGGCCTTACGATGGACGATATTCCGGCCGAGGCGTTTTCTTCCGCGCGGATGTTCCATCTAAGCGGGATCAGCCTGGCGCTGGGCACGCGCGACGTGGCCATTCAGGTGCTGAAAAAATTCAAGGAAAACGGCGCGCTCATCTCCTTTGACGTGAACTACCGTGCGAACCTGTGGGGTGAAGACGAAGCACGAGAGACCATCAAAGGCATCCTGCCGCTGGTGGATGTATTGTTCGTTTCTGAAGAGACCAGCCGCCGTATGTTCCAAAAAACCGGAGAGCTGCAGGACATCATGAAAAGTTACGCGCAGGAGTACGGCGTGAAAATTGTCGCCACCACCCAGCGCACGGTCCTCAGCCCGCGTAAACACAATTTCACCTCGGTGCTGTATTCCGCCCAGCAGGACGCGTTTTACACGGAGCCGCCCTATACCAACATCGACGTCATTGACCGCATCGGTTCCGGCGACGCCTATGTGGCGGGTGTGCTGTTCGGCCTGTTAAAATACGGCGATCCGCAGAAAGCCATGCAGTTCGGTAACGCCACATCCAGCGTCAAAAACACAGTGCCGGGCGATCTGCCTTCTTCCGATTTCAAGGAGATCGACCGCATTATCCGGGAGCACAACGCCACGGGCCCGGTGAGCGAGATGAACCGCTGACCGCACTCCCCGCTTGTTTTGCGGGCCGCGCCACGGCGCGGCCCTTTTTGCTTTGTGAAGAGCAGAAAAAGCACACGCAACCTGCGGTTGACAAATTGCAAGGCGCAGGTTGGTGGCGCACAGAAAGGGGAACAGGCTATGATAAGTCCATCAAAAACAAAAGGAGAGATCAATATGACCTTTGCGGATAACCTTGTGCGGCTGCGGCGGGAAAAAGGCTTTTCCCAGGAACAGCTTGCAGACTTGATGGATGTTTCCCGTCAGGCGGTGAGCAAATGGGAGGCGGGGCAGACCATGCCGGATCTGCCCAAGCTGGTGGCTCTGGCGGACCTGTTCGGTACTTCACTGGACGCGTTGGTGCGGCCGGAGGCCGTGGTGGAAACGAAGCCCGGCGGTACGGTGCAGGTGGTGACGGCAGGACAGACGGTGTGTGTGCCGGCGGGCGCGACGGTAAACGTTGTTCCCGGTTATGAATACAAAAGCAAACACACACTGCTCGGCCTTCCACTGGTGCACATCAACTGCGGCTATGGCCTACGGCGTGCAAAAGGCGTCATCGCCATCGGCAATATTGCCACGGGCATCGTCGCGCTGGGGAGATTTGGCGTGGGCGTTGTAAGCTTCTGCGGCATCGGTGTGGGCCTGCTGAGCCTGGGCGGCCTTGCGCTGGGCGGGTTCGCTGTGGGCGGCGTGGCCGTGGGGCTGGTGGCGGCAGGCGGCTGTGCCATTGGTATGTACGCCATGGGCGGCGCGGCCGTTGCTTCCCGGGTGGCCGTGGGCGGCGCAGCTGCGGCGCCTGTCTCTGTGGGGGCGAATGCAGATGCGGGCCTGGTTATCACCGAAGCGACGAAGATGCAGGATGTGGCGGCGTATCTGACGGCGAATTGTCCGGGACTCTGTCCCGCGCTGCGGTGGCTGCTGAGCCTGGGGGCGGCGTGAAGCGCTGCGGCATTCCGTTTTTGCCGAGGCGATAAAAGAACGGGCGGCCTGTCGGAATGCCGAAAAAAGTGAAAAGGTAAAAGAGCTTCCGGAGAAAAAGCTGGCGGCGGCAAAGCCATGCAGCCTTGCGAAGCAAAGTGCAGGCCATGGGGCGGATGCGGCCAAAAGGGGAACTGCGCCCGCAGGCGCGTATAGAAGCGTGCAAAGTCCCCTTGCGGACAACCGCGCCGAAAGGGGATGCGGCCCTTAGCGCTCAGCTGTCCCCTTTTTCATTTCAAACAATGCTGTGCGCCCCGCGGGCCGGCGCGGGGCGTTTAAAGCGAAGCTGCGGCGAAGACCGCCGTGCGCGGCGAACGGGGCCAAACGCCTGTTCGGAAGCACCTTGGCGAAAAAGCAGTTCTTTTCCAAGATGAAACAGGCTGTCCGGCTTGAAAAAACGGGCGGCCCGTTTTATACTGGAAACATTGGCGTGCAGCAGTGCGCCGGACGGAGGGAAACACCATGGCTGAGAAGCTGCGGAATATGACTGCGGTATACCTTTTTCGGGAGGGGAAACTGCTGATGCTGTACCGGGTCGGCTCCCGCGTGGTAGCGCCGTCCTGGTGCGGCGTAGGCGGCCATTTTGAGCAGGCCGAATTGAACGACCCTCGGGCCTGTGCTCTGCGGGAGCTGCGGGAAGAGACCGGCCTTACGGAGGAAAGCCTGGAGGAGCTGCGTCTGCGGTATATCACGCTGCGCATGAAAAACGGGGAGATCCGGCAGAATTACTATTTTTTTGCAGGGCTGAAGCCCGGCGCCGCAGTGAGAGGCACATGTGATGAGGGCAGGCTGGAGTGGGTGCCGTATGACAGCGTGCTGAAGCGGGAGATGCCTTTCACGGCAAAGACCGTTTTGCGCCATTATCTGCGTGTGGGCTGCAGGACCCGGTGCATCTATGGGAGCGTCACCGAAGCGGAGGACAGTGCATTTACGGAGCTTGCGGAGTTTTAAACCGCGCCGTAGGCTTAGCCCGGCGCATGCACAGGACATCGCCCCGATGGGGCAGAAGGGACCGGATCTATGGCGACGTTTTTTCTTTGTATGATCTACGCGGCATTCATCAGCCTGGGCTTGCCGGATTCGCTGCTGGGCGCGGCGTGGCCCGCCATGCAGCCCGCGCTGGGCGTACCGCTGGACAGTGCGGGCGTGCTTTCAATGATCGTGGCGGGCGGCACGGTGGTGGCCAGCCTTTCGGCGGACAGGATGCTGCACCGCTTCGGCACCGGCCGTGTAACGCTGGTAAGTGTGACAATGACGGCCTGCGCACTGCTGGGCTATGCGCTTGCGCCGGGCTTCTGGTGGCTTGCGCTGGCGGCGGTGCCAATGGGCTTGGGCGCGGGCGCGGTGGACGCGGGGCTGAACAACTTTGTGGCGCTGCACTACGAGGCGCGCCACATGAGCTGGCTGCACTGCTTTTGGGGCGTGGGAGCTACACTGGGGCCTGTTATCCTATCGCTGTTCCTGGGCGGGAAGCATGGCTGGCGCGGCGGTTACGGCGCGGTGTGTGCCATCCAGTTCTGTCTGGTGGCGGTGCTGGCCGTCACGCTGCCCATGTGGGACAGATATGAGGACCGGGCGGCTCTGCGGGCCGAGGCCGCGGCCGCGAAGCAGGCGGGCAAAAAACAAAGCACGCTGAACATTCCGGGTGTGAAAGGCGCGCTGGCGACATTCTTTTTCTATTGTGCCATCGAGGCGGCCGCGGGCCTTTGGGGCGCCAGCTACCTGGTGGAAGCACGGGGGCTTTCAGCAGAGGCGGCGGCCCGGGGCGTGTCGCTGTACTTTTTGGGCATCACTTTGGGACGGTTCCTTTCCGGGTTTGCCAGTATGCGTATGAAAAGCGCGGCGCTCATCCGGCTGGGCCAGCTCGTCAGCGCCGGGGGTGCCGTACTGCTGATGCTGCCGCTGCCTGCCGGGTTCGGCGTGGCGGCAATGGCCGTGCTTGGGCTGGGCTTTGCGCCCGTGTACCCGAGTATGATCCATGAAACGCCTTACCGCTTTGGGGCGGAGCGTTCCCAGGCGGTCATTGGCCTGCAGATGGCATGCGCATATGTGGGCACCACATTTGTGCCCGCTCTGTTCGGCGTGCTGGCCGCACGGCTGGGCATCGGTCTGCTGCCGGCGTTCCTGCTGGCGGGCGTGGCCGGAATGCTGCTGTGTGCGGAACGCGTTCGCACGCTGTGCGGGCGGTAAAGGGGGAGAGGCATATATGCGGCCTTTGAAAATTGCCTTATTGCAGATAGCGCCCTGCGGCGGCTTGGAAGAGAATCTGGAAAAGGGAATCCGTGCCTGTCGGAAAGCGAAGAAGATGGGGGCGGATATCGCTTTGTTCCCCGAGATGTGGAGCAACGGATACAATATTTACGGACGGCCCGCGGAGGAGTGGAAGGCTGAGGCTGTTCCGTCCGGCGGCAGCTTTGTCCGTTCCTTCCAGCGGCTTGCCGGGGAGCTGGAAATGGCCATCGGCGTCACGCTGCTGGAAGAATATGCGGGAGGCCCGCGCAATACGCTTGTTCTTTTTGACAGGTTCGGAGAGAGAAAGCTCGTTTACGCCAAAGTGCATACCTGTGATTTTGATGTGGAGCGGGAGCTGACACCCGGTGAGGATTTTTACGTTTGCGCTTTGGATACCGCCTGCGGTGAAGTAAAAGTAGGGGCAATGATCTGCTACGACAGGGAATTCCCGGAGAGCGCACGGGTCCTGATGCTGAAAGGGGCAGAGCTCATTTTGGTCCCCAATGCCTGTCCTATGGAAATCAACCGCCTTTCCCAGCTGCGGGGAAGGGCCTTTGAAAACATGCTGGCGGTCGCAACCTGCAATTATCCGGCATCTGTTCCGGATTGCAACGGCGGCTCCAGCGCTTTTGACGGCGTAGCATATCTTCCCGAATTGGAGGGCTCGCGGGATACCTGTATCCTGCAAGCGGATAAAGAGGAAGGAATTTATCTTGCCGCACTTGATTTGGCGCGGCTTCGCGCCTACCGCGAATGCGAGGCGCACGGCAACGCATACCGCCGTCCTGAAAAATACAGGCTTCTGGTGGAGCCGCGCGTTGAGCCGCCTTTTGTCCGGGCAGACCGTCGAAAATAGCAGCAGCAAAAAAGCGCGCCCTGAACAGGACTTTTGAAGGTCCCGTTCAAGGCGCTTTTTTGTATTCAGCTTCCGCCGGCCGCGCGCACGACAATGCTTTTTTCTTTCCAGCGGCCGGAGAAATAGTACGGCACGCAGATGGCCAGCCCCAGCGCCCAGCCGATGGCGTAGCAGAAATGGATGTTCATCGGCCCGAAAAAATGCGCCAGCAGATAGGCCGCGGGCACACGGGCCAGCCACAGCGCCGCAAGGCTGGAGATCATAGGCACCATCATCTCGCCCGCGCCCCGCATGATGCTGGACAGCACGAACATAATGGCCAGCATCCAGTAGAACGGCAGAATGCGCGCCAGGTACGAAAATCCGCTTTCAATGACGGCGGGTTCGGTGGAGAACAGACGCATGCAGAAGCGTCCCGTAGGCAGCAGCAGCGCGGCCACCAGCACGCTGAAGCCGCAGCTCATCCACAGCGTGGCAACAGTGCCCTTGTGCACGCGCTCGGGCCTGTTGGCGCCGATGTTTTGCCCAACGAACGTGGTGGCTGCAGTGGCAAAGCTCTGGATGGGCATAAAGGCAAAGGTATCCAGCTTGTTGGCGCCGTTGAAGCCCGCCATAAACGCCGAACCGTAGCTGTTGATGAGCCGCTGCATGGCCATGACGCCGAAGCTGAACAGCGCCTGCTGCACGCCGGCGGGCACGCCCAGCTTGACGATCTGGCCGAAAAGCGCTTTGTCGAACTTGAAGCAGAACGGATGGATGTGGATCTGGGGATATTTTTTGTTGATGTAGAAAATGCCGAATATCCAGCTGAACGCCTGTGCAATGATGGTGGCAATGGCCACGCCCGCTACCCCCCAGTGGAATACCACCACGAACAGAAGGTCCAGTACGATGTTGATGATGCACGCTATGACAAGGAACAGCAGCGGCGTTTTGCTGTCGCCCAGGCCCTGAAGGATGCCGGAGTTGGCATTATACCCCAGGCTGCCGATCAGCCCGCCCAGCACGATGACCATGTAGATCCAGCACTGGTCCGCGGTGTCGGCCGGGACCGCCAGCAGCGCGATGATGGGGCGGCTGACAAGGATGCCCACGATGGAGAGCGGCACGATGCCGACGATGAGCGCGGTATAGATAGTGTCGATGGTGGCCTTCAGGCGTTCGGCGTCGCCCGCGCCGGAGAACTGGCTCACCATGACCATGGCTCCGATGCCCAGCCCCATAAACATACTGGACAGCAGGAACACCACAGGGAACGCCGTACCCACGGCGGCCAGCGCCGTGCTGCCCACAAAGCGGCCCACTACGATGCTGTCCACCATATTGTAAAGCTGCTGGAACATGTTGCCCACCAGCAGCGGCAGCGCGAAAAACAGGATCAGTCTGGCTGGGCTGCCCTGCGTCATATCCGTCATATTGCTTTTTACTGTCTTTGCTTCCATTTCACAGCTTCTCCAAATCGTAAGGCGTTTCCTGATAGACATAATAATTCAGCCAGTTCGAAAAAAACAGGTTGGCGTGGCTGCGCCAGCGGAAAACAACGCCCTTGGCAGGGTCGTCATCCTCAAAATAATTCTCCGGTACGGCGATGGGAAGGCCTCTTTTAACGTCGCGCTCGTACTCCAGGCGCAGGGTGTCGCGGTCGTATTCCATATGGCCGCACACAAAGATCTGGCGGCCGGAATCCGTGGCGAGGATATGCAGCCCGGCCCTGCCGCTTTCGGCCAGCACACGCAGCGCAGGGCAGGCGTCCACCTCCTCGCGGCAAAGCTCGGTATGGCGGGAATGGGGCGCGTAGAACACTTCGTCAAAGCCGCGCACCAGCGGGTTTTTCGGGCGTGTCACCCGGTGGGCGAAAATGCCGAACACTTTTTGCGGCAGTACGCGCTTGTGGATGCCGTAATGGTAATACAGCGCAGCCTGCGCGCCCCAGCAGATGTGTACCGTGCTGTACACATGCGTTTTGCTGTATTCAAAAATGGCGCAAAGCTCGGGCCAGTAATCTACTTCCTCGTAGGCCAGCATTTCCACGGGCGCGCCGGTAACGATCATGCCGTCGAAGCGCTCGGTTTTGATCTCGTCGAAGGTTTTGTAAAACGCCTCCAGATGCGCTCCGGGCACATGCGTGCTCTCGTGGGAATCCATGTGCAGCAGCGTCAGCTCCACCTGCAGGGGGCTGTTGGCCAGCATGCGGGCAATCTGCGTTTCGGTGGCGATTTTCGTCGGCATCAGATTCACCAGCAGGATGCGCAGCGGGCGGATGTCCTGCGTCATGGCGCGGGCCCGGTGCATGACGAAAACGTTTTCTTCCTCGAGCGCCTTGTAGGCGGGCAGG
>OGEN01001764.1_pt1 | contig 12638 bp, 12 predicted proteins | sample 1570671 | NCBI WGS metagenome assembly OGEN01 (sample SAMEA2582128, study PRJEB24529) | metagenome | biome: Human gut stool | place: China | collected 2011
CAAGTCCTATCCACCACCTCAAAGCAGTGCTTTGAGCAATCAACCACTGCGTCATGCAACTATCCTATCAAAAAAGTGAAGGCTGGACATTTTTGTCCAGCCTTCTTTCTTTATTAAACGCGTTCTACTTTACCAGATTTCAATGCACGAGCTGAAGCCCAAACTTTTTTAGGTTTACCATCGATAAGGACAGTTACTTTTTGAAGGTTTGGTTTTACGGCACGTTTTGTTTGGTTCATAGCGTGTGAACGGTTGTTACCTGATACAGTCTTACGACCTGTGAAATAACATACTTTAGCCATTTCTGTGTTTCCTCCTATTAGATCTAATATAACGGATGTGCTAGCACCACATACCGTACTATATTACCAAAAAAAATCTCTCTTGGCAAGCTTTTGGCTAAAGTTTTTCATTTCCGACTTAAGAAAACGAATTCGCTCCTACATAGATAATTTCTAGATTTCCCAAGGAAACATCGCCCGTAATGTAGAAATCCTTGCTTGTCAGAGCACTTGGATTTTCCTGGTGCTGGATCGCTGAGAGGGAATTATCCACATTTACATGGACACGCCAATCGCTTGGTACATAGAGGCTCAGACTCCCAAGAGAAACATCAACAACAAACTGAGCAGAAGGACCCTCAATCCGGCAATTGTCAAAATAAACCGAAGCTTCTCCCATACTCACATCTGCACTTCCGTGAGTAAAGTGTTGGTCATTGAGATACTTTGTCACTGTTGAAAAAGTGACATCGATGTCATTGCCATCCGACTTACTCATGGACCCAGCGGAATAGGAAGCTAGGCGGGCTTTTGTTTTCTTAGAGGGTTTAAACAAAATGTTGAGCCCAATCACAGCGAGAATTGAGGAGAGGATGACAACTGAATTGGACACTGGAAGGAAATGGTATTGCCCATTGAGACAAAAGAGAGCTAAAAGTCCATAGATGAAGCCCCAACCAAAATGGCGTTTTAAGAAACTAGAGAGGGACAGGACGGCAAGCAAGGTGACCCAAGCCAAGGTCCAGATGCTGATGTCCCATTTTACAAAATAGCCTTGTAAGAGGATTAAGGCTGCTAAAAGAATTAAGAATACTCCAATTAATTTTTTTCTCATGATATTACCTCATTTCATTTAGTCGTTCTTTTAAGAGTTGATAGTAGCGTCTAGATACGTGAACCTGCTTATGGGTCTGGTAGAAATTGACCGTGCTGGTCCCTGAAAAAGACTTTTCTAGAGAATAGATCTGCTTTGCGTTGACAATGGTGGATTTGGATATCCGACAAAAGGCGATGGGAAGCAGCTCCTCCAACTCATAGAGCTTCTGCTTGACCTCATAGGCCTCGTCCTTGGTGTGTCCAAAAATCTTCTCCCCATCCGTCTCAAAAAAGAGGATCGATGCAACATCTAGAAAATACTCACTTCGATCCTTGTAGAAGGCTAAAGAAGCGACCTTTTGTTCCAGGATTCTCTCTTGCAGCTGGGTCAACTCCGGGGTCAAGCGCGGAGCTCGAATCAAGATCTCAGGCTCGTCCATAGATGGATCCAATTCGATTTTAACTTTCATAAAACTCCTTTCCCAACGTTTTGATAGTACCATTATAACAGCTGTTGAAAACAAAACAAGGGCTTTTCAGTAAGTGGCACCTTTTCCCTACTAAGAGGTCGTATCTAAGAAGTAAAAGAGCTAATTAAGTGAGCAACCGAGAACTTGGACAAACCTTTTTAGCTAAATTAATTAAATGACTTTACAAAGAAATAAAAATGTAGAAACAGAGCTAAAACCTTTTGATTTCTTTCCCAATTTGGCTATAAGAAAACACCCTGAAAGATAGATAGGAAAATCTAACTTTTGGGGTGTTGTCAATTTTAAGAGCGTTGAATATGTCTTTATTTTGTGAGTGAGACACGGAAATCATTGTATTTGCTGTAATCAAACTCTTCATTGAGACCTGTTACAAATACAATTGGTGTATAATGTCCCTCTTCCAAAATGAAACCGGCTTTTACCTTGGCATTGGCTCCACCAAGTCCAGAGATACCAGGAAGGAGTGCCTCAAAAGCTCCTGCTTCATCCATAGCCCAGTAATAGATATTACCAGAAGCTTGAACAGCTTTTGCTCTAGTCGTTGCTGTACGAATTGGGTTTAACATCTGCTTGATAAAAGTTTGCTGTCATTGTGAACGTTCCGTCCTCAAAAACTGTCATTTGAACATCTCCTTTGATTTGATGCTATTCCACCAAAACATGTTCATGAAATCATACTGGCATCAGTAAAAGTAAAACTAAATATTCACAGTAACGAAATTAAATATCTTTAGCAGGAGAGTGGAATAAAACTTAACTGATTCAATATTAATATTTAATGTTGTCAGCTACTCATTAACCAATATTAATAAATGAGTAGATTCTGTGTAAATAAATAATTATCACAGGAGCAAACTCTAGTTAAAAATTTCTAAAGCATGGAAAAGTTGATCTGACGTCGGAGAGGACAGATCTTTATAAATTTGTCCTTCCTTTAATATGAGAGATCGATCTGTTTTCGAAGCTAATTCAATATCATGGGTTACCATTAGTATACATTTACCCTCTTTTGATAATTTTTTTAGATAATCAAATACAATTTTTCTTGATTCTGAATCTAAAGCACCAGTAGGTTCATCTGCGAAAATTATTGGACTCTCTGACAGAAGTGTTCTCGCAATCGCTACCTTTTGTTTTTCGCCTCCTGATAAATCAGACACCATAGACATAATATCTACATTGCATCTTAACTTTTTCAAAATTTTCATTATCACATATTTATCAACCTTTTCATTTGATAAACGTAAGGGCAAAGCAATATTCTCAATTACCGGCAACGCTGGGACTAAATTGTAAGATTGAAAAATAAATGAAATTTCTTTTCTACGTAATTTTGCAGAATCACGATTGGTTAGATTATAAGGATTTCTACCGTTTATTTTAACTTCACCACTCGAAGGTTTCATCAAACCAGAAATACATTTTAATAGTGTTGTCTTACCGGAACCACTAATGCCTAAAATCGATGTAAATTCTCCATATTTTACTGAAAATGAAACATTATCTAAAACACGATTTTTTCTGTAATTATCAATTTTATATTCTTTTACTAAGTTATGCACCTCGATAGCATTAACCATTGTTCACTCTCCTCTCATGATTCTTTACACAATAATTGACATAAAATATAAGTTCGATATTGACAATATCTTACATCTAAAGAAAAACTACTACCTTATCTATTGACAATCGATAAAAAGTAACTCATTATTATTGCAAACAATTCCTTATCATTATGGGAAATACCTCCGTGCCCTGCATTTTCATTAATATAAACGAGTGAATTTATGTTCTTAGTATGTAATCTATTTGACCATTCCACTACTGAACTATTATCTATATACTTATCATTTTTTCCTAGAAGACTAATAATTGTTGAATTTGAATATTTCACCTTTTCAATATTTTGCATTGGAGAATAGTCCCTGATATATTTTCGTATCCTTCTGTCACAAATATCACCCCATTCGGCTATTTCTGTTTTTGATAATGGATCATTTTTACTTAAAAGTGCTCCATAAGGATCAATAAAAGGAGAGAATAATAAAATTCCCTTGAATAAATTTGGATTATCATTAAATGTTGCTCCCGCTACTATGGCACCTGCACTAGATGAGATTAGACCTAAAGAATTGCTATCGACAAATCCATTTTTAATTAAATAATTGACTCCGCTTACAAAATCTGTAATTGAATTTTTCTTATTCAATTCTTTTCCTGATCGATACCACTCACCTCCTAAGAAGCCACCACCTCTTACATGGACTACCGCGTAAAGAAAATTTGAGTTAATAATTGAGGATACAATTGGATCAATTTTTATTGAATCATCTTTTCCGTATGCACCATATACATAAAGAATGCATCTTTTTTTCTGTGGAATGTCCTCCTCACCTTTCCACAATAGTGAAATCGGGATCTTTACTCTATTTTTATCACAAGTTGCCCAAATTAGTTTATATTTATAGTCGAAATTATTACCTTTCAATAAGTTCTTAGAAAATTCTAACTTAAGCGTTTCTTTACTGATATCAAAATTCATTACATTTTCTAAAAATATAGTGTTTTCTAAAAATAAAATATTTTTATTAGAGTAGGAATTTTCGTAAATATTAACAGCATTATTAAAGTTTATTTCTATTTCTTTAAAGTCCAACTTTTTAGATATTTGATGTTTTAATAGTAAATATGATGATTTAGATGAAGTTTTTAACAATATATTACAACCAAAAGTATCAATAGATTTTATTATTATTTTACTTCTAATTTCATATTGAGTTTCCTCAAAACTACCTATTTTTTTAAAACAAATACCTGTTGAACTTTTAGAACGAAAAGAAGTTATAAAATATATTTCATCATTAATTTTAATTAAATTATAATGATTAGGTAGATTTTTTTTATCATATTGATTATACAAAATATTAAAATTAATTTCGTTAAATCTTTCATCATAAACAAATAGCTTACCTTGCTGAAAATTGGCTGACTTCACTAAACATACTTCCTCAATACCTCTAGAAGGAATTATTTTTAAACGATACGATATCTCTTCCTCTCGATATATAAGAAATTCTTTTTCACTTTGCAAGAGTTTGTAATAGAGTTTACTAGGCCGCCCAAATTCATCATTTCGACAATATAAAACACTATTATTTGTTAAGTATGGTAATGTCTCAACAGAAATATCTTTAATCATATTTATTATTCTAAGATCTTTTTTACTTAATAATACTACATTATAGATGTGTTCCCTCAAAAATATAGCCATTATTATATTGGCATCGTCGGTAAATGTAATCTGCCTAATATCACCTAATACATACTGATTATTTAATTTATTAATATCTAAAATAATCTTTGAATTCTTTATATCGAAAGAATCTGAACATTTATCTTTTGGGATACAATCATCTCCATTCGCCTTCCATTCTCTTATAATCCCTGAGAATGGTAAATCCCAATTTTCCAATCTGTACCAATGATTACCTCTTCGAAAAATGTATGAATTCAAATCTGCTGAGGAGTTCAATGAGTCTAGAACAATATTTTTATACTCATCTCTACCACTGACCGTTTTTAAAAAATCTATATTTCTATCAATCATACTTGTCACCAGACTATATATTTATAAAGAAATTTGTGGTAATAATTCTAATCGATTATTTTGTAATGATACAAAAGACAATGCTATACCACCAAACCCCGAAGCAATATCTGTTGTAATTTTGAGTCCACTATCACCTGCAATGACTAGGCCACGTTCAATTGAACAAAGGTATATTGACAGTCTTTTAAATAACTCAGCCTGATTACTGATTGAGTCATCGTTCTCACTATAAAGTCTTCTTGATAATTCCAAACCACATAATCCATTAAATAACCCTGGAAATACACAAAAATTTGAATTTACCGCCTTTTCAAGCTTCTCTTTAACTTCCAAAAATTCATTGTTTAGGAATTGTCTATTTCTAGAAATTAATACGAGCATTCCTGCACTTCCTGTAGATAAATATGGAAGCAACCTTTTCCCTTGATGATACTGTAAGGAACCCATTTTATCCAGATCATATGCCTTAAGTTCTGTTAAAATTGAAATATTCAAACAGTCTTTGTAAAGTTCATTTTTTGTATATCTAAAAGCTTCTCCAAACAACCAGCCTAATCCTAAATGACCATATAGTAAACCTGCTGTATTTTGATAAGGATCATTACTTTGTGTTTGACTCTTCCCAACATAACAAAAAGATTCTGGATTCTGTTTGTATTTTCTTGAAAATAGCTCTAATTTTTCAATTAATTTATTAGCTATCAATTCATCTTCTAGCCCTTTTGAAAGCAAGTAAATTCCTACTAATAGGATACCCGCTTCTCCACTATATAGATTTTTACTATCACACATTTTTAATAATGAATCAAAATGTTTAACAAATAATTCTTTTGCTAAGTCTATCTCTCCTAATTTATAAATAATCCAAATTGAACCTACAACTCCGTCAAATAATCCCGGCAAGAATGTACCTTCATCAAAACTAGCGATTGCATTTTGAATTACTACATTTTTTAACTGGTTAAATTCACCGTTTATAGTCTCAGTTTGGAGTAATTTAGCTAATTCTTTATAACTCCATAAGATACCTAAATCAGAAAAAGCAATTCCTTGGTTTATACTTAAACCATAGTAGTGAACAGGAAATTTCCTATTCGCTTTGGAAGTCCGTTTCCATTCATTATATGAAACGTATAACCCACGGATAAGTTTATTGTAATAATCTAATAAATCCAATTTATCACAAACTTCAATAGAATCATTGAATGGCTTCACAATTTTTTTAGCAGTTAGGTTTTTCACCGGAGTAACTTTATTATTCAAGTATTGGAGCGTTTTTTCTATAGATTCAATATCATTTTTCTTAAACGATAAACGGGTAAATAATTCATTTGCATATTTTAATAATTGTTGTTCATATCCATAAACAAATGCAGATTGTTCCAATAAAGGAAAATATAGATAATGAGCAACTTGTTTTAATCCAAACCAATCTATCTGACTTGGATAATCATTAATCCATGAACCAAATCCTAAAGCGGCTGCCTGCTGTTCAATTTTTTTTGAATTATCAAATTGAGCTTGTTCCCAATCTATTATTGATACATTGTCGTTCTCATCTATTAAAATATTTGCAAGATGAATATCTTGATGAAATACATTTTTGGAATGTGAACACTTCAGTAAAGAAATCAATTCAGACAATATTTTATTGGCTCTAGATAAATAGCTTTTATCATTCGCTACAAAATCGTAAATTGGATAGTTTTTGGTTACCCATCTATTAAGCGGTATCCCTTTCATTTTCTCCACAGCTAAATATTTATGTTCCCAGACTGTCCCACTCCAATAAATATCAGGAATATTCTTTATATCCTTTAGCTTGCTTAAAGCTGTTTCTTCAGCTATTAATCTATCTGAAGAATATTTTCCGTCAAAATCCAGACCAGTATATGGTCTAACTTCTCTCAAAATTACATCTTTATTTATGTTTTTTAAATACGCTCTATATATTCCACCACTATTCGAAAATCGAATAACAGATTTTATTACAAAAGGCAAACTTTGTGATTCAGACTGGTCAGAATCTTCAAACCATTTTTTTAAAAAAATAGGTAATTTTATTCCCTCTGGAACAACAAATCGTGCTTCTCTCAAATCTTTAACTATCTTACCTGAAATTAATAACTCATCTATTTTTAGTTTCTCCTCCTGTTCAGATATCGAATCCCTAAAAACTCCATACCTTAGGTAAATTGGTGCCTTTTTCCATCTTTTATCACTTAAAATATACGGACCAGAGAAGTTTTCCAAATTTTCCTCTAAGGTATTTAAGAAATTTTCAAGTATTTCCATACTAGGATAACAAGTTATAAACTTACCTGAATGCCCTCTATTCGAAATCTTACTATTCCTTAGTACAAATCTTTTTTCCGTGCTTAAATATTTAAAGGTTACTGAAAAATCATGACAAATTCTAGCAACAATCTCAAGTATTTCATGAGAATCCTCAAAATTTGAACTAATATGAATCTTCCACCCTTGCCTTTCAATACTTTTGTTAAGCGGGTATTGTGTGGTCCACTCAATGTTATTGACAACTTCGTGCCAATCATAAGGTAATTCTACAGAATACTTTTTTGATATATCTATTGAATCCGTAGAATTAATAAAAAACAAGGGATTATCTAGAATAAACTCATATTGCATAGTATTTTACCTCATAATAATATTTTCCATTAGTTAATTTTTCGTATTTAATTCTGACAATCGAATAGTGCCATCTTTGATTTCTATTACATGTGTATAATATCTATCTAATTCTTTTCGATAATTATGAGCAACTTCTAAAACAGTCCCCTCAAATTCAGAAAAAACAGTTCTAATCAAGGCTGAAGTTTCTGCATCTACTGAATTAGTTGCTTCATCTATCAGTAATATTTTCCCATTATGAATAAGAGCTCTAATAATGGCCATTCGTTGTAATTGTCCACCTGACAATTGACCTTTTAGATTTTTATCCAAACAATTAGAACCTAATTCCCTTAACAGTCCGAACTTATTAAGCATTAAATATAGCTGTTCATCAGAAATGTCAACTTTTCCCATTGTGATATTCTCACGTAAATTCATATCAAAATAATGAATATTTTGATAAATTCTTGTTATAATACTTGGATTTGATGATACTTCTAAAGTCCTAATATTATTTATTAATACTTTTCCTTTCTGTGGAACAATACACCCTTGAATTAGATTTAATAATGTAGTCTTACCACTTCCTGAAGGGCCTTTAACCAGTACTTTACTTCCATAAGGAATAATAAAACTTTCGTTATTAAAAATAATATGATCAAATCCAAATACTACATTATTAAAAATTATGTTAGGTTTCTCCATATTATGAAAAGTGATACTATTTTTAAAATCACTAGAAATTATCTTCTCAATTTTTCTTCTCACGCTATCAGTAGATTGAAGCATACGAAGATATTCGGAAATATTTCTTAGCGGTGAAATAACTCGATCACTCGCTAAAAAAAGTGCGATAACGATACCTACACCGATACTTCCCTTAATTACTAAATATAGCGCTACACTAATTGGTATTAAATAACCTAACCAAGATAAGAGAGCCGAGAGCAAACTTACACAGGCATGTTTATTTTTTAATCTCTCAGCACTTTTTTCCATTTCATTTGTAAAGAACTTATTACGATTATTAAATAAAACAAATGCATTATAGCTTAGAATTTCTGGAAAACCTTCTGACATATCTTTTATATTTTCTATAAAAATAGAAGATTTCCCAGTATATTCTTCTGTTGCCTTTGCCAATTTTTTACCAAAAATAATTGATGGCAATACTGGTAAAAATGAACATACTATGAATATTACTGATACTATTGGATTTAGATAAACTAAATACAGTAGAGAAATAAGCCCCATTAAGATAAAATAGATTATTTTAAATATGACTGAAAAATATTGCTCCTCTATTATTTTAAAATCTACAGTTAGTGTTGCAATAGAATCTTCAACGTCACTGCTATTTCCTCTAATTGAATAGATTGCATCTATCACCTTATTCTTAAAAATTATATTTAAATGCTTTATAATATTGTTATTTATAAATAATGATAATGTATTTGCAATTTGAACTAGAAGATATGAGGATAATCCGAAAATAAGTAATGAAAAAATATCTTTTTGTGTAGAATTTGGACTGAATTTTGTAACTGACGAAATTACTTGTGCCATAACCACACCATCAAAACCAGCTATAATAGTAAAAATAATTAGTGCAAATAACTTAACTTTTGGTACAATACTCCACAATTCTCTAAATGTCATCTTTTCTCCCCTCTATACTTTAAATATATATATAACAAAATTAGATCACTCTGCCTGATTTTCTACAATTATAAAATACGATAATAATTTTCGTAAAAAATATTGTTATACACAATATTAAAGAAACTATTAAAGCTGGTAGTAAAGAATATTTAGCATCAAAAATCAACAGATCAGTATAATTAGCAATATTGACTACTAATAGTGATATGATTGTGTTTAATAACAAAGAAATTATAAATACAATTACTGAATATATTATGGATTCAAATAATTTGATTTTTATTATCTGGGTATTTGATACCCCTATTATCTCAAGTCTTGAATTTATAGACTTCTCTTGTCTCGATATAATAATTGTAACTGAAATAATATTAGATACTATGATAAACAAGGGTGAAGCTAAATAGAATAAAAATGATATATACATTTCTTTACTTTGCTCAGCACCACTCCTTATTCCATTGTTAGAGATTAATAATAACCCAGTAATTAAAGTAATAGCCGTTACCATAGATATAGTAACTGAACTTAAAAAATTTTTCTTTTCAATTACGTTCCATCTAGAAATAATAGTTGCAAAATTTCTACCATTACTAAATAAAATTCGGAGAATTTTTAATTCAATCCAAGGCGATAGATGCTTTACAAAAAAGATATGAATAACTAATAGATAGAATATAGCAGAGCTCATAAATGATAATTTATATGTAATTCCACCTGGTAGATCAAGATAAGGTACCATTATTGAACCTATAATCAAAGAAAGCCATAAAAACAGATTTATCCCAAATATGAAATTTTTTCTAACTTTAGAGATTTTATTCTGTACTCTATCATCATCAGTAAAATAGTTTTCATCTAACAATATATACACGTTGTAAAGAGCACTTATAAAACACACTCCCGTCAATGTGATCATTGTAAAAACAACAGCCAAAAAACTGAAATGAATTGGAATTGAGGGAAAATATTTCTCTCCAACTCGTCCTTGTATCAGAGTATAGTAACCTTTCGCTGGTAAGATTGATAATATCGAACCGATAAAGCTAGAAATCAAAGCAACTATTGTAAACTGTCCTCCAATTAATATTGATAGTTGCCACCTATTAGCTCCTAAAATATACCAAATCCTATACTCTTTTTTAAAAATATTTAGTAATAGTTTAATTAGGATTGAGATAAGAAAAAAAAGAGTTAAACCACTAAAAAAAATCGGGGCAACAAATAGTGGTACCGGTATTTCTTGAATGAAGACTTCAGTATTTGCTAGTATATTAAATAGAATTGTAAAACAAGTTCCTGCAACTATTCCTGCCACAGTTAATACAGGAAAAGCTCCTAGCCATTCACTTTTCCTAAAAATATATTGATAATAAATTAACTTTAGCATATGATCTCTTTTCTTAAAAATCAAATGAAAAAGCCTTACAATATCTGATTGGCATATGCAATTCCAAAACAATAGATATTATAAGGCTCATAAAAATTAAAACATACAAACTAGCAACCAAACACACTCATCATACTCCAGTTACCACACCAGCTAAGACTTGTTGTGCTGAAACGCATACCATCAACTTCATCTGTTTCTTCTTCTACAGATAACGTTTGTAATTTTAATACTTCATCAGCCATTGCTCTTTCCTCCTTTCTTTATATTTTATAAGTACTTATACAAAATAACAATTATCCCTATCTGCGACAATCTATTTAATTATATGAACCACACCTGGATCTATTCCTTGTTTTTGTGAAGCAATATTTACCGTCCCTATAGCAATAATCGACAATAATAAAACAATCCAACTGAACTTGTTGATTTTTTTCATTTTTGTAACCCCTTTCTTCGGAGAATATATTATCACTTTAACTCATATTTGTCAACGATAAATATAATTAATTGTCTTTTTTTGAAAAATATATATTTTCGGCATTTTGAATTACCAAATCAAGAACTCAAAAAGCTCTATAATCTCTATAGTAGAGTTACCCACTACAGAAATTATAGAGCCATTTTATCTTGAATTGTCAAATTAAGTGCATACTTTCCCCGTAGAATACTTCATAAGGGGTTTTCCAGTCAAGACATTTTCGTGGCCTATTATTAAGTTTGTTCTCCCACAGCTGAATAGTCTGATCATCAACCAATGTTAGATCACTCCCTTTTGGAAAATATTCTCTAAGTAATCCATTCGTATTCTCATTGGTCCCTCGTTGCCATGGAGCATGAGGGTCAGGAAAATAGACTTCAATGTTCAATTGATCGCTCAATTTCTGATGATACGTAAATTCTTTCCCCCTATCAGGAGTTACAGTATGCTTGGTCAAGGGTTCTAACATTGTTACCATAGCTCCTATTACCAACTTGCTTTTTTTGACAGCTACCTTCCGGATTTTTAAGAAACGAGAATAACGGTCAGTTAGAGTCACTAAACAAGCTTTTCCAGTTTTACCTGCAACAGTATCAGCTTCCCAATCTCCTATTCTAGTTCGGTTATTAGCATCTTCTGGTCTTTCGTGAATTGTACGAGATATAGAGATTTTCCCTCTATTTTCGACATAACCTTTTGTATGACGTGTTTTTCCACGATGACGGAGCTTACGAATGACACCACGAGCACCATGAGATAGTGAGTTATCATCAAAATGCCCTCTGTAAATGGCTCTATAGATTGTTTGATAACTAATAATAGTTCTTCCATACTCTAATCGCAACCGACCTTCTATTTCTTCGGGAGACCATTGGTAATCGAGAAATAGATGTTTGACGGTATTGCTTAAATTGTGATCTATTTCAAGCATACGTTTCCGCCCACAGTGTGATTTAGCCATATGGTAAGATTCCTGTGCATGACTTGGAGAATAGTTTCCTTCTTTTAGATGTCGTTTCCACTCACGACTAATACTAGACGGATGACGATGAAGTAATTTAGCAATTTGAGAAAAGTTTAGGCCTTGCGTACGGTAAACGAGAATACTTTCACGCTCGTCTATGGTAAAATGATGGTAGCTCATAAGATTTCCTTTCGTAACTAGTTCGTTCAATTCTATTTTACTAGAAAATCTTATGAGTTTTTATTGTGCACTTATATTGTATATTTAAACTATAAATAGTCTGAATATTTTGAATATAATGGAAAAAAC
>OGEN01001765.1_pt1 | contig 12634 bp, 6 predicted proteins | sample 1570671 | NCBI WGS metagenome assembly OGEN01 (sample SAMEA2582128, study PRJEB24529) | metagenome | biome: Human gut stool | place: China | collected 2011
CGGCTCCAGGCGCTCTTGCGCGCCCGGATCACCCCGGGCGACCACGTGCTCGAGCTCGGCTGCGGCACGGGACGCGACGCCCGGTTTCTCGCCTCCATCGGCGCGAAGGTGCTCGCGACGGACGGATCCGCCGGGATGCTCCGCGAGGCAGAGATCCGTGAGATCCGTGAGAGGACTTCGGAACCCGAGCGCCGCCCGACGTACAGGCAATTGGCGCTCCCGCCCGAGTGGGAGGAAGACAGGGGACGTGCCGCCGCGCTCGCGGTTCTGGGCGTTACGGAACCCTTCGACGCCGTCGTGGCGGTGGGCGTCCTGCAGCACCTCTCTTGGGAAGCGCTTCGCCCGACCGCGGCCTTCGCCGCGGCCGTGCTCAAACACAACGGCATCCTCATCGCCTCGGTCCCGACCAAGCACCCCGGCGCGAAGACCAGCGACGGGCGGTGGTACTCCGACTTGCCGGTGGAAGGCTATGAGGAGGTCTTCGGGGCCGTGAGTTTGCGGACGGCGTACGTGTCGGAACCCGAGCTCGAAGGCCCGAAGGAGACGCCGGCCGAGTGGCGGACGGTGGTGTTCGCGAAGGATTCGCTCGTCGGCCGTCACTGACCCCAAGTCGAGCGCCTTCCCGCCCGGGATGTGTCAGGGCTCAATGCCGCGGCGGAACAGCATCCTGTTCCAGTTGATCCAATAGGGATCCGCGTCCGGGAGCACCTTCCCGAGCTTCTTCGTCATCTCCAAGAGCTCCTCCGCCGGGACGTCCCGCCTGCGCCTCATCACTGCCTTGGCTTCTTCGAGCACGCGCTCCGTCCCGACCGAATACTCCGTCGGCAGATCGAACGCCTCGCTCGTGAGCCAGTTGCCGACGCCGCCCATAGGCAGATACTCGCGGGCGCGCACCTTCGCGCGTCCCTCTTCCCCATCCAAATCGAACCACCGGTCCTCGTCCGACCGGAAGTCGACTTCCACCGAGCTCATCACCAAGGGCGAGCGCGTCGTCACGACGAACTGAACGTCGGGCTCTCCCGGCAGGTGCTTCATCGCCCGCATCAATCCCGGAAGAACTTCACGCTGACGGCGCGGGCTCAGTCCCGCGTCCGCGTCGTCCCAAAGGAGGACGATCCGTCGGGCGGGCGGCAGGACCAGCGCGTCGCGCGTCCGGACGTGCTCCGTCCACTGCCAAACCAACATGTACGCCAACTTGACGACCTTCCTCACGCCGGTCGACGCGTGCGTGACCGGCACCCGCACCCCGTCGGGCATGCCGATAACCGGAATCCGCCTGATGTCCAAAGGATCGACCAGGCGAGCCCTTTCCAGCGTCATCGGTCCGTCCGCGTCCGAAAGCGCAGCCAGGACCTTGGTGAAGAGGTTGAGTTCCTCTTCGAAATACCGGTCTCCCCACCACAGGAGGCCATCCCGAACGAATCCCATGCAAAGCCACTTGAGATCCGTGTCGGGCAGGCCGTTCATAACTTGATCGTCCGTGAGGATGTGGGCGGGAGGAAGGCCCTGGGCCTGCGCCTTGGGACCGTTTCGCGAGGGATCCCACAGGGCGAAGCCGCCGTCGGCCGTCGCCCAGATGAGCACGTCGGACGAGTGAACCGACGTGTCCCTGCGCGACCATCGCCAGTCGCCGCGTTCAAACCGGCTTCGGAGCGCCGTCTCCCCGTCGGCCCCGTCGAAGGAGGCCTCCTGCGAGGCTTCAGCGTTGAGGCCCGTCGGGAGGGCCATAAGTCCGCCGGGCAGCGACGGTTGGACTTTCTTCGGCCACACGCCCGTAAGCGCGAACCAGGTGAGGTTGAGGAGGAAGGATTTGCCCAGCCCGTTCCCGCCCGTGATGAGGTTGAGGCGGGGCGCGAAGTGGAGTTCTTCGTCGGCGAAAAGACCGACGTTCTTGAGGTGGAGGTGGTTGATCATGGTGGGGCGCGTCCATGGTTGGGGTGGAGGCCGAAAGGCCTGATTCTTTCGAATCGTAGCACCGCCGCGAGGGCGCGCACGAACGAAAACGGGGAGTCCTCTTTTCGAAGACTCCCCATCCCGGGCCGGAAGCTTGGGGAAGATTGGAGCGCCTTCCCAAGCTCAGGTCCGACGGATCAGAACACGTGGCGCACGCCCACGTTCCAGCGCCACTTTTCGGTGACTTCGCCGCCCGTCGTCTTTTCAAGATCGACGTACGTGTACGTGCGGTCGGTCAAGTTGAAGTTCGCGCCCACGGCGTACTCCATCCAGCCGCCGCCCAGGTCGTTGCGGTACGTTTCCGTCAGGCCGTCCTTCGAGTAGGACGCTTCGGACTCGCCCTGGAAGTCGTAGACGCCCGAGAGCCTCGCGTAGATGCTCCCCTTCTTTTCGGGGAACTTCAGCCCGGCACGAAGCCCCACGCGGCCGATCAGCGAGTCGTAGTCGTCCTGCGCGACCTTCACGTCGTTCGAGGTCCTGAAGTCGTCGCCCATGATCCGACCGTAGGTGAGCTCGGCCTGCGGCTCGACGTAGACGAGGTTCGTGAGGTCGAACCTCCAACCGAATTCCGCGCTCATCGAGAAGGCGTTGTTCTTCGCTTCGCCGCTCATGTTGCGGATGTCGAAGTCGCTCTCCAGGCGCGAGTACTTGCCGATCAGGTCGACGAACATGCCGTTTTCGGCCATCCAGGTCCCGTAGACCGCGAAGCCGTAGGCCTGCGTGTCGCCGCTGCCGCCGTCGTAGTCGGTCGTCCCGTCGGTGTAGCTGAAGGCGCCGCCCACGACCCAGTCGCCCACTGCGTAGTCCGCGCCCACCTGCACGGTGGCGCTCTTCTGCGTGACGCTCTGTTCGCCGTACTCCTGCTCGGAGCCGTAGAGGCGCACCCACGTGCCGATCCCGTCGGGGCTGTCGCGCAGTTCACCCATGCGTTTCGTGAGGTCGTTCATCTCGGCGCGCCACTGAATGGTCGAGAGCGCGGTGACGGAGGAGAGCGTCGAGAGCTTGGAGTTGCTTTCCTGATGGACCTCTTCCTCGTTGCCCTCGGCGTCCACGAAACGGGTGATCTGGCCCTTGATGTCGCCCTCTTCGATGACTTCCGTCAGCTCGGAGCCCTCGGCGCTGAAAGCCTCGGAGAGCACTTGGAAGGCCTGCTCGGGATCAGCGATGTCGTCCGCCGTGACGCCCGAAAGAGCCACGGTGAGCGCGGGGGCCGGAGCGCCCGTCTCACCGCTCACCCCCTCGATGGAGAGCTTTGCCACGTCCGTGAGGTCACCACCCTCCGCGGTGGCGGCAAGATTGATCTCACCGCCGGTGCCCGACAATTTGCCGATGAGGATCTCGTCGCCGACATCCTGAACGTTGATGACGCCGCCGTTGAGGGTCAGCGAGTTGATCGTACCGTTCTGCTCGACCTGCCCCGAAGCGGCGGGCAGGGTTCCGGCCACCTGAGTGGCGTTCCACTGCGCACCGTTCTCAAGCGTCAGGCGCATATCCGTAACCGTCCGAACGTCCTCAGCCAGGTTGTCGGGGTAGCTGAACAGAATGCCGCCCGTCCAGGAGGATTCTGCGCCCGAGAGAACGATGTTCAGATCGGCATTGATGATGGTGCCGCTGTTTTCCGTAGGCCCAGGCGTCTCAAAGGCGATGTCGCCGATGATGACCACCCGTTCGGCCGCCTTGTCGGTATTGATGTTGACGAGCGAGTTCCCGCGGGCGTCGATCGCGTTGCTCTCCCTGCTTTCGATCCAGATCGTCCCGCCCGTGGAGTTGATGTTGATTTCGCTGTTGGAGAACGCCACGACCGCCATGTCGCGGGCCTGGATGTTGATGTCCCTCGCCTTCAGGTTCACGGTCGTGTGCAGCTCAGGACGCGGCGAGGACTGTGTGTTGTTCTGCGCCCAGATGCCGCTGCTCTCCGACAGGATGTCGATGCGGTCGGTTGCCTCCATCGAAACATTCCCCATGTGTCCGGTGGCGTTGTCCTTGGTAGCAAACAGGGCGGCATACCCTGAGCTCGTGCGCTTTTGTTCGAGTCGAATGGTGGACGTGCCTTCTCCGCCGATCACGACAGTGGCCCCGTTGGTCACGGTCATCGTGTCCCCGTTGTCCGCATCGGATGCATTCGAGATCGAGATGGCATTCCCGAAGTAGTGATCAACGGCCTCCTGCGTGCTGTGTGTGACGCTATTCGTGATATTCGTGCCGTCGATCTCCGTCGTCTCCGTCGCCGCCTGCGCTGCTCCCACAGCAAAAAGCGACCCGATCAAGGCCGCCGTCATTGTCTTCCTGAACATCATACAATCCTCTTTTTTCTTGTCGTCAAATGGTCTTTCACGCCCGCGGGAAGCACCGACCGGGCACTGTAAAAGCTTATGCGCTGACAACTTGAAACAGGCGGATTACAGTTCTAACACCTCAGAAAAGCGCAATTTTGTAGGGGGGGGCAACAGGTTTCTCCGGGATGCATGAAACGAACCCTAGAAACAACCCTCGAAATAAAACAAGGGAGGCGCAGCCTAACCGCGCCTCCCTCGTTCGATCAAGGACTATTGAGCGAATCAGTCCTTCGACTTGTTGTTTTTAAAGACGATCGACTCCTCGATGTCCTTCGTGCGGATCGTGAAGACTTCGTTGAGAAGATCTTCGGCCAGGGCTTCGGCGCTCGCCAACACGCCCAGGTTGAAGGTGTTCAGCATCTCCAACGCCTTCGCTTCGTCGTCCTTCCAGAGGCGCACGAACTCTTCTTCCATCGACTTCGCGAGTTCGGCCGTGTCGGCTTCCCATGCGGCGTAGGCCTTCTTCACGACGGGCGCGAGCTTGTCGTAGTCCGTCATGACGAGGGTCTGCAGACGACGGTACTTCCAGTAGACGGAAACCGAGTCGCAGCGGTCGGTGCCCATGCCGTACTGCTCGGGCACGGCTTCGAGGCCCTGGTAGAAGGGCACGAAGACCGACAAGTCCGCCATGCCGAAGGCGATGTGGATCACTTCGCCGATCGGGCGCGGGAGCCACGGACGAACCTGCATGACGTGCGCTTCGTACGTGCGGAAGACGCTGATCGGACGCCAGGGTTCGTCGCCGTTCAAACCGTTGGCGTACGGGTCGTGGGGCGTGCCTTCATAGTGGTCGCGCATCAAGGCCTTCATGTCGGCGAGCGTCACCGGCTTCTCAGGCTTCAGGTACACCGGGAACGAGCGCCCCGCGTCGACGGGCTGCTCCAAGGACGGATTGAGGTACTTCTGCATCACCCAGACGCGCGGGTCGTTGTAGACGCGGTCGCGGCCGTCGTCGCGCGTGTACGCGGCGGAGAAGTTGAAGGGACCCTTGGCGGGGTCGTAGAAGCCCTTTTCGGTGGCCCAGGAGACCAACGTCTTCGAGGCCATCTGGTTGGGGTTCGCCGGGTCGTAGACGCCCAAGCGCCCCTGGTTCCCCGACGCGAAGTACATGTCGGCCGGGGTGCGTTCCGCGAACCACTGGTGGCCCGAACCCGTCTCCAGGTACCAAACGTCCTTTTCGTCCACGAACGCGACGCCGAAGCCTTCGCCGCAGCCCTGCGTTTCGATGATTTCGCCCAGAAGCGCGGCGGCTTCCTTCGCCGTGCGGCAGCGCGGCAGAATCACGTCGGGGATGTCGTCTTCGGTGATGCCGGACTCGACGTTGTAGGGGTCGATCGCGAGGACTTCGTCGGACGCAAAGATCGATTCGGTGCCGGTGAGGCCCAGGCCCGCTTCATTGAAGCCCACGGCGCCGTGGAGCTGCGTCTTCCAGTTGGGCACCGTCGTGTAGCGCATCGCGTCCTCGGGGAGCGGATACGTGAAGTCGTTGACGCCGCCGTGCGCCTTGCAGCTGTAGACGCCCTTCTGGCCCTTGACGGCCGGATGAACGACGAAGTGCTGGGCCTTCAGCGACGAACTGTCGGCGCTGCGCGCAACGAGGAAAGACCCGTCGGCCGTGGCTTTTTCGCCGACAACGAGAGTGGTGCACATGGGGAGCTCCTCCAAGGAAAAAGTCGGATTGGTCCTGCGCCGCGGGCGCGGTTCGCGCGCCGGCGGGCGATGCGTATCCCGTCATTTTAAGGGTTCGCGGCGGGGTCGAGACAATCCTCCTAAGGAAAACGCCTTAGACTCCGCCACGACCCGCGAAAACCGCCGAACCGGGACCTACCCGGTACCCGTCCGAACCCTTCCGGACCCTCCCCGCTCCCTTTCTTCCCACGCCTCCCCGCCCGGTTCTCCCGGTTCTCCCGGCCCTCTCCGGACCGCCCTCTCGGACCACCCCCGCGTGGTCCCTCCACGCCGCCCGCTACAATCCGTCGGACGAGAGGGAGCCGGAACCGGCTCCCCAAACACCACACCCCGACACTTCAAGGCTCCGACACTCATGGCCTCCCGCACGACCTACGGCAACACCTGGTGGGGCGCCGCCTGGCTTCAGGCGCTTACCTCGATCGACTACGAAAACCGCCTTCCGCGCGGGCGCACCTATCTGAACCAGGGGAGGCTCGACAACCTGCGTTTGAACCCCAAGACGAACGCCGTCGAGGCGGACGTGCACGGGAGCGCCTACTACCCCTATGCGGTCTCGGTGGCGCAGCAGCCGCTTCCGCCCACGAAGGTGAAGCGCCTCGTTGACGACATCGCCCGCGATCCGGACTTGGTCGCGAGCCTTCTCGAAGGCGAGCTTCCGCCCGCGATCCTCGAGCGCGCCGAGATGCTCGGGATCGAGCTCTTCCCGAAGAGCCACCGCTCGCTCAAGATCTCGTGCTCCTGCCCCGACATCGCACGCGTCTGCAAGCACGTCGCGGCGACGATCTACGCGGTCTCCGTTTCGATCGACCACGATCCCTTCCTCGTCTTCCGGCTTCGCGGCGTCGACCTGAAGGCGGAGCTCCTTTCGCGCGGCATCGACGTCGCCAAGGCCGTGACCGTGAAGGCCCCGACCGCCCCCGAACTCCTCGCCCGCATGACGGGGGACGTCGGCGTGGAAGCCGCGCCGGAAGCCGCTTCCGAAGCCGCAGCATCCGCCGCGGAAGCCGCGGCCACGGAAGGCACGGCAACGGAGACGGTCACTGCGGAGGATGCCGCCAAAACCGCCGACCGCGAAGCCGCGGCGCTCGCGCTTCTGCGCACCCTCCCCTACGGCACCGTCGAATCCATGGGCGGCCGGATGTTCGAACTCCTCGCGCCTCGGCTTCTCCTCTCGCAGCAGAAGGACTTTCCCGCGTGGTTGGGCAAGATGCTCCGCCGCGCGGCGAGGGAGCTCGACCGGATGAGCCGAAACGCCGCGGCCGGGACGGCACCCGAATCCGACGCCTCTTCCGCCTCTCCGCTCACGGACGAAGACGGCGTCGCGATCAACGACCTCCCGCCCGCGCCTCCGGCCGTGAAGTTGGTTGGGACCTCCGCCGCCCGCTTTGAGGTGAAGGCGGGCCGCAAGAAGGAGGCGTTGAACCAGCACGCCTTCACGTACCTCGAAGCGGACCCGCGTGCCGTGCGCCTCGCCGCCCCCGAGGTCGAAGTCCTCTACGAGGTCTTCCGAACCGCCTTGGCCCTCATGAAGGCGGGCGCCCTCATTCCCGTCGTCCTCAAGGACCGCGACCTGAAGAAGGGGAAGGAGAAGGTCCTCCCGCCCGTCCTCTGGTGGATGCCCGCGATGCGCGAAGAGTCGGTCGCGAAGTTGGTCGACCGGCTCGCCCGCGGCGCCTCCCCCTGGCTCGACCGGGTGATCGAGGCCGAGTGGCTCGAAGGGCGCTCGGACCTCACCAAGACCGTCCTTCTCGTCGGTCTCGCCGCCAACGCGCTCCTCTCCGCGCATGCGCTTCTTGTGGCCGACGCGAAGTTCCAGAGCTTCGCCGAAGTGATCTTCGCCGGGGTGGACTTGAACAGCGTCGACTGCCCGTGGGGCGACGGCGAAGCCGAAACGCTCGCCCGGTGGTTGAAGCCCTTCCTCCTCGGGGACCTCTTCCCCTGGGTGCCGGTTTTGACCGTCCGCACGGCCCGCGCGTCGGACGAGTCCCAAGCGGGGGACGTCACGGTCAACTTCGGGATCCTCCCGCACGGCGCCCGCAGGGACGCGACGCCGACGCTCCTCTCCAAACTCCTCACCGACACCGAGCGCACCGAAGACCGCTTCGCGGCGCTCTCCTGCCTCAAGACCCTCGCCGTCGCGGCGCCGGTCCTGGACGGCATCCGCACGTCGGGCGGAAAGCCCGTGAGGTTGGACGGCGCGACGCTCAAAGATTTCCTCTTCGAGCACGCCCCGCACCTGAAGCTCCTGGGCGCGAAGGTGCTCCTGCCCGAACGCTTGAAGAAATTGCTCAAGCCCCGTCTTCTCGCCGCCTTCGGCGCGGGGAGCGACGGCGGCATCAAGGGGGCGCTCACGAAGGAGAGCCTCGCCGACTTCTCCTGGAAGGTGGCGCTCGGAGACAAAACGCTCACGGAAGAGGAATTGAAGGCCCTGATGGAGCACGCGGGCGAGGTCGTGCGCGTGGGCGAAGACTTCGTCTACCTCGACGCCGCGGAACTCGAAGCCATCGCGAAGACGGTGGAGTCCGGGTCCGAGCCCTCGTACCTCGAAAAGATGCGGGCGGTGCTCACCGGCGACTTGAACGGCGCCGCGGTCGTCACCGCCCCCGAACTCGAAGCCCGCATCGAAGCGATGACGGACGTGCCTGAGATCGCGCTCCCGCAGAAGCTCGACGCGACGCTCCGTCCCTATCAGGAGCGCGGCTACGCCTGGCTCATGAAGAACCTGCGCCTGGGGTTGGGGGCCCTCATCGCCGACGACATGGGGCTCGGCAAGACGCTCCAGGTGATCGCCGCGATGACCGCCTTGAAGGAAGACGGCGAATTCAAGACGCAGAAGGCTTTGGTGGTCGTGCCGACCACGTTGCTCGCGAACTGGGCGCGCGAACTCGCGAAGTTCTCGCCCGGGCTCACCGTCGGGACCTACCACGGCACGAAGCGCAAGCTTCCCGCCCCGGAGAAGACCCCCGACGTGACGCTCACGTCCTACGGGACGCTCCGCCGCGACGCGAAGACCTTTGCGTCCCGGAAGTGGCGTCTTCTGGTTTTGGACGAAGCCCAGGTGATCAAGAACCGCTCGACCGCGCAGAGCATCGCCGTGAAGTCGGTGAAGGCCCCGCAGGTCCTCGCGATGTCGGGCACCCCGGTCGAAAACCGCCTGATGGAATACTGGTCGATCCTCTCGACCGTGCAGCCCAAACTCTTGGGCAGCGAAGCGGACTTCCGCCGCACCTTCGCCGACCCCATCGAGCGCGAGCACGACGAGCGGGCGATCGCGGCCTTCCGGCGTTTGACGGCTCCCTTCATGCTGCGGCGCCTCAAGTCCGACCCGAAGATCATCAGCGATCTCCCCGAGAAGAACGTGCTCGATCACTTCACGTCGCTCACGCCCGCCCAGACGGCGCTCTACAAGAAGACCCTGGACGAGATGCTCGAAGCCATGAAGGAGGCGGAAAAGACCGAACGCGAAGCCGCCGCGTCGGGCGGCGACGCCGAGGCCGCCCGCATGAAGCGGAAGGGCCTGGTGCTGCGCCTCATCACGGCCTTGAAGCAGATCTGCAATTCGCCCTCGCAGTACCAGAAGACCGAAGCGCCCACGTCGGACTCCGGGAAGGGCGACGCGCTCCTTGCGATCCTCGGCCAGTGCCGCGACGCGGAGAGGAAGGTCCTCATCTTCACGCAGTTCCGCGAGATGGGCGAAAAGCTCCAGGACTGGATCGAGGCGGCCGGGTTCGGGCGTCCCGCGTTCCTCCACGGGGGCGTGCCGGTCAAAGCCCGCATGGCGATGGTGGACAAATTCCAAACGGACCGCACCGAGCGCGTGATGATCATCTCCTTGAAGGCAGGCGGCACGGGGTTGAACCTCACCTCCGCTTCCGCCGTCGTCCACTACGACCTCTGGTGGAACCCGGCCGTTGAAGCCCAGGCCACGGACCGCGCCTACCGCATCGGGCAGCGCCGGGACGTCTTGGTCTACCGCTTCGTCACCGCGGGGACGTTCGAAGAGAAGATCAACGCGATGCTCGCGAAGAAGCGCGAACTCGCCGACCTCACCGTCAACACGGGCGAGACCTGGATCGGGGATCTCTCGAGCACCGAGATCCGGGAGATCTTCAGGCTCGAAGATCAGAACTGACGCGGCTCCGGATACGACTGCGCCCCGGCACCTTGCGGTGCGCGGGGCGCTTTGGTCTTGTGGGTCGGCGCTCAGCGGAAGCTGAGCGCGGCCCGTACCTTATTCGACGTCGATCGCGTCGCCGATCGCGTAGAACCGGCCGCCCGCGACGTAGTGGATCGTCTGCAAAGCCTGCGGGACTTCCTCGAACATCCAGCGGCCGTCCTTGAAGACGCGCTCGTCGGCCCAGGCGCTCACGGCCTGACCGATGAAGAGGTCGTAGGCGGCTTCGTTGTGCGGTTCGGAGATGCGTTCAAAGAGGATCCACGCGGCGCACCCTTCGATGAGGTCGATGTCGTCGGGCAGGCCCTCGACGTCCTTCAGGAAGCGGATGCCGCTCTGGTCGATCTTCTCGGGTTCGTCGTTCTTCGAGACGGAACCGAGGAAGAGCGTCTGGGGCGCGATTGAGCGGGTCGGGATCGAGAGCATGAAGTAGTTGCTCTCTTCGATGAGCTTCCTCGTGTAGTGGCTCTTGTCGAGGATCACCACGGCCTTCGCGGGATCGAGGTCGAGCGCCGTGTTCCAGGCGGCGGCCATCGCGTCGAAGTCGTTCTCGGTCTTGCCCGAGACGATCACGGTGGGACCGATGTTGAGGATGCGGTAGACGCGGTCGAGCGGGACGGGGCGAACGAATTCGCTTTGGTTGGTCATCATGGCGGTTCCTCCCTGGTCGGGAACAGTTCTTTGATAAGACCATTTTAGGGGACGTCTTCCCTGCGGTCGACGCCGGAAACGCTCGGAAACAGCCGGATAGTTGCCCGATTCGACCGAAAACGCCGAACGTGCCGCGCGGTTTCGGGAGGGCTACACTGAATGCTTGAAACCCACTTCGCAACGACACCGACGAACGCCCCGAACTCCATGCTCCGCTCCACGCTCACCATCACCCGAGACGACGGCCGCACGGGCGAGGCCGCCGCGCCCGTGATCCTGTCTGCGAGCCGCCGGACCGACATCCCGGCGTTCTACGCGGAGTGGTTCATGGCAAGGCTCGCGCGCGGGTACTGCGCCTGGAGGAACCCCTTCAGCGGTCGGCAGAGCTTCGTCGCGTTCGGAAACGTCCGCTTCGTCGTCTTTTGGTCCAAGAACCCGAAGCCTCTCTTGAAGCACCTCCCGGAACTCCAACGCCGCGGGATCGGCGTGATGGTCCACTTCACGCTCAACGATTACGAAGCGGAGGGGCTCGAACCCCAGCTCGCCTCGTGGGAAGACCGCATCGACACCTTCCGGCGTCTCTCCGACGCGCTCGGCCCCGACGCCGTCCTCTGGCGGAACGACCCGCTCGTCCTCACGCCCGAGCTGACCACGGATCGGCTGCTCGAAAAATGGACCCGCACGGCGGAAGCCCTCGCGGGCTTCACCGACTCGTCGATCATGAGCTTTGCGGACATCGCCGACTACCGGAAGGTCCGCAACAACCTCGTCCGACACGGGATCGACACCCTCGAATGGTCGGAGGACGCGATGCGCGCCTTCGGCGCGAAACTCTCCGCAGCCAACCGGGCGCTCCCTGGTGGCGGCTTCACGCTCTCGACCTGCGCCGAGACGGTGAACTTGAGCGCCTACGGCATCACGCACGGGCGCTGCGTCGACCACGAGCGGATTCTGCGCGTCGCCCTCCGGCAGGTGCCCGACCGCTGCTCCGCACTCCTCGAAGCCTTGGGCGGCCGGTTCGACCCGGCCGACGCTGAAACCCCTCTGCCCGCCCGCCGGATTCTCCTGAAGCCGAAGAAGGACCCGGGTCAGCGCCCGGCCTGCGGGTGCCACGCCGCCAAAGACATCGGTCAGTACGACACCTGCCCGCACCTCTGCCGCTACTGCTACGCCAACGCGAAGCCTGAGACGGTGCTCAGGAACTGGAGGACCCACTGCGCCGCGCCCGCGGCCGAGGGCCTCCTCGGGGACGCGCCGTAGGTCGACTCAACCTGAATCAGCGCCCTGCGTTCTTCCCCTGCTCTTCCCGCTCCTGCGACTCACCGGTCACGCCCGGCGCATCCGTGAGGCGCACGAGAAGACAGCGCCCGGGCGCCGTGCCGTCGCCCGTGCAGGCGAGCTCCGCCCAACGCATCCCGCTCCACTTCTCGGCCTCCTCCTGCGGGAAGAAGAACCTGCGCGGAAGCCGCGGGGAACCGCGGAAGCGGTCGACGTCAAGAAGCAGAATCTCCGTTCCCGGAGCAGCCGAAGCACCGGCCGAACCGCCGTCCTCCGCACCCTCCGCATCCTTGGGGAGCGGCCTCAGGACGCCGTTCTCGACCGCCACAGGGAAGCCCTCCGCGGCCTCATCGTCCCCAAGCCGCTTCGCCGGGTCGACCGCATACTCCAAGGCCATGAAGTCGCCCATGAGGATGTCGCGGGGATCGACGGGACGGAGTTCCGCCCACACCGTGCGGGCGGTTTTGAGGTGGTACGCGTCGCTCGCGACGCCCACCGCGAGCACCCCGGCGACGACGGCGAGAACCGCCGCCCCGGCCTTGGCGGGACG
>OGEN01001769.1_pt1 | contig 12589 bp, 10 predicted proteins | sample 1570671 | NCBI WGS metagenome assembly OGEN01 (sample SAMEA2582128, study PRJEB24529) | metagenome | biome: Human gut stool | place: China | collected 2011
AAATCTCATTCCAGAATCTCCTTCAGCTGTCGTTTGATATCGGACTCGTCCCCATTGTTGTCGATGACCCGGTCGCAGAGCGCGCGGTACTCTTCCTCCGATGCCTGTCTTCCGATGATATCCTCGCACTTTTCACGGCTGTAGCCCCGGTTTGCCATAAGGCGGATGATCCGGTTCTCCTTTGTGGTGTAGACATACCACAGCTCATCAAAGAGATCCTTCGGCGCGGTGTCAAAGACTGCCGCCTCGATGATCACAAGCTGCTCCTCAGCCGCTTCTGCTGCCTCTTTCATGGTCTTCCACACAAGCGGATGGATGATGGAGTTCATGGTCCTTAACGCATCCTTATTGCGGAAGATCACATCCGCCAGTGCCTTCCGGTCCACGGACCCGTCCGGGTCGAGAAATGAGGTTCCGAGGGCTTCCGCGACTTTTTTCAGTCCCTCGCTTCCCGGCTCCATGAGATCGTGGGCCACAAGATCCGCCAGAATGATCTTCGCTCCAAAATCCTCTTTCAATACCGCCAGCACACTGCTCTTTCCAGCGCCGACACCGCCTGTAATTCCATTTCAAAGGCTTTAACACGTTGAATAACAGATTTTTTTTCTTCTTCTGTTCCATTTATTTCGCCTCAAACCAGTTCTTTCCGTCATGCATGTCGATCTCTAACTCCACCTTTAAGGATGCCGCATGGTGCATCTCCTCGGACAGGATCTTCATAACTGTCTCCTTCTCGTCCTCTGCTGTCTCGATGAGAAGCTCATCGTGTACCTGCAGGATCAGTCTGGAGCGAAGATTCTCTCTTCTCAGTCTCTCGTCCACCCGGATCATGGCAATCTTGATGATATCAGCGGCGGTTCCTTGGATCGGGGAGTTCATCGCCACGCGCTCACCGAAGGATCGCTGCATAAAGTTCGAGGACTTTAATTCCGGTACCGGGCGGCGGCGTCCGAACATGGTGGTGACGTACCCCTGTTCCTTTGCGTGAGCCACAAGGCTGTCAAGAAATGTCTTGACCTGTGGGTAAGTCTCAAAATACCGCTCGATATACTCCATGGCCTCTTTTCTGGAGATGCTCAGGTCCTCGCTGAGCCCAAAGGCACTGATCCCGTACACGATCCCGAAGTTGACCGCCTTCGCGTTGCGGCGCTGCAGTGGTGTCACCTCGTTTAACGGGATATGGAATACCTGGGATGCCGTGATGGCGTGGATATCCTGGGCAGTCTTATATGCCTCGATCAGACGCTCATCGCCGGACATGTGGGCGAGAACGCGCAGCTCGATCTGGGAGTAGTCGGCATCCAGGAACAGGAATCCGTCCCGCGGGACAAAGACCTTCCGGATCTCCCGTCCAAGCTCCATGCGGATCGGAATGTTCTGGAGGTTCGGCTCCGTGCTGGAGATCCGGCCTGTCGCCGTGATCGTCTGGTTAAAGCGGCTGTGGATCCGGCCATCCTCTTTGATATATGTTCCCAGACCGTCCGCGTAGGTGGAATTTAACTTTGTATACTGCCTGTAATCTAAGATCTTCTGGATCACCGGGTAATCCGGGGCGAGCTTTTCAAGGACATCTGCCGCTGTTGAATAGCCGGTCTTTGTCTTTTTTCCGCCCTTGATCTGCATCTTCTCAAACAGGATCTCGCCTAACTGTTTCGGGGAGTTGATATTGAACTCCTGTCCTGTCATCTCCCAGATCTCCTTCTCGAGAACGGCGATCTGTTTCTTCAATTTCCCGCCGTAGGCGGTGAGTTCTTCCCGGCGGACCGCAATTCCCTCATCTTCCATGTGGAATAACGTATAGATCAGCGGAAGCTCGATATTCCGGTACAGGTCCTCCATTCCTTCTGCTGCCAGACGCTCTGAGAGCGGTTTCCCGGCGGCAAAAGCGGTGTATGCCATAAGTCCCGCCATGCGCGTAAAATTATCCTGTTCTTTCGCGCAGGCGTCCTTATAGGACATCTTTTTGATCAGGTCTGTCTTTGACGGGACCGTCATGCCGAGAACATCCCTCGCAATGTCATCGTACCCATAGGTGTCCTTTAACGGATTTAAAAGGTACGCCGCGACACCCGCATCGTAAACGGTATCCCCGTAGGAAAGCTTCGCAAACGGCAAAGAATGCTTGAGATCCAGCACCCAGGCATGGCCTGTGCGGCAGAGCTCTTCGTACTTTCCGGCGATATAGCTCTCCGTCATAAAACCTCCGACCAGGAAAATATAGCTTCCGGTCTCCTCAAAGCTTAAAGCGAGAGCTGTCACGGATCCGTTCTCCGCGAGAAGCTCCATACCGATGTGATCTTCTTTCTTTGCCTTTTCAAAGAGCGCGTCCGCCTCTGAGAAATCTTCCACGAGGACAAACTGCTTCTCCGGTCCGCCCTCATTCCTGATCCCCTCGCCGAATCTCGCTGCGATGGACTTGAACTCCAGACGCTTCATGCATTCGTAAGCTTCCGGCGTGTAGAGATTCTCCAGCTTCGCGTCCGCCATGGAAAACTCAATGGGGGCATCGACACAGATCCTTGCAAGCTTCAGGGAAAGCTCCGCAAGATCTCTGTGCTCCTCCAGCGCCTTTTTCGCGCGGGGCGGTTTCACCTCGTCGAGATGGGTATAGATGTTTTCCAGATTTTGATACTGCACAATGAGGCTTGTCGCCGTCTTCTCACCGATGGACGGAACCCCCGGGATATTGTCAGACTGGTCGCCCATCAGGGCCTTCACCTCGATAAACTGCTCCGGTGTTACCTGGTACTCCCGGATCACGTCCTCCGGGTAATAGTTGTGTACTTCTGTGGTTCCACGGCTTGTCTTCGGAAGACAGATCCGGATATGGGTATCGGAAAGCTGTAAAAGATCCCGGTCTCCGGAGAGGATCGTCACCTCATATCCGTCTTTCTGCTCACGTTTCGCGATGGTTCCAAGGATATCGTCCGCCTCATATCCCTCTTTTGTGAGGATCGGAACACCCATGGCCGTCAGAACTTCCTTCATAAGCGGTAGCTGCTCGTGAAGCTCCTCCGGCATCGGTTTTCTTGTTCCCTTGTAGGCGTCGAACATCTTATGTCGGAAGGTCGGCGCTTTTAAGTCAAAGGCCACCGCCAGGTAGTCCGCTTTCTCCTCATCGAGAACCTTGAATAAGATATTTAAAAAACCATAGACCGCGTTCGTGTGGAGACCTTCCGAGTTTGTCAGGTTCGGCACTCCGTAGAACGCGCGGTTTAAGATGCTATGACCGTCGATCAGTACAAGTTTTTCCATGTTCACTCCTGTTTTCGATAATATTTAAAAGGATCTGTGATGATCCGTCAGACATCTCTTTATAGAAATCCAAACGTATTCCAGATCCGAAGCTGCAAAAGGATCATGACGATCAGAGCCATTCCAGTCAGCGTTGAGACTGCATAGGTTGTGATCTGAAACATGGAAATATGGCGCAGCGAACGGTAGGATTCTGCGACCTTTCGTTTCAGATCTCCCACGATATCGTATGTTCCATCCGCTTCATCCAGCTTTTTTAAACCCACATCCACCATATAGTGGATCTCCAGCTCCTCCCGGCAGTTCTCACAGGTATGGATATGGTCAAGAAAGTCTTCCAGTTCAGTCGGGGACAGTTCATCCTTCATATACGGGACCACCATTTTTTCTGCTTCCACACAGGTCATGGAACACGCCTCCTCTTATCAGAATTTCCTTTTATGCAAAAAAGACACGACCATCGTGAGAAAGTCATGTCTTTTCGTTTCTGCCGGCGGCCGGACTTGAACCGGCACGAAGTTACCCCCGTCAGATTTTGAGTCTGATGCGTCTGCCATTCCGCCACGCCGGCATATCTTCGCGGCTGTGTATTTCAACAGCCGCATATAATTCTATCATAAGAACATGAAAATTGCAAGGAGATTTTAGTGGTGGAACAGACGAATACCGGTGAATGCCATCGCCATTCTGTATTTATTGCACACATCGATCACATTGTCGTCACGGACAGATCCACCCGGCTGTGCGATATACTTTACGCCGCTCTTGTGGGCACGTTCGATATTGTCACCGAACGGGAAGAAGGCGTCAGAGCCGAGGGCCACATCCTGCATCTTGTCGAGCCATGCGCGTTTTTCCTCTTTTGTGAATACCGGCGGTTTTTCGGTGAATACTTTCTGCCACTCACCGTCTGCGAGAACATCCATATACTCGTCCCCGATATAAACGTCAATGGCGTTGTCGCGGTCCGCACGTTTGATCTTGTCGATAAACGGAAGGTTTAATACCTGCGGAGCCTGACGGAGAAACCAGTTGTCTGCCTTCTGACCCGCAAGACGTGTACAGTGGACACGGGACTGCTGTCCTGCGCCGATACCGATGGCCTGTCCGCCCTTCACGTAGCATACGGAGTTGGACTGTGTGTATTTTAAGGTGATCAGGGAGATCATAAGGTCGATCTTTGCGGAATCCGGGATCTCCTTGTTCTCTGTCACAACGTTGGATAAAAGTTCCTTATCGATCTTTAAGTTATTTCTTCCCTGCTCAAAGGTCACGCCGAATACCTGTTTGTGCTCGACCGGTGCCGGAACGTAGGACGGATCGATCTGGATCACATTATATTTTCCATTCTTTTTCTGTTTTAAGATCTCAAGAGCTTCCGGTTCATATCCCGGAGCGATGACGCCGTCGGACACCTCGCGTTTGATAAGCTTTGCGGTGTCAACATCGCAGACATCGGAAAGGGAAATAAAATCGCCGAAGGAAGACATACGGTCTGCGCCTCTCGCTCTCGCGTAAGCGCTTGCAAGCGGGGAAAGCTCACCGAGATCGTCCACCCAGTAGATCTTTCTTAAAACTTCATCCATCGGAAGACCTACTGCGGCACCTGCCGGAGAAACATGCTTCCTTTAATTCCTTAACGAGCTGCCAGCCGTTCAACGCGTCGAGAAGGTTGATGTAGCCCGGCTTTCCGTTTAAGACTGTGATCGGAAGATCACTTCCGTCTTCCATGTATACACGGGACGGTTTCTGGTTCGGGTTGCATCCGTATTTTAATTCCATTTCATTCATGATTTGTTTTTCTCCTTTTGATACGACTAGTGATTTTTATTTACGATTCTTGTCTCATACTTTCCGGTCTCGATATCAATGAATCTGACAAAGAGGGAAACCTTGTTGTCCTCATTCAGACTCTCCCATACATTCTTTGTGAAGCTGTCGATATCGCCCTCGATGGCAATGCGTTTCGGCTCACCCTCAAAGCTCGGAAGCGGATTTCCATCGTTCATGTAGGTGTGGATGAAACGTCCCTCACCGCTTAATGGCTTCTCGTACGCATAGGTAAAACGCAGGCAGGAATCCGGATTTCCATTGTCGCTCTTTAAAATGGACATGGCATAATTATAATTGCCGTTTTCAATGTGCATGATGCCGGAGATCCGCGGTGTGTAATTAGGCGCATCCGGCTCGAATTCCCTGCATCGCAAGGACTGCTCAAAGGTCATCTGATGGTCCATCCCTTCGTAGACCGTATCGGTCTGGTCGCCGTTTGTCACGATGGTCTTATTTCCGAGAACGCGCACCGGGGCGTAGATAATGAGGCTCGGGTCCTCGAGCTTTGATGGATCAAACGCCTGGGTACGGATCCCCTCACCGTCCTTCACAAAGACACGGTTGCGGCTGTTGCTGCTTCTTCCCATAATAAAATATGCGGTCACGGCTGTCTTTCCATCGGCTGATTTTCCGATCACGATTCCTCTTCCCGGATAAGAATTGTTTTTTAACTCCTCTGAAAGTGATAATAACTTCATGGAAGTACTCCTCCTGTTTTCGTATAAGATCACCGGAATTTGTACCGGCGACGGGTTTTAATTTTATGATAACATACTTCCTGCAGATTGAGTATTTAAAATTACTTATCAACGATCCCGGCGTTTTCTTATGAAATGCTTTCATTTATTTAAAAAAATCGTAATGTGGCGTTCATGTACAAGAGGCAGGTCTTCATGATATAATATAACTGTCTTAGAAAGATAAACCTGGTACCGGACAGGCTTTCTTCCATTCGCCTATTCCGGTGCCGCATTAAAATACGATAAAAGGAGCTGATCTTCTTATGAGAAAAAATCTTTATAAATTTGCCGCTTTAACAATGTTTGCCGCATTATCCATCACCGCATGCAAAAAACACGAGGCTGTGGACATCTCTGGAATTCATACGTCCGCTGCGGAGACCATGGTGGAAACTACTTCCAATGAAACAAAGGCCGATCCGGCAGCAGACAATTCAAAAAGTGACTCCTCAAAAACTGATGCTTCAAAAGCCGGATCTTCTGAGGTCGAGACGCAAAAGGATTCCAACGCCTCCGCCGCGTTAAGCGTGAAATCGAAGATCGCGACCGAAAAGACCGGAAAGGGCTCCATCGAATACCCGATCCTCTCCAATCTCCGTGATGCATCCATGACCCAGGCCGTCAATGAGCTTTTAAAGAAAGAGGCGACCTCGATCATCACTGCCTGGGAACTGGACACCGAAAAGGATGAGGTTTCCATCAACTGTGATCTGGTATCCCTCGATAAAAACAAGGCGGTATTTACATTCCACGGAATGGTAAACGTTGCAGAAACAGCCCATCCGTCAAATGTGCGCTATGCCGTCTCTGTGAACTTAAATACAGGATCACCGATCGGTCTGACTGCGTATGCAGATGCGGATTCCATCGCGGAATACCTTTCTTCCGATGACGTTGTGGTGGTAGAACCGGCAGATACAGCAGCTGAAGTAAAGGATTCCATCAAGTCCAGCGGAAAAGACCTCTGGCAGAATGTGTTTGCAGAATGTGATTTTACTTCCGTAAAGGACGGGACATTCCCGCAGGCGTTTTCCTACGAAAAAGACGGAGATATCTACCTGATCGTTCCGGTGAGCCATGCGGCGGGTGATTATGCTCTTGTAAAATATTCACCGGAAACAAAATAACAATAGATGATCTGAGAAACGATCCGGTTGATTTCTATCCTGCGTTTTGGTATGATAAAGGGAAGGAAAAAACATGATCTGCCAATCGGTCTATAGGCTTTGGCAGATCACAGAAAGGCTGGTATCTATTAATGGAAAATGTAACGTATATTGACCACCCGCTGGTTCAGCACAAGATCTCCATGTTAAGAAAGAAGACCACAGGAACAAATGAGTTCCGTACTCTTGTTGAGGAGATCGCAACTCTGATGGGATATGAGGCACTCCGCGATCTTCCGCTTGAGGACGTTGAGGTCGAGACTCCGATCGAGACCTGTATGACTCCGATGCTTGCCGGTAAGAAACTTGCGATCGTTCCGATCCTGCGCGCAGGTCTTGGAATGGTAAACGGTGTCCTTTCCCTCGTTCCGTCCGCAAAGATCGGTCATATCGGTCTCTACCGCGACGAGGAGACTCATGAGCCGCACGAATATTTCTGCAAACTCCCGAATCCGATCGAGCAGAGAACGATCGTTGTCACAGATCCGATGCTCGCAACCGGCGGTTCAGCAGTCGCTGCGATCGACTTTATCAAGCAGCACGGCGGAAAACACATCAAATTTATGTGCATCATCGCTGCTCCGGAAGGAGTAAAGAAGCTTCATGAGGCACATCCGGATGTGCAGATCTATGTCGGCCATCTCGACCGTGAATTAAACGAGAACGCATACATCTGCCCGGGTCTTGGAGATGCCGGTGACCGTATTTTTGGAACGAAATAATTTAGGATTATAGGTTCCCATACTAAAAATAAAACCACGATATTTGTTAAAAACTCAACATATGAGTTTCTAGATAAATATCGTGGTTCTTTTAGTTTAATAATTGCATGGATCCTTCATTTGCAGCATCTTTTTTTCAGTTATCAATTATTCCAGCACCTTCTTAGCGATCTCTCCCTGTTTCTTATAGATGGAATTCCCATCCACGCACCCGCGGACGCTGGATAACGGGTAGATATTGCAGTTCCTTCCAATAACAGTTCCTGGATTCAGAACAGAACCGCAACCGATTTCCACGCAGTCACCGAGCATCGCACCAAATTTCTTGATCCCGGTCTCGATATCGCCGTCCTCCGCATGGACCTTCACGAGAAGTTTGTCGGACTTCACGTTTGAGGTGATGGAACCGGCTCCCATGTGGGCGCGGTAGCCTAAGATGGAATCTCCCACATAGTTGTAGTGCGGAACCTGGACCTTATCGAACAGGATCACATTTTTTAACTCCGTGGAGTTTCCAACGACGGCTCCCTCTCCGACTAAGGCATTTCCCCGGAGGAACGCGCAGTGGCGGACCTCTGTGTCCTTTCCGATAATGATATTCTCGCCGAGAAACGCACTCGGCATCACCCTTGCGGTCTTATGGACCCATACGGTCTCCCCGCGCCTCTCGTACTCACCCTCCGGGAGTGTCTTTCCGAGTTCGAGTATGAACTCTTTAATATGGGCAAGTGCCTCCCACGGGTAGGTAAACTGGCGGAGGAAATCCGCAGCCTGGGTGTGGGAAAGGTCATAAAGATCGACGATCTTAGTCTCTTCTTTTTTCATAATGATTCTCCAATCTGCCATCTTGCCAGACAGCATTTATTTACGGCTGGACCGCCGAAAGCATTTTCGATAAGCTTTTGCAAACGGCTGCAGCATTGAAACAGATCTGTTGCTATTTTTTATAGAACTGAGCCGCAGCGTCAAAATACGGCCGCAGCATATAGGCGTTGTTCGTCTGCTTGACACCGTTTGTCCTGAGCGTCACAAAACGCTCCAGCTTTTCCATGTACTCATCCGGCGTGATGGTTCCCTCCGCCACGTAAGTGAGGCCTTTTTCCCAGCTTGCCGTGAGTTCCGGATTCAGGAGCTGCCGCATGGACGCCTGGCAGACATCGAAGACAATCTCCCCGAGAAGTGTCGGCGTGATGACCTGGGTCTTCTTCGCCAGTGCCAGATACTTGATGTTGAACAGCTTTTTTAAGATCTCCGCCCGGGTGGCGCTCGTTCCGATGCCGCTTCCCTTGATCTGGGCCCGCAGGTCCTCATCCTCGATGAGCTGGCCCGCGTTCTCCATGGCAAGGATCATGGAACCGGAGGTGTAGCGCTTCGGCGGAGATGTCTCGCCTTCCTTGATATCAAATTTTAAAAGCTTTAATTTCTGTCCTTTTTTCAGGCCGGACAGCATGGCAAGAAGATTCTTTGCCTTCTCATCATGACCTGGATCCAATTCTTCCGCCTGGTTTTCCTGTCCTGCACCGGAATTTTCACCCCGGCTGTTTCCAGAATTTTCCATTTTTTTCTTGGACGGGACGTTCGCAACCTCCAGGTATCCCGCCTCCGCAAGGACCTTATATGCCGCGAAGAACTGTTCTCCCTGCTTTTCAATCCGCAGGGAAAACTTCTGGTAGACTGCAGGTGGATAAAAAATGCTTAAAAAACGCCGTCCGATCAGCTCATACACCTTTGCAGCCAGCGGGTTGAGACTTCTCAGTGCTCCAAATCCCTGCCCCGTCGGTATGATGGCGTAGTGGTCGGTGATCTGCTTATCGTTCACATACTTTGTCCGAGCGATCATCTTCCAGGTTCCGCTGTCCAGCGCCTTCGCGGCAAAGTCCGCGAGAGGCCCGAAATTCCGGAGTCCGCCGATATTCCTATAGATCTCCTTCGCCACCGCAGTGGAGAGAACTCTGGCGTCCGTTCGAGGGTAAGTCACCAGCTTTTTCTCATAGAGCTCCTGGATGATCTTTAAGGTCTCATCCGGGCTGATCTTGAACATCTTCGAACAGTCGTTCTGGATCTCCGCAAGGTTATATAAAAGCGGCGGATTTTTCGTCTCTTTTTTCTTATCCAGGGCGATGAGCGTTCCTTCCATCGGGTCGGTGCTTAAAAAGCGGATCAGCTCCTCCGCTGTCCTATGCTCTTTAAATCCGTTTTCCTTATAAAGCGCCGGTGTGCCGAAGTATCTGGAGCCTTCCACCGCTCTCCATTCCGCCTCGATGACCGCGGTCTCATGATCCGGGACATCGAAGGAACCGATGACGCGGTAGAACGGGGTCTTCACGAATTCCCGGATCTCCCGCTCCCTGCGGACCACCATGCCGAGGACACAGGTCATCACACGGCCGACGGACAGTACCGCCCGCTTTTCCCTCAGGTAGGACGCCACCGATGGGCCGTATCTTAAGGTGAGCACCCTGGAAAAATTGATACCCATCAGGTAATCTTCTTTTGCTCTAAGATATGCGGAGGCTGCAAGGTTGTCGTACTCCGCAAGGTCCTTCGCCTCCCGGACGCCCCGGAGTATCTCATCCTCGGTCTGGGAGTCGATCCAGACACGGCGGCGGTTCTTTCCCTTTACCCCGGCCATCTGCTCCACCAGGCGGTAGATGTACTCTCCTTCACGCCCGGAGTCAGTGCAGACATAGATTGTGTCCACGTCCGCCCGGTTTAAGAGCCCGCTCACGATCTTAAATTGTTTTTTTACATCGTCGATCACCTGGTATTTGAATGTCTTCGGGAGAAACGGCAGGGTTTCCATGCTCCAGCGTTTCAGGGCCGGATCGTAGGCATCCGGGAAACTCATGGTCACCAGATGACCCACACACCAGGTCACGATAGCCTGGTCGGACTCAATATATCCGTCTCCTTTTCTCCCGGAAACCTTTAGCGCCTTCGCAAATTCCTGTGCGACGCTGGGCTTCTCGGCGATAAATAGTGCTTTTCCCATGAAACCTCTTTCCTGTTTATATTGACTTCACAGCTGCTATTTTTTCTTCTGCGGGAGTTCCGATAAAAGAACTGCCGCGAACATCAGCGCACATCCGGCCAACATCTTTCCTGTCAGTACATCCTTTAAAAAGATCACGGAAAACAGAGTTCCGAACACCGACTCCATGGAAAGAAGAATCGCCGATGTAGATGCGCTCAGATATTTCTGTCCGCTGTTCTGTAAGAGATAAGCTACTGTTGTGGAGAAGACTGCAAGATACAGCAGTCCTCCAATTAAGCTCTTGTCCATCAGGACCGCAAAATCAAAGGATCCGTCAAGAAACGGTGCGCAGATCCAGTTAAAGATCGCCGCCGCAAGGATCTGGATCCCCGTCAGGGCGATGGGATCATTGTGCTCCGTAAACTTATCGATTAACACCATGTGGACCGCGAACATCAGACCGCAGATCAGCGTCAGAAAATCTCCGTAATTGATCGAGAGATCTCCCTGCAGTGACAAAAGCGCAAGACCGATGACCGCAAGAAACGCGGCAGTGATATTCCGTCCAGTCGGTCTCTTTTTGCTGACGATCCAGTAGAGGAACGGCACGATGATAACATATAATGTGGTGATAAAGGCATTCTTGCTGGCTGTCGTGTACTTCAGGCCGTATGTCTGGAACTGATAGGACAGACATAGAAAGATGCCCAGGATCACACCACAGAGAATCGTCTCCCTGTCTGCTTTCATCATATTTTTATAGAACAGCAGAGCAAGCAGCACCGCAGACATGGAAAAGCGGATTGCAAGAAGGTAGGTCGGTGGGATCACGTCCACGGAGTTTTTCATAACCACGAAGGCAAATCCCCATATCATCGTTGTGAGGATCAATCCCAGAGATGCCAGGACCTTGATGCCGCGTTCACTTAAATGATTCATATCAAAAATTCCTTAATAATTTTATGCAAAGTATCGTATATACTCCACAGCAATTCATAATCCGGAAGACAAAAATCCCATCGGCGCAGCAAATCTGGAATGGATTTTGCTTGTAACTATGAAAGGACTGGATAGTTGCCATTATTCTTCATAAATATAAAAATGGTATCCTGTCACAGACTTCCACTCTTTCCCAGCCTTCACGATCGGTGACGGGAAATGCGGCTTGTTGACTGCATCCGGAAAATTCTGGGTCTCAAAGCAGAACGCGGTTCTCGTGTGATAGAACGCCCCTTCTTTTCCGTTCTCCTGCTCCAGCCAGTTAGCCGTGTAAAACTGCACACCTGGCTGATCCGTGTAGACATCCATGGCCCTGCCGCTCTTCTCAGAGAAGATCTGCGCGGAGAGACCGAAATCGCCGCGGATATGGGAGAGGCACCAGTTATGGTCATAACCGTGTCCCTTAACAAGCTGGTCGAAATCATCGTCGATCCGCTCTCCGATCACATGGAAATCCGTGAAATCCATCGGAGTTCCCTTTACTGGGCGAACCTCTCCAGTTGGGATCGATGTTTCATCGGACGGGGTGTAAAAATCAGCAAGAATCCGTGCTTTGTGGTCGAGGATGGAACCTCCGTTATTGCCGAGGAGGTTGAAATATCCATGGTTTGTCAGATTCACCGGCGTGTCGGCATCGGAAAGGACACTGTATGTCAGCGTCAGCATATCCTCGTCTGTCAGCGTATATGTGACGGATACGATGGCGTTTCCCGGATATCCCTGATCTCCGTCCGGGCTTAGAAGTGTGAAGGTGACAGCGTTTTCCGCCTCTTCCTTCGCGTTCCAGAGACGTGCGTCATAATAATCCATACCGCTGTGCAGGTTGTTCGGGCCATTGTTCACCGCCAAGGTATACTCTTTTCCGTTCAGGGAGAATTTTCCCTTCGCGGTGCGGTTTGC
>OGEN01001774.1_pt1 | contig 12566 bp, 11 predicted proteins | sample 1570671 | NCBI WGS metagenome assembly OGEN01 (sample SAMEA2582128, study PRJEB24529) | metagenome | biome: Human gut stool | place: China | collected 2011
CGGAAGAAGACCAAGTAATTGCCGGCTTAGTGGCGCATGGCTTTGGGATCTCCGTGGTTCCTTATATGGAGATGCTGCTACGTCTGGATGTGAAGATCCTGCAGATTAGTCGCCCTGTGCTGGAGCGGAATTTTTATCTGGTCAGCAATGATAAGATCTACCTGCCGCCAGCGGTACGGCAGTTTCGACAGTATGTTTTGAACGGCGGATACCTGTGAAGGTATACAATTTTGCAGTTTGGGATTTGTGCCTCCCTGATGGCAGATTTATGACAAATTATATTTGATTTTCATTGCCTTTTGGCAGTGTGAGGCGGGGAACAATCTGATTTTCCCGTGCAAAACATGCGGCAAACCAGTCCCGTTTCATGTGTTCAGCCCAGCCCGGGGATAATCATGAACCCATTTAGGAGCATTTTAAAAGCTGTCTGGATATCCGGGTCCCCGGCTCCAAACAGTCGGGCAGCTTTTGGACGGAAGGCCGAAACGGTATCCCGCAAAAGATCTATCCCTGGTGCTTTTACAATCCTCTCACTGTACACATGGTTTTTTGTGCTGAGGAGCACCTTTCTTTGATCGATGCGGCATAGTTTCAGCCTGACATGTGCCGTTCCGCTTTCAGGCGGACACAGAACAGAAACGTCACAGGCAGAAGTCACGAGGCAGGCGGAATACCGAGCCAGTACCTTCCCGACACAACAGCACACAACAGAGCGGGAACGGGTATGAGCGCAGGCCCCTTTTTCACGCACGGGGCCGCCGGCCTGCGTCCGTCAGTCTCCAGCAATCCTGCGCTTTCTGGATTTCATAGCGTGCAGGAGAAAAGTGAAGCCAGATGGATGTATGAGAGACTATTGGCCTTTTGTATAAGGTTCTTTCTAAATAAAAACAAAAAATTTCTATTGGAGCTTTGCCGTACCGGTATCAAGGATGCAATGCCTCATATACCAGATTCCGTTGTCAGCGTGTCAGCCTTTTAAAAAAGCACGCACATTGTCTACACCCCCATGCCGCAGGACTTTGAGATATGTACCTTTTCTCAGCGCCTGATATAAAATAGCCACACTAAAATAGCCACACCCTTAGGTGTGGCTATTTTTATATGTCACAGGGACTTCCAGACGTTCAGTGAAAATGTCTGACCGTGCATAAGTGCCGCCTGCTCTGCAGATGCAAAAGGTTTTGTAAACATATAACAAAAAAGCACTTACACATTTACACAAAATGACGTTTTTGAAAAAAAGCCAAAAATCCTCCCCTGTCATGTGAAAAACAGGCGTTCCAAAAATGCCGGGTGTTCGATAAAATAATCACAAAGAGGTATATGTGAGGGGGGAGAACTGCATGGAGTATATCTTGGAAATGAAGGATATCAGCAAAACCTTCCCAGGCGTCAAGGCGCTGGACCATGTCCAGCTGCAGGTACGGCCGGGAGAGGTCCATGCGTTGATGGGAGAAAACGGAGCCGGTAAATCGACCCTGATGAAAATCCTGATGGGGATTTACACCAGGGATGCCGGTGGTGAGATCCTGTTTGATGGCAAGCCCTATATGGTTTCCAACCCCAAGGAAGCCATGGACATGGGCGTGGCCATGATCCACCAGGAGCTCAATCCCATCTTGGATATGACCGTATACGAAAACATCTTCGTAGGACGGGAACTGCGCAAGAACGGTCTGGTGGACAAAAAGGCCGAGATTGAACAGGCTCAGAAGCTGATTGAGGAGTGCGGACTGCACGTCTCGCCCAAGGAGACGCTGCGGAACCTGACAGTTGCCCAGTGCCAGATCATCAAGGCGATCTCCGTCAACGCCAAGGTTATCATCATGGATGAGCCCACTGCCGCCATCACCGACCGGGAAGTGGAGCTGCTGTTTGGACATATTCGCCGCCTGAAGGAGAAGGGCGTTGCCATCATCTACATCTCCCATCGTATGGCGGAGATCTTTTCCATCTGCGACCGGGTCAGCGTCTACCGGGATGGACAGTACATCGGGACAGGCACCACAACGGAGCTGGACGAAGGCCAGCTCATTAAAATGATGGTGGGACGGGAGATCACGGATGTGTATCCAAAGCTGGAGGCGGACATCGGCGAGGTTGTCTTTGAGGCAAAAAACATCGTCCGGGCCGACAACAAGGTCAAGGGCGTGAGCCTGTCCGTCCGCCGCGGTGAAATTCTGGGAATCGGCGGGCTGGTGGGCGCTGGGCGCAGCGAGCTGGTGGAGGGCATCTTTGGCATGCACGCCCTTTCACAGGGAGAGATTTTTGTCCACGGCAAGCGGGTGAAGATCTCCTCTCCGGAGGACATCATCAAACAGGGTGTTGCGCTTATCACCGAGGACCGAAAGGTCACGGGACTGAATCTCAGCGGCACGGTCAACGACAACATTGCCATGGTGGCCATCAAAAAGCTCCTGACCCACGGACTCTACAACAAGGGAAAAGCCCGCCGCGCGTCTGAGGAGTATATCGAAAAGCTCAACATCAAGACTCCTTCCGCAGACCAGATCGTTGCAAACATATCTGGCGGCAATCAGCAGAAAATCGTCATTGCAAAGTGGCTTTTGAACGATCCGGACATCATCATTCTGGACGAGCCCACCCGCGGCATCGACGTGGGTGCCAAGCGGGATATCTACCTGCTGCTGGGCAATCTGGTGCGCCAGGGCAAGGCGGTCATCATGATCTCTTCGGAGATCCCGGAACTGATGGGTATTTGTGATCGGATTATGGTCATGTGCGAGGGCAACTATTCCGGAGAGGTCAGCCGGGAGGAATTCTCCCAGGAGCGGATCATGACGCTGGCCTCTGCCATCAAGGTGTAAAGGGAGGAAGAACTATGAAAGAAAAGAGTCGTGCAAAATCGCTGATAAGCGAATACTTCATCTTCGTGATTTTTATTGCGCTGGTGGTGGTGCTGACCTGCCTGAAGCCCAGCTTCATCCAGCCTGCCAACCTGGTCAATATTCTGAAGCAGGCCTCTATCAACGGCATTCTGGCATTCGGCATGATGTTCGTCATCATCGCGGGCGGCTTTGATATGTCAGTGGGCTCAACGGTCGCGTTCACCGGCATCCTGGCCGCCATGCTGGGCCAGGGACAGTATCCGATCTTCGTGCCGCTGATCGTAGCCATGCTGGGCGGCCTGGCCGTGGGCGTTGTCAACGGCGTGGGCGTTGCCGTGGGCAACCTGCCTCCGTTCATCATGACACTGGGAACCATGACGGCGGTCCGTGGTCTTGCCCTCCTGATCTCCGACGGCAAACCCATCATCGGAATCAGCGAATCGTACAAGGCTGTGGCGGCGTCTTCGATCTTCGGCATTCCCATGCTGGCGGTCTTTCTGGTGATTACCATTCTGCTCTGCTCCTTCGTGCTGTCGAAGACAGTCTACGGCCGCCGGGTATATGCCTGCGGCGGAAATCTGCTGGCAGCGCAGGTCTCCGGCATCAACACCACCAAGATCCGCATCTCCACCTTTGCCATCGCGGGGCTTCTGGCAGGCCTGAGCGGCTTTTTAATGACCTCCCGTGTTACCATTGCCCAGCCCACAGCGGCTGAGAGCTATGAGATGGATGCCATCACGGCCTGCGTGGTGGGCGGCGTCTCTATGACCGGCGGCGTGGGCAAGCCTTGGGGCGTGGTGATTGGCTGTCTGCTGATCACGGTCATTGCCAACGGTCTGGACATCATGGGCGTGTCTTCCCACTGGCAGAAGATCGTCAAGGGCGCCATCATCGTACTGGCTGTGCTGATCGACGTGAAGGGCAAGAGCAAGAAACGCTGAACGGTATTGAGAGAGGGGCGTTCCCCGTCCTGCTCTTGATATATATCGAAATGAACCAAACATTTCAAGGAGGAAAGAACATGAAAAAGAAGAAGTTTCTGGCTCTGCTGCTGACCGGCGCCATGGCGCTGGCCGCCCTCACCGGCTGCAGCAGCGGCACCGAGACCACCGAGGAGAGCACTGGTGGGGATGCGTCCGCCGAGAGCGGAGACGGCGCCTATAAGATTGCCCTCATCCAGCAGCACCAGACCAACGCGTTCCAGATCGGCGTCACCGAGGGCGCACAGGCGAAGGCCGATGAGCTGGGTGTGGAGTTGAACATTCTGAGCGCCGATCAGGACGCTGCCAAGCAGATCAGCCAGATCGAGCAGTGCGTGTCCGAGGGCTATGACGCCATCCTGTTCGAGCCCGTGGATCCCGATGGCCTGCGCGACGCCGCTAAGGCCGCTGCCGACGCCGGCGTCATCATGATAAACATCGTATCCGCCTGCACCGACTGGGAGTCCGCCGGCATCTCTGCCGTGTCCTGCGGCGACAACGTCAAGGCCGGCGAGAATGAGATGCAGCATGTAGCGGATCTGCTGGGCGGCAAGGGCAACATCGCCATCCTGACCGGCCCCTCCTCCACCACCGACACGACCGCACGCCTGGAGGGCTATCGCAATATTCTGGCCAACTATCCGGACATGACGGAAGTGATTGCTCCCGCAGACTGCGCATGGGACACCGCCAAGGCCCAGTCCACCGTGGAGAGCTGGCTGTCTGCCTATGATCTGGACGCCATCGTCTGCCAGAACGACGGCATGGCCGTGGGCGCGGGCAACGCCGCCGGTGCCAACAGCGGCATCGTCATCACCGGCCTGGACGGCACCCCCGACGGCTATGAGGCCATCAAGGACGGCCGCATCACCGGCACCGTGGCGCAGGACGGCGGTCTGATGGCTTCCAGCGGCGTGGAAGCTGCTGTCACCCTGCTGGACGGCGGCACGCTGGAGAACAATCTCATCATCGCGGACAGCGTGTGGATTGACTCCTCCAACGTGGCGGATTACGAGTAAGCTGCCAAAAGCGACAAATTGATCCGCTGATTCTCCAAAAATTCTTGGCAAATACCGAGAAATAGCGTATAATGACAGGGAAAGGGAAAACGGGTTCGTTTTCCCTTTCCTTATCAGAATCTGCGTGGGAGGTGCTGCGGATGCTGCGGGTCGTTTTGGCCGATGACGAAAACAAGGTGATCCTGCTGATGCAGAAGCTGATCGACTGGGAGGCGCTTGGCTACGAGATCGCAGGCACCGCCAACGATGGACTGCGGGCATTGGAGCTGGTGCGGGAAAAGCAGCCGCATCTGCTGATCACGGACGTCCGGATGCCCGGCTGCGACGGCATCGAACTGATCCAGAGGGCCAAGGCCCTCCAGCCCAAGCTGCATTTCATCGTCATCAGCGGATACCGGAAATTTGAATATGCCCAGAACGCGCTGAAATACGGCGTGGAGGACTATCTGCTCAAGCCCCTCAAGCAGGAGGAGCTCACCGGCATTTTGCTGCGCCTCAAGGAGAAGATGGGGCAGGAAGCCGCGCTGGAATTCCAGCTGAAAAGGAGCGGAGAACACCAGCAGGAGCTGCTGCTGGACGCCCTGCTGGGAACGGCGGAGCGTGGCACCTCCTTTTTGAGCGCCGGGCAGGCCAACGGGGAGTACGGATTTCACTTTGGGAGCGGCACTTACGCCGCCGCAGTGATCCGGGTGGATGTGCCCGATGCGGAATCCTATCAGGATGGCTATCGGATCCTGCTGCGCCATGCGCTGGAAATCGTGCGGCGGGAGAGCGGCCTGCTGACGGAGGAGTTCGCGGCCTCGCTGGGCCATGCCGGGATCGCAGTGTTGCTGTACCTGCGGGCCTATCATGCGGTGGAAGTGACGCAGTGCTTCACCAAAATCCGCAAGGAGATCGAAAACCAGCGGGACTTGTTCTGGAATGTCCAGGCCACCGTCTGCCTGGGCAGCCGGAGAGACTCTCTGGAGCAGGCGGGGGAATCCATGCGGGAGGCGCTCTGGCTGTGCAGGGATCGGCTGTGCCGGCCGCAGTCCTGGCGGGATGCCGCGCTGGAGATGCCGGATCTGGCCCGGCGGTATCAGATGGACGCGTCCCGGAAAAAGAGCTTTCAGGTGGCGGCCGAGTGCCTGGATGAGGTGCGCTTTGTGCAGGAGCTGGAGGAGAGCTGCCGGACGGTGGAGGCGCTGCCGGACCTGAACGGGCAGATGGTAGAGGACTGGTTCCGCCAGGTTCTGGAGGCATGCCTCTACGGAATGCGCCAAAGCGGTGAGACGGAAGCGCCCCTGGAGGAGGAGATGGATAAGCGGTTCTGGCACTGCACGGACATGGCGGCGGTATACCGGCTGCTGCGGCAGGGCATCCAGGCAGAGATCCAGCGGCTGAAGGAGGCGAAAGCCCTGCGGGAGATGCGGCCGATCACAGAGGCAAAGCACTATATCCAGCAGCACTATCAGGAGGCCCTGCGGCTGGAGGATGTCAGCACCGCCGTGGGCTTCAACGCCACCTATTTTTCCACACTGTTCAAAAAAGAGACCGGGCAGAACTTCATGGACTATCTGACGGAGCTGCGCATCAGCAAAGCTAAGGAGCTGCTGTGCGGTGAGGAGCTGTCTGTGCAGGATGTGGCAGAGCAGGTGGGGTACCGGGATCTCAAATACTTTTCCAGATTGTTCAAAAAGCTTACCGGTGTGAGCCCGTCAGATTATAAGAAACTTTATAAGTAGGTGATACCATGTGGCCGTGGACGGACTGGAAACTGCGGCGGGCGCTGCGGCGCTACCGGCGGGAGCGGGACCTGGAGGCCGTTTTGCAGATGGACTGGCACCGGGATTTGGATCTGAGCGCATTTTTCACAGATGTGGAAGAGCGGCTTCACGGAGAGGAGATCACCAGACTGCGGCAGAAACAGGCGGAATATCTGGCGCTGCAAAACCAGATCAACCCCCACTTCCTCTATAACGCCCTGGAGGCCATCCGCACAGACGCCCTACTGGCGAACTGTCCGGATATTGCCGAGACCACGGAGGCTCTGGCGACCTTTTTCCGATACACCATCTCCAATGTCCAGGAGTATGTGACCTTTTCAGATGAGCTGGACAATGCGGAAAACTACTTTACCATCCAGCGCTGCCGATTCGGTGACAAAATCTCTCTGGAACTGGAGCTGGAGAACGAGCGGCTTTTGGAAGTGCGGATGCCGAAGCTCATCCTGCAGCCTCTGGTGGAGAACGCAGTATCACATGGGCTGGAGGGCAAACTGGGCCACGGCACGGTCCGCATCATTGTGGAAAACAGCGACCGGACATTTTTCCTGCGGGTGCGGGACGACGGCGTAGGGATGCCGGACGAACAGGTGGAGCGGCTCAACGCGCAGTTCGGCGGAGTTGGGGGCGCGGATATGACCCAGCCGTGCGGAGGAATCGCCCTGCGGAATGTCAACAGCCGCATCCGGCTCATGTTCGGAGAGGACTACGGCCTGCATTTGTTCAGCGCCGCGGGCGTTGGCACGGAGTGCTGCGTGACGCTGCCGCTGCGTTTCCGGGAGGCGTAGAACCGTGAGAGAGGAATTGATCCGGGTGGAGAACGGCTGCTTCCGCAGGGAGGACGAATTCTACCGTTTTGAAATCTCCATTTCCCGGGGGGAGTGCATCGGGGTCTATGTGGACGACCATTTTACCTCCGGCACCGCATATCTGGACCTGTTCAAGGGCGGCACACACCTGGAGCGGGGACGGGCCTTTTCCTGCGGCCGTCGGGTGGGCCCGCTGGAACTGGAACGCTGGATCCTGCAAAACGCCAGGATCGTGAACTGGCACCGGTTCCATTCGCAGGAGCTGACGGTGCGGGACTTCCTGCTGGCGCTGGACCGTCCGGCCGGCTGGCCGCAGAGATGGGGCGCGGTCCGGCGCCTGCACAGTCCGGAGAGCCAGGAGATCCGGCAGCGGATGGAACTGCGTGTGCCGCTGGAGAGCCGGCTTGCCGACCTCTCCCTGCTGGATTATTACCGCCTCTGTGTATTTCGGGTGTGGTTCTGGCGGGGAGAGCTGCTGGTCCTGGACCGGATCACAGAAATCCTGCGGCGGCGGGATGTGGAAAAACTGATGGAGTGCGTACAGCTGCTGCTGCGCCAAGGGACGGCGGTATTCCTGCTGGATCTGGACGAGACATTCATGTACCGCTACTGTGACCGGATCGACGTCATCCGGGACCGCAGGACCTGCTATCGGCTTTACCCGGAGGAGTACGGGGAGCAGCTCTATGCAGTTCTGGGCTGGAAGCCCCGGGACCGCGGAGCGGAGCATACAGAGTGCCGCTGGGAAGACAAGCAGGTGCTGCGGCTGGAGGGTCTCACTTTTCCGGGAATGGCGCCGCTGACCTGCCAGATTCACAGCGGAGAGATCGCCTACTTCCGGGACGAGAACTACACGGCTGCTGCCAGACTCCGGGAGTGCTTTCTGGGCGGCAGGAACTGGCTGAGTGGGATGCTGTGGCTGAACGGGCAGGCACAGACACATGAAGAGATGACAAAGCAGATCGGCACGGAGATCGGGATTCAGACCGAACGGCCGGACCGTCCCGGCGGTGTATTGTTTGACAACCTCACCGCGCTGGACAACCTGACGACCTGCCTGCTTCCCAAGGCCGGATACCGTCTGGTTCGCCGGCGGGGCGCGGAGAATATGTTGGAGGAGGCCTCCAGATGGTTTCCCCGAGAGGATCTGCTGCGGCCTCTGCGCACTTGGTCCTTACCGGCGCGCCTCCGGTTCTCCTATTTCAAATGGTATCTGCTGAATCCGCAGCTGCTGGTCTGCTTTTTTCCCTTTTCCGGGCAGGAGACGGCGCATCATGAACTGATTATCGACCTGCTGGTTGCCTGCGCAGAACGCGGGATGGCGGTTTGGGTCATCTCCTCCAACATTGACGCGATCTGCGAAAAGACGGAAAACCAGGAATTTCTCCAGCGCCTGCGAACCATCAACTGACTTCCATGGAAAACCGGCGGCAGACTTGTGGCACAAAGACCTCCTTTTTCCTCCATCCAGCATTTTTTGCTGCAGGACGAAAGGCATCCGCAGAATTTTGCATGGCGCGGCAGTTGCCCGCCGGTGTCGGCACATGCCCGTTGGCGGTGCCCTGGCCCGCCATGCAGCGCTATTCATGGGTTTTATCCCCATTTCAGATACCCGCCGAAAAGCGTTTAGCTGCCTTGCGGCAAGCCGGACGCTTTTCTTTTTCCCCAAGCGGGTGAGAAATCGTTCCCAGAACCACCTTCCCAAAGACCAGCAGGGCGGATTGCAGCTGCCGTAATACTGCTCCCAGCACACTGCGTACACCTGCCACCCGGAAGCTGCAGGCGCCGCTCTCATAGATGGGCGCCCGCACCATCTCCCAGGGCGGAGTGACAGAGGAAAAGGTCTGGTTCTCCCTGGTGGTGGTCAGTGTGTCCGGTCCCATGGGAGCAGATCCACATTTTTATCCCTCCGCCAGTGAGATCCGGATACAATACCGCCACATGGGATGTGGGGGCCTGAAGCCCGCGTACTTTGGCGCAGTGCCCTCGTTCTTCTGGCGCCGGTTGCTGGACCAGTTCACCGCCACAGCGCCGCCCTGACGGAGCGTGATGGTCCGACCGCTCTGTGGGATCACCAGGAAGGGAGCCTGTCCCACAGCAAAGTTAAACCGGAGGGCGGTGCTCTCTGCGTCGGGAAGGCGCGCAACGGTAGTTTTCCACATTCGGCCACCGTTGAGAGCCACCAGGGCAATGCCGGCACGGCCGGGAAGAGCAGCCCTGGCATACATCCCACGTCCGCGTTCTGTGCCGGTTCAGTGTGATGGTGATTGATGGATATGGAGAGCTTTGCTTTTCGCTCCGGTCTGTTCCACCTCCACATTGGCCCGCACTCCCTGTAGTCGATGCCGGAAGGCCCCTCGTCCGTCAGGGCGTTCACCATCAGCGGCTGGATGCCGCCGGTGAAGGAGATGTCACCATTGTCCCAGGGGTCGGCCGGATTATAAAAGCTGTCCCGCTGTTTCTCTGCGATGTCCCGCTCTGTAAAGTAGGCAGCCTGGACATGGGCCAAGTATTTTTCGATGTCCAGGACCAGTTTCAGCTCCTCCGGAGTGTAGTTCCCCCATCCACGGTGATCTTCTTATCTGTAATGAGATTGCCCCGGCTGTCCGCCAGTCCATGGAACTCCAGCATGCGGTTGCGCATCAATCAGCCTCCACCGCGGCGTAGGCCGGGGGGCAGCAGCGCCAGCGGGAGGAGATGGGGAACGGCTGGCCTGGCTGGCCCCTCAAGTTTACACGGGCCATTCCGCCATCAATTCCATTCCGCAGAGCACGGCCGCTGCCGCGCAGCGTCAATGTCCGGGGTACTTGCCGCTGGCGCAGATCCGCCTCCGGGGCCTCGGCCAGCTCCTCCCGCTGCACTGGTTTAAAGAGATATTGAATGGGGTGGCCTGATAGCCCGCCTTCAAATATGCGTTGCTGCGGTGGTGATAAAAAAGACTCCCGCCCTCTCGTCCCAGGACCGCAGCTCCCAGGCAAACTCCATGCCGCTCTTGCCAGCCATACAGATGTCCAGACAGAACAGGTTGAACCACGCTCCCTTCCGCATCATGGCTTCCAGATTCTCCGTGCTGGAAAAGGGCCTCCCCTCGTGCTCCACGTTCCGTCCCCGCAGGATATCCTCCTGTATGGCGCAGATTCCTCCCTGCATGGGTGCCGAAAGAGTCCGCAGCATACAGCAGGTCGATGCAGAGGAGAAATTGTGCCCGTCAAATGGGTCAAAAACAGCGTCAAATTTACCGCCACGCCAGACTACCCCAACGCCATTTACATCTGCAACACCAGCGGGCAGACCTACAGTCTGGTGACGATTCTGGAAGTGGACGAATAAAAGGGAAGCCCCCCGGAAATCCGGGGGGCTCCGCTTTGCTTGAGAAACTTTTGAAGCTATACTGCTTAGTCAGCCTGGCTGAGATTTACAGTATACTCCACAGAAGCGCCACTGCCAGCGTTCTCAACCGTGACAGTAATCACGATGGGAGTAGCCGTCAGATCGCTCACATTACCCAGCTTCGGAGTCAGCTGAGCAGCTGCCGCAGCTGCATTAGTACCCTTATCAATCCGCTCGGCAGATCCATCCGGGAAAGTAATCAGGATGGAGTTATCCTCCAGCAGATCTTCTGCCAGAACAAACAAGCCAGTGCCGCTTACATCGGTCCAATCAGATACGGTATTGTTGAGAACAATGTTCAGAGTGTCGCCGCTCCGAGTGATGGTCGCACCAGTGGGAGTACCAGGATTATAGGCATCCACAATGTCCGCGATATCTTCCTCAGTCATGTAGTTGGAAACACTCCTCACCATGATGGCCTCGGTCGCCTCGATCTCATAGGTGTCGTTGGCAGCCGCGCGGACCAGCTCACCGTTCACGGTGTAGTCGCCAGCGGTGGTGAAGGTCAGCTCCACAACCTCACCGTCGGCAATGTAGTTGCCGTCGGAAACGGTCTTGCCGTTGACCTCGACGGACACATCGGAGGTGATCGTGCTGTCAATATCCAGCTCGTAGGCGGTGACAAACTCACGGTCCTTGTTGGTGTTGCTCACAGTCACCTTGCCGGTGCTGGGAACGGTCAGCAGACCTCTGTTGCTGCCTCCAATGAAGCCATCGGGATTCTCATTGATGTCGAAGTAGTTGCCAGCGGGAATGTTGGTCAGATTGGCGGCATCACCCTTGTCGGGATAGCTGACAACCTCGCCGTCAATGCTGATGGCCACGACCTCGATCTGAGTGAAGTTCACGCGGTACATGTCGCCGTTCTCCAGGGTGACATAGCCCATGAACTTGTTCAGGCGATCCACGGGAGCGCCCAGCAGGTCCTCGATGGCGGCCTTGATCTCGCTGTCGCTCATGGACTTCTCATAGTAGCGCAGCTCGATCCCCTTCGTAGTCGGATTCCAGGAAGCGGGCAGGAACTCACCCTCGGGAACCGTGGGATTGCTCACATCAGAGCCAGCCTTGGCTTTGTCGTTGATCACGATGCTGGTGGCCACGCCGTTATCCAGGATCGCGCTCACCTCGACCACGCCGGTGCCGAAGGTGCCCTGGGCATTCATGTCGCGCAGAGCCTTCTCCAGGCCGTTGTAGCCGGTGTAGGAGTCATCCACATCATCAAACTCGTTGCCCTTCTTGTCGGCCAGGGACAGAACCACCTTCACCTCGGGAGACACGGAGAAGCCCTTGGTGGCGTTCCGGTCGGTGTACAGGGTGCCGTTCTTGAAGGTCAGCTTCTCAACAGTGTTGGTGTCGGACAGCAGGACGGTGTCGAAGTCCTCCACGGCGTCCTCCACGTCCTCGACCTCATCGACGAACTTGTCAGCAGCCTTGGAGAAGTCGATGGCCTCGACCTTACGGACATTGCCGTCAGCGTCATACTTGACCTCGAACCACTCGCCCTGAGCCATCTCACCCTGGTTCTTGGAGGCGTTGCCGATCCACTCCAGGGAGTCGCCGACCTCGGAGATCTCCACGAGCTCGCCGTTGACGACCACCTCGCGGGTCCAGGTCCACTCGGTCTCATCGTCGTAAGCCTCGCGGTTCACGTTGCTGCTGGTGACATAGACGTAGTTGGAGGAGGTGCCCTCGTTCTCGCCGATGGTGACAGCTCAATCCTTATCCATCAGTGGTAAGGTAATTGACAAAAACAGTC
>OGEN01001775.1_pt1 | contig 12555 bp, 10 predicted proteins | sample 1570671 | NCBI WGS metagenome assembly OGEN01 (sample SAMEA2582128, study PRJEB24529) | metagenome | biome: Human gut stool | place: China | collected 2011
AAGGGCCTCCCGGCCCGGGTTCTCCCGAAAAGGATGCTGGGGCCTTCAAGGCCTCCATGGATGACTGCGAACGACGACGGGCGGTGCGGCTTGGGGCTGCGCCGCCCGTTTGCTTTGGGCGCCGCACCGGCGCAGGCAGGGCACGAGCGCTTGAATTGTAAAGATTGCCGGAGCGATTTGATCCACCTCGGATCTTTGTTTCTTTGGATCTCGAAAAGGTCTGAAATCAGGGTTAACCCCCGAATTTGTATTTCTCGAACAGAGCAGACTGAAACGGTCCTTTGGGGCAAGCGACGTTTTCGCCTTCTCGCTCATTCCGAACCGGGTCAACACCGAAAAGAATTTTTGGGACTCAACCGGTCCGTTGGCGAGTTGCCGACGCGTACGGCGGATTCTTGGTTTTCCGTACGTCAAAAAGGCGAAAGCCGCTGAGTGGAGTCAGCGGCTTTCAAGGTGGCTCTGCGATGAATATCCCCAAAAGAGTCCCGACCATCATGGCACCGACCGCCCCTCTGCAGGGCCGCCGGCGCCCGAAATCCATCACGCGGCCTGACGTCTCCTCGCCGCATCCCGGTTCGCGGCGTTGACGCCGCGCTGCCCCAAAATCAGCCCGCAGACGGTGAGGCCCGCGCCCATGAGCCCGATGAAGCTCATCTGTTCTTCAAAGAAGAAGCCCCCGATGAGGATCGCGGCGAAGGGCGTGAGGTAGTGCCAGTAGTTGGCGGCCTTGGCGCCGATGACGGCGATCACACGGTGCCAGAGCACCAAACCCGCGGCCATCGCACCCCAGGAGAGAAAGAGCAGGTTCCCGATCACGACGGGGTCGGTGAGCGAGAGCACTTCCGTGGGCTCCTCCATGAAGTAGAAGGGCATCGCGGCGAGGATCCCCCAGCCGAGGCACTTCCGCGCGGCCAAGGCGGGCGGCACGGTGCGGAGCCGATGGAGCACCAGCGCGTAGAGGGCCCAGGAGAGCGCCGCCCCCATCGCGAGGAGGTCCGCCGTGCCGGAGAGGTCGTGGAGGATCTCGCCGTCGATCACGGTGAGGATGACGCCGGTCGCCGCCGAGCAGAGCCCCAGCCACGTCGTCCAGTGCATCTTCACGCGGGAGAGCACGGCGGACGCAATGAGGACGCCCAGAAGCGGCCCCGTCGCCAGGATCACCGCGGTGTTGGCGGCCTGGCCGTGCGCGAGCGCGAGGTTCGTCAACCCGCCGTAGAGCGGCACGAAGGTGACGCCCAAAAGCATGCACTTCACCTCCGCCTTGATGCTGCCGGCGTAGATGCGCTTCGGTGCGATGAGAATGAGGAGCCCGTAGGCGAGGACGGCTTTCAGAATCAGCACCGCGAAGGGGCCGACGCCGCAGTCGTAGAGCTTTTGCGTGGAGAAGTAGGCGGCCGCCCAAAAGAGGGCGACGAGTGAGGCGAGGACGTGGTGAAGGGCGCTCATGAAGAACCCGGAAGTCGAAACGATCCGCCTATTTTAACGCCGGGGCGGCGTCCTTTCCTCGGCTTTTCCGCTTCCGCTTTTCGGTTCGGAGCCCCGAAAAGAAAGCCGCCCGGCTTCGGGCCGGGCGGCGGGTGCGGGGTTCGTGCCGGAATCCTGCGTAAGCCTCGGGTCCCGAGGCTTATGCGGCCTTCCTGTCCTGACGGATCAGCATGAAGCGCATCAGGTTGGCGGCGAAGACCTTGCCGAGGAGAATGACGCCGAGGCAGGCGCCGATCGTGGTCGGGACGGCGTGCGAGCCGTCCGCCGCGGTGAGCGTGAAGACGACGACCCCGGACGAGAGGAAGTTCCCCACGGCGGCGCCCGCGGTCATCTGGAAGGTGGCGAAGATGTTGGCTTCCCGTTCGGTCAGCTGCCCGGAGTCTTTGAGCGAGCGGGTCAAGGCCGCGCCCGCGTCCGTCGACTGAAGCGACGCGATGATCGCAAGCGTCGTCGTGCCGGGAAGGCCCATGCCGGGACGGAGAATGGGGGTGAGGCACCAGGCCGCGGCGCGAAGCGCGCCGAAGTGCTCGAACACCGTCACCATCGCGACGGAGAAGAGGATCGAGGGGACGAGCGAGAGCGCGAACATGAAGCCGTCGATGGCGCCCGAGCCGCCTTTCCCGCGGTAGTTCGACATGGCGGTGACGAGGTCGCCCTCCGCGCCGGTCGTGACGCTCGAGACGAGGCGGCCGAATTCGCCGTCCAATACCGTGAAGTCGAAGATGCCGTACCAGGCGTCGGAGTAGCAGATGCCGGAGAAGAAGACGACGGCGAGGGCGAACGAGATGAAGTCGCCGGGGCGGATCTTCCCGCTGATGTCGGGGTTTTTGGTTGCTTCGCTCATGGCGGAGGTCCTTGGGTCTTGAAGTGTTGGGGGATTCGGTTGAGGCGCGCTCCGGACGCAAGGGACGGAGTCGTGCCTGTGGGTGTTCGCGAAACTATACCGAACCGGGCGGGATTCACGCGACCATTTTTATGACCTTTTCAGGAAAACCCCGACGGGAGAGCCGTTCCCGGGGCGGCGCCGGGCTTTGCCCGATCCTCACCGGATCTCAAGGGGGCGTTCTCAAACCGTCGCTTTTCCTCCTCCGTGAGCGCTTCTTTGTCGGGAAAGAGCGGCCGAAACGGCGCAGAAGACTGAAGATTTGTCCGAAATCCCCACGGCGGCGGCATTTTCGCGTACCCTTCCGCTTTGGACGCGTTTTGGCGCCGCGCCCGAAGAAGAAACTCAACTCCCACGACTCACTTTTTCGAGACTCTCATGCGCAAGTTCCTTCAGGAATTTCAGGCCTTCATCTCCCGCGGCAACGTCCTCGACCTCGCCGTCGCGGTGATCACCGGTGCGGCCTTCACGAACATCGTCAATTCGCTCATCAAGGACATCGTGAACCCGATCCTGGGCGTCCTCGTCGGCCGCCCGGACTTCACGAACCTCTTCTTTGTGCTCAAGCAGCCCCCGGAAGGCTTCGACGGTCCCTGGACCTACGATGCGCTCACCAAGGCGGGCGCCACGGTGCTCGGCTACGGCGCCTTCCTCACCTCCGTCGTGCAGTTCCTCCTCATGGCCTTCACGGTCTTCTGGATGATCAAGGTCGTCACGACGCTTCGCGTGAAGCTCGAAAGCGAAGCCGTCGCCAAGCTCTCGAAGCTCTCGAGCGTGCTCCCCGGCGGCAAGAAGGAAGAGGAAGTGAAGGAAGCGCCGAAGGAAGAGAAGCCCGCTGAACCCGCCCCGGCTCCCGCGCCCGAACCTGCCCCCGCGGTCTCCGCCGAAACGACGGAGCTCCTGCGCGAAATCCGCGACCTCCTCAAGGCCTCGAAGAGCGCGTAATTCCTCGGGGGTGGCTCTCCTGCGTCTCAGAGCGCTTGAGAGCGTCCTCGGAGCCTCAGGAAGGACCACAGCGTCTTCCGAAGGGGTTCCCTCGGCGGGGAGCCGTCAGCGCTCCCACAGAGGCGCTCAGGAGGGCTCAGGGCTCCCGACACAAGCCCACACGACGAACGGCGTCCGGTATCGAACCGGGCGCCGTTTTCATTTGGGGACCGGGAGAGACCGCATGACTTCGTCCGGGGGCATTCAAAAGAAGAGAGGGTCCCTCCGAAGAAGAACCCTCTCCACGTGCGCTCCCGAAGCCCGTGCGGCCTCAGGGCGTGATCGGTGCGGCCTGCGCCTTGCCGTACGTCTTAGGCCTTGAACGCGGCCTCAAGGCAGGGGACGACCTGCTTCTTGCGGCTCATGACGCCGTCCAACCAGATGTGCTGGCCTTCCCAGGTCTGCCCCCAGGCGGACGCCACGCGGGCGGGATCGTCGCTCGCCATGAGAAGAAGCGACCCTTCCTTCATGATGTCCGTAAGAAGGAGAAGCGCCGAGTGGCGGCCTTCCTCGCTCTTCACCTTGGCGAGTTCGGCTTCGAGCGCGGGCATCATGTCGTGCACGAGCGCGAGGTCGACGAGTTCCAACTGGCCGACGCCCACCTTCGAGCCCGACATGTTGAAGTCCTTGAAGTCGCGGAAGATGAGGGAGCGGGGTTCCGCACCAGCAACCGCGGACTTCGCCGTGAAGAGTTCCATGCCGAGGGCGTGGAGGTCATCGATCCCGGCGATCTTGGCGAGCTCTTCGGCGGCCTTGCGGTCGGCCGGGGTGCAGGTCGGTGACTTGAAGATCACCGTGTCGGAGAGGATCGCGCAGAGCATGGCGCCCGCGATGTTGGCGGGGGGCGTGAAGCCGAGGTAGTCGTACATGCCCTTGAGGATCGTGCAGGTGCAGCCGACCGGCATCAGGACGCATTCGACCGGCGCGGTCGAGGTGAGGTCGCCGAGCTTATGGTGGTCGACGATGCCTTTGAGGCACGCGTCGTCGATGTCCGCCGGCGCCTGGGCGCGGTCGGAGTAGTCGACGAGGTAGAGGTCGCGCCCGGCGACCGACGAAATCACTTCGGGGGTTTCGAGGCCGAAGCGCTCAAGAATGAAGGCCGTTTCCGGCGCGGGAAGACCCTGCGCGCAGGCGACGACGTCCATGCCGCGGCGCGTGTAGAGGTCCGCGCAGGCGATCGCGGAGACGATGGAGTCGGAGTCGGGGTTCTTATGACCGAGGATGATGGCGGACACGGTGTTTCCTTCGTTGTTTGGAGTGTTTGGAAGAGGTGGAATCAATCCGACCATTTTACCGGGTCGGGGAGGGGGCGGGCGGCCCGTTGAAACGTTCGGAAAGCAATGGGAGGAGGGGATCCGGGAGGAATTGTCCGGGAGCCCGTCGGAAGGCGCACAAGCGAAAGGCCCGACGCCTTGGGGGCATCGGGCCTTTGCCTTCAGTTCGCTTGGTCGGTCAAGCCGACGGAGGCGTAATTAGAAGGTGTGCTTCAGACCAACGTAGGCCTGGACGAGGTCGTAGTCTTTCTTCGTGTTGGCCTCTTCGGCAGCACGCGGGTTGTTCTTGACCTTTTCCTGAGCGTAGCCGGCACCACCGTAGACCGTCGTGCGCTTCGAGAGGCTGTACTCGTAGCGGGCGGCGAGGCCGTAGTAGTCGGACTTGTTTTCCGTGGTGGCGTTGTCCGTTTCACCGTGGGCGTAGTAGAAGGCCGTCGTCAAGAGACCGCCGGCGAGCGGGGTCTGCGCACCGAGCTGGAGGCCGTAGCCGTCGACACCATCTTCTTCGCCAAGAGCGTCAAGGTTGTTGAGTTCGCGGGCGTTCTGGAAGGCCTGACCGAGGGCGAAGACCTTCGTCACGCCGAAGTCGTAGTTGCCGCCGACGTAGAAGGTGTGCTGGTCGTCGTTGTGCTGACCACGATCAGCAACAACGCTATCCGTCATAGAAACGTGACGGAAGTTCTGGAGTTCGTACGCGGCGACGAGGTTGAGGTTGCCGTACTGGCCGACCGCGGCGAGCGAGGCGTAGCGGTTCGTAGTCGTCTTGCCTTCTTCACCTTCGGCGCCCTTGCCGTCAGCGTCAGCAACGGTGTTGTTCTTGAAGGAGTACTGAGCGAGCACCTTCATGCCGGCGAATTCGGGCGTCTGATAGGTGATCATGTTGTCGTAGCGGCCGGACTGGACGAGACCGCCGATGTCGTTGTCGAAGCCGTCGAAGGCGTCGCCGATGGCGTAGACGTAGTCGTACGTGCCGGCGGCGGAGGCAACGCCGCCCATGCGGCCGAAGGAGACCTGACCGAAGGCGCCGGTGAGCGTGAGGCTGGCTTCACGACCGAAGAGGCGGCCGTCCTGACCGAGCTTGCCGGAGTCGGCGTCAAAGCCGTTTTCGAGCTTGAAGGAGACCGTCATGCCGTTGCCGAGGTCTTCGGAGCCGCGGAGGCCGAAGCGCGAACCGGCGTTCTGACCGGACTTCATGACGAGGGAGTCGTCCTTGACAGCAGCCTGGTCGGTGATGTCGGTCTTCGTGTGGTTGTACATCAGGCCGAGGTCGACAACACCGTAAACGTTGACGTCGGCGGCCATGGCGGCACCGGAGAAGAGACCGGCAACAGCGAGGCCGGCGAGAGTCTTCTTAAACATGTGAGGTTTCTCCTGAGAGAGACGTGTGAGTTGGGTCGCCCTGTACTTTCCGGGGCGGGAATGCGGTCCATTGTGCCGAGCGGCGTCAAGGTGTTCGAGTGCTCATGCGCGTGGTGGATCGGGCTGCTTCCATAAAACCCATGAAAATCAACGGTATGCACGAAAAGAACGCGTGTTGCAGGTTTGCAACGGATAGGGCCTTCCCATTAGCTTTCGGATCCTCACCTCTCCTGCAAAACCGCTGAAAGTGCGGAATCACTCTGTTTGGACAAGAAAATTACGGGTTAACCCGTGAAATCGAAAATCCGAGCGTTTTCCTTTTCGGAAGAGCCCCGGATTCTTCGGGATTCTTTAGGGGATCATTGAGTTCTTGAAAGTGATCCTGCGGTTTTGGGCGGTTTGAGCCGCGTCAGAAACCCGGACAGAACGGTCCGACGTCGTGGAATTCTCATCGGGCCCCGAGGCGCGAGATTCGCCCCCGATCGGGAAGCGGCGGGTACCAGGAGGCTCCAGGGTCGGCGGAGGTCGGCAGGCCCCCGCAGCCCTCCTGCTTCTTCCAACCTTCCCGGCGAGCCGCTGCCCCAAAACGCAAAGAGGGACCGCAAAGGTCCGTCTCCAATGAAGGCGCTGGAGATGTCCTCTCCGGCCCCTCACTTCTTCATCGTCCGCACCACGCAGGTGACCGGCCCCAGAATCTCCGCGTTGCTCAGATTCACCCGCATCGTCGGGTAGTCACCCGACGCGTTCGCGGCGCGAAGTTCCTGCGAGAGCCCCCGGCGGGAGAGCTTGCGCAGGTAGAGCTTCCCGTTCACCTTCGCGAGGCAGAGTCCGTCGTTCGCAACCTGGCCGCGCTCGACCAACACGAGGTCCCCGCGGAAGACGCCGTCCTCCGCCATCGCGTCGTCCTCCACCTCAAAGGCGAAGAGGTCGCGCCGGTTCTGGGCGATCCGGTGCATGAGGTTGATCGTTTCCGTCCCGTCGCAGTTGGGCGTCACGACGTCGGTCTGGTCGTTCATAAGCAGCGACGCCGCGGTGATGAAGGACACCCGGTCGGCCGGAAGCCCCACCTTGAGGCAGCCTTCGGGCGTCGCGGTCTTCTCCGGAATCGTCTCGGGCGTGGGCGCGAGGCTCTCCAAGTCGATCCCCCAGCGGTCGGCGACGTCGCCCACGTGGTCGAGCATCTTCCTCAACCATTCCGTCTGGCCGATGCTCTGGTAGACCTTCGCCTGTTCGGGCGTGAGGCGCAGCTGGACGTGCACCGTGTAGGTCGGGCCCTGCTTGGGGCGCCGGCCGGTGGCGCTTCGCTTCGTCGTCGGTTGGGTCGTCTTGTCGGTCATCTGTCGCGCGGGGGAGCTACGTGGATCGATGGGCCGGGTCTGGGCGGTGGTGCTGCCCGGCGTTTTTCTTATGCGGCGGATTTTTCTCCCGAAGGTCGACGGGATCCGTCCTCTTGATCGGTTGCGGATTCTATCGCGGCACCCAAGTCCGTGACCGACATATTAGGGGCAACCACTTGGGAGAGAACCCTTCCGTGATTACGCGATATGAGCCGATTCCCTAGGGAAAAGGATGAAGGAAAAGCTTTCACGGCATGTGTCCGATCGGGATCTTCTTTTGCGGATCCGCCGAAGCTGTGTTTCACGATCTCGAAAAATCCGTTTCCCGATCGGGAAGCGCTCTCCATCCCGTGTTACGGATGGTTGCAAATAGAGTGGAGCTCCATCCCCTTTAGATGTGATCCATGATCAGCCGACCTTAGGTTTCGCGCTACGCCGAAAGTCGGGCGCGTGAGTAAGATGAACGTTCGTGCCGCAAAAACCGTACGCCCCGCCGGGGCCCCTCGGCCGCGTCTTCGGCACGCCCTCGGAAAACGAACAAAGCAGAACCGATCAACAGGTCCATTTGAAGGAGACACACCATGATCTATATGGGTTGCGACTACCAGGAGGGCGCGTTCCCTCAGATTCTCGCGCGCTACGGCGAAACGAATCTCGTGCAGCAGCCGGGTTACGGTGAGGACGTCTGGACGAAGCGCGCGCGGGATCTGATCCGCGCCGCCTGCCGCGCGCCCGAAGCCGAGGTGCATCTCCTCGTGGGGGGCACACAGACGAACTCGATCGTGCTCCACGGCATGATGCGAAGCTGGGAAGGGGCGATCTGCTGCGACACGGGTCACATCAACGGCCACGAAGCGGGCGCCGTGGAATCGAAGGGCCACAAGGTGCTGGTCGTTCCGGGCAAGGACGGGAAGCTCTCGGCCGAGACGGTTGAGGCCTATATGAAGGACTTCAAGGCGGACGACAGCTGGATGCACTGCCCGCAGCCCGCGGTCGTGTACCTCTCGCAGTCGACCGAACGCGGCACGCTCTACACCCTCGCCGAACTCGAAGCGATCCGCGCCGTGTGCGACCGCTGGAACCTCAAACTCTTCTGCGACGGCGCGCGTTTGGCGTACGCCCTGGAAGGGGTGGGGAACGACGTGACGCTCGCCGACCTCGCGCGGCTCTGCGACGTCTTCTACATCGGGGGCACCAAGTGCGGGTCGCTTTTGGGTGAGGCGGTCGTCGCGAAGCCGGGTGCGCTGCCGTGTTTCTTCACGCAGCAGAAGCAGCAGGGCGCCGTCACCGCCAAGGGCCGCGTCGTGGGGATTCCGTTTGAAGTCTTCTTCGAGAACGACGGCGCGCTCTACCGCGAAGCCGGCCGCACGGGCGTGCGCACCGCGCAGAAGCTCCAGGACGCCTTCATCGCGAAGGGCTTCCGGATCGACGCCAAGAGTCCGACGAACCAGGTGTTCGTGACGCTCCCCAAGGACGTCGCCGAGCGCGTCGCCGAAAAGGTGATCTACTCGACATGGAAGGTGAACGACGACGGCAGCCGCTTCTGCCGCTTCTGCACCTGCTGGGCCACGACCGACGAGCAGATCGACGCGATCATCGCGCTCCTCTGAGACTGAACCTGTTCAGCCCGATTCCATCCTGAAACCGGCCGCCTGGGGACATCCCGGGCGGCTGGTTTGCTTTAGGGGCCCTGCGGTTTGATGCGGTCTTCGCCGGACGAAGCGCTGCAAGGAGCAGGAGGCGGGAAGAGGGCGTGAAAATGCGGGAAGAGGTTGGAAAGAAGAGGACCCTCGCGACCCCGGGTCACATTTCTCCGGCCGAAAGCGTCTTTGCGTGAAGACGAAACCCGGGTCCGGCCCGCGGTCGCGGCTACTTCCTTGTTTCTCTTCGGGTTCCTGCCGTCGGCCGCTCTTCGGGAGCCCGCCCGGCAAGCTCCCGACGGCCTGATTTTCACGCGTCCGCCGCCCCGCCGCCTCCCGCGGGACGAGGGCGAACTCCGATCAGCGGCGTATGATCGGATCTTCGTGCGGTCAGAAAAAGGCGCCCGTCCTCGGGACGAAGCGCCTTTCTCCCGTCCGGGCCGCCCCTCGACACCCACAAACCAAGACAACAATGAAGAAGACACTTGCTCCGTTCTTTCGCTTCGCGATGCCCTTCCTTCAGGGCTCGCTCGTGAAGCAGATTCTGGTCGGCCTCATTCTCGGCATCGCCTTAGCGTACGCCTGGCCCTCGGCCGCCTCCTCCGTCGGGATTCTGGGGACGATCTTCGTCAACGCCTTGAAGGGCGTCGCCCCCGTCCTCGTCTTCGTGCTCGTCCTCTCCTCGATCGCCAACAACTCCGCCGTGCAGTCGGAAGGCATGCACGTGAAGCCCATCCTCGGGCTCTACGCGGTCTCGACCTTCGCGTCCGCCGTGATCGCCGTCGTCGCGTCGTTCCTGTGGCCGGTCGAAATCACCTTGGCCGCCGCGGAAGAGGGGCTTCAGGCTCCGGGCGGGATCGCCGACGTGATCACGGGGCTGGTTCTCAACGTCGTCGACAATCCCTTCCGAGCGCTCGTCAACGCGAACTACATCGGGATCCTCACGTGGGCGATCGCCCTGGGGCTCATCCTCCGGCGCGCCCGCCAGGGGACGCGCGAGATGTTGGCCGACGCCGCGGATGCGGTGGGGTTGGTCGTCCGGGTCGTCATCCGCTTCGCTCCCGTCGGGATCTTCGGGCTGGTGTCCCAGACCTTCGCGACGGAAGGCTTCGGGATTCTGGGCGAGTACGTGCAGCTCCTCGCGGTGCTCCTGGGCGCGATGGCCTTCACGGCGCTGGTCCTGAACCCCGCGCTTGTCTGGTGGTGCACCCACGAGAATCCCTATCCGCTCACCTTCATGTGTCTGAAGGAGTCGGGCATTTCCGCGTTCTTCACCCGGTCGTCCGCCGCCAACATCCCGGTCAACATCGACCTCTGCCGCCGCGCGAACGTGCCCGAAGCCACGTACTCCGTGACGATCCCCGTCGGCGCCACCGCCAACATGGCGGGGGCCGCCATCACGATCACCGTGATCACGCTCTCGGCCGCGCACTCGCTCGGGATCGAGACGGGCGTGGGGACCGCGGTCTTCTTGTCCGTGGTCGCCTCCATCTGCGCGGCGGGGACCTCGGGCGTGCCGGGCGGCTCCCTCATGCTCATTCCCTTGGCCTGCGGGCTCTTCGGGATCGATCAGACGACCGCGATGCAGGTCGTCGCCGTGGGCTTCATCATCAGCGTGCTGCAGGATTCGTGCGAAACGGGGTTGAATTCCTCGTCCGACGCGCTCTTCACGATCGCGGCGACGCGCCGCGCGGAGCGCCTGAAGCGCGAGCGGGAGCTGCGCGCGAAGAACATGTGACGCCGTTGCCGAGAGGGCGAACGCCTTGCGTAAATCGCCCATGATTCCTTGACAAAAGGCTGAGGTTGAGCTTTCGTAGACGCTCTCCTCAGCCTTTTTTCAGCCCCAAGTGGTAGTTTTCACCTCACGCACGGCGACCCGCACTCAAGCAGGCCGCCCGCCGCACATCGACCCCTCGGAGGGCGACGGAACGGGAAAGGGACCCCAAGAAGAACGAAGCCCCTTCGCACCGCGCACCGTGTCAGGAGACCGTTCCCAGCCCGCATTCACGACAAGAAGGTGAAACCATCATGCGCCTTACGCACTTCACGACTCTCATCGCCGCAGGCCTCGCCGCCTGCCTTGCGGCATCGGCCCAAGCGGCCGACACCAATACCGCCAATACCGCGGACATCGAGCCCTTCATCGGGCACTACTCGGGCACGCTCGTCGCGAAGTCCGGAGAGGGAAGTCCCGCGGAGCTTTCGCTCGACGACTACAAGTGCTACGCGCTCTCCATCAAGGAGGAGCAGGGCATTGAAACCGGCTTCTACGAGGTCAGGGACGGGAGGATGCTCCTGAAGAGCCCCTCGGGCGACGTGCTTCACACCTTCCGCGTCGACGGCACCTCGCCCGCGACCCTCACGCAGTTGAACGACAAGGTCGCGCCCGCCGAGCCCATGCAGGAAACCTTGCCCGACTGCTGCCGGGTGGTGAAGGACTGAGGACTTCTCCGGGCCGACTCGGGGCGCTCTCCGGTCCCGAGGTCTTCTCCGGGCCGGCCCGGGAGCCGCCGTACGCAACACGAAGCCCGCCGAACCGGAGCGGTTCAGGCGGGCTTCCTTCTCTTCGAATTCAGGCGAGGTCCGCCGTCGTCAGCCGCCTTCAGTCGTCCTCAGCGGCGTTTCGGACAACGCTCAGCAGATCTCAATACGTGAGGAACGCCTTCCGGACGTCCTCCGCCGTCGCCTTCGGGTCCGCCAACACGACCTGCGCGAGCACCCGCGCCTTCTGCGGATTCAGATTCCCCGCCGGGATGAACCCCGCCTCCTGCCACGCGGCCAAGCCTTCCACCGTCGCGCCCCCCGGCACGCGCGAAGCGCGGATCACCACGACGCCTTTCTCGGCCGCGGTGAAGAGCGCGGTCTCCGCCGCGTCGTGGATGGAGCCGTTCCCGGTCCCCGCGTGCACGATCGCCCGGGCCCCGGCGGCCACCGCCGCCTCAATGCCCTTGAGCCCGTTGGTGTTGGGCACCACCACGCTCTTGACGTTTTTGATGAGGTTCCCGCTGGCCTGGACCTCCATGCGCTCCGGCATGGTCCCCAGGGTGTCCCGGGCCAGGGCGGAGGCATAGGCGATGGCGATGGGCTCGGTACAGCCCATCGCGGGCACCAGCTCCTCGCAGAGTTGTCAGTTGTATGTGGGGAAGTACATGCGAATCTTGATGGACGACCGCTTCCCTCCGAATTTCTGCACCAGCCGGATGAGCATGGCGACGATCTTCTCCATATCCTGGATGGAGCAGTACTCATAAGGGCCGTGGGTGTTGAGGGCCCCGCAGCACAGGTTGGGGCAGGGCAGGCCCATGTAGGAGAGCCTGGCTCCGTCGGTGCCGCCCCGTACAGGGACGGCGAGAGGGGTGATGCCCTCCTCCTCCATGGCCTCCCGGGCCTTGTCGATGAGTTCCATGTGGGGCAGGATCTGCTCCTTCATATTAAAGTAGGAGTCCCGCACCGTGAGGCGTACCGTGTCCGGGCCGTATTGTGCGTTGAGCCGGTCCCGGACCTCCCCCAGAAACGCCTTCCGGGCCTCGAAGCAAGTCCGGTCGTGATCCCGGATGATGTAGCTCAGCCTGGCGTGGGCGATGTCGCCCTCC
>OGEN01001788.1_pt1 | contig 12470 bp, 11 predicted proteins | sample 1570671 | NCBI WGS metagenome assembly OGEN01 (sample SAMEA2582128, study PRJEB24529) | metagenome | biome: Human gut stool | place: China | collected 2011
CAGCCCGCCGCCGGCCATCCCCAGCAGAGCCCCTGCCAGCGCCCGGCGGAGGGCCCTCCTCTTGTCGTCGAACAGCATGTCGTTCCCTCCTTTTTACAGTCCCAAAGCCTCTTTGATCTTCCTCACGTAACGCCGGGACACATAGCTCACCGCGCCGCCCTCCAGCGTCACCCGGATGGTGCCGGTAAGGGAGAGATCCAGGGCGGTGATCTTCCGCAGGCTGATGATCTCCGAGTGGGAGATGCGCACGAAGGTGTGCCGGTCCAGCCGGCCCTCCAGCTCGTACAGCCGCTCCTTCAGATCGTACACCCCGCCGGGGGTCTGGCACTTCACGCCCTTCTCCTCGCCGTAGCAGCGGAGAATGTCCTCCGCGGCCAGGGGAACGGCCCGGCCCCCCTGCCAGCCGACGAGGACGCCGCCCCCTTCCAGCCGGGCGGCCAGAGCCTTCACCTCGTCGGTGAGGGCGGGGGCGTTGATCACAACCGACATCCCGTCGCAGCCCGGGTCGATGCGCAGCTCTACCTTCATGCCCTTCCCCCCTTTCAACCCCACTATAGCGAAAAAAGGGCCGTCTGTCCACCGATTTCGGACAGACGGCCCCAATGGGCCGATATTCGGTTTGCTCCCCGCCGGGGCGCGCCACAGAGACCGGATGCTCCGGGTTCAGCGGAACAGGGCGCTCGCCCTGTCCCCTGCAGGGGCGGCCCCTTGTAACCGCCCCTACGCGATGGCCTCGACCCCCACCTCATAGGTCCAGGTGCCGTCGGCATTCTGCCGGGCGGTGCAGTCGGTAAAGAAATACGCCCCCAGGCCGGAGGCCCACTTCTGCGCCTCAAAGCCCTCCTCGGCGGAGCCGGACAGGGAGAACAGGCAACCGTTTTCCCAGCGGTAGAGGGCCACGCTGTCCTCGTACCCCTCCGCCGGCTCGGTCATGGGGGTGAGGTAGCCCGCCTCCCAGATCTCCTCCAGAGTACCGGTGATGGGCATCAGGCCGTGGGCGTTCCCAAACACCCAGGCCAGGGCGGATTTCTCACTCTCAGCCAGGTCGGTGAGGCCGGAGAGATCCACCCCCAGCTCCTCCAGCCCTGTGTTGAGGGCAGTATCTACCTCCCACAGGTCGGACAGCACCTGGAGATACAGCCCGCAGCGGTCATCCGCCGGCTCCTCCAGCACGGTCACGCCGGTCACATGGCCGAACTTGGCGGGATAGGTCTCCAGAATCATTCCGTCAAACCCGACCTCCACCATCGCCCCGTCAGCCAGGGGCCCATCCACCGCCAGCCCCTCTGTATCCAGGGTATACACGTCCCCCGCGCCCCCCGGGCCAGCCAGCACCAGCTCCCCTTCCTCCGCCCCATCCACAATGCGGCAAGTCATTTTTTCGGGAGCCCCCGCAGTCAGGCCGGGCTCCTCCGAGGGGGAGCCCGCCGGGGTTCCCCCCGCGGGGGCGGCCTGGTTTCCGGTGGATGCACACCCGGCCAGCAGGAGCACAAGGGCGAACAGCAGCAGGCTTTTTTTCATGGAACATTCCTCCTTTCCCCTCTTGGACGGCGGGACGTGGAAAAAGTTCCTGAACCGGGGAGATTCCTCTTGACAGAGGCCCTCTATAAGCATATGATTATATCAACAGCTTATGTTTAGGAGGAGAGGCCATGACTCAGCGGGAACGGCAGATTCTCAAGTGGATTGAGGAGAACCCCCTGATCTCCCAGCAGGAGCTGGCGGACAAAGCGGGCATCGCCCGCTCGTCGGTGGCGGTACACATCTCCAATCTGATGAAGCAGGGCCATATCGCCGGCAAGGGCTACATCGTCCGCACCGCTCCTTATGTGGTAGTCGTGGGGGGCGTCAACCTGGACATCGGCGGGCGGCCCCACGGGGAGCTGGTGGCGGCGGACTCCAACCCTGGCCAGGTGCGCATGAGCCTGGGGGGCGTGGGGCGCAACATCGCCCACAACATGGCTCTGATGGGGCTGGACGTGCGGATGCTCACCGCCTTCGGCGACGATATGAACGCCCAGCGTATCGCCGCCTCCTGCGGCGAGCTGGGCATCGACATCAGCCAGTGCCTCACCGTGCCCGGCGGGGCCACCTCCACCTATCTGTTCATCACCGACGGGCACGGGGACATGGCCCTGGCGGTCAGCGACATGGAGATCTATGAGCATGTCACCCCCGCCTTTCTGGCCGGGCGGGCCCGGCTGCTCCAAAATGCCCAGCTCCTGGTGGTGGACACCAACATCCCGGCCCAGTCCATCGCCTGGCTGGCGGAGAATATCCGCCTGCCCATCTTCGCCGACCCGGTGTCCACCGCCAAGGCGGAGAAGCTGCGCCCCGTACTGGGGAAGCTCCACACCCTCAAGCCCAACCGGCTGGAGGCGGAGCTGCTCTCGGGCGTGTCCATCACCGACGCGGCGAGCCTCAACGCCGCGGCCGACGCCCTGCTGGCCACCGGCCTGCGGCGGGTATTCATCAGTCTGGGGGGCGACGGGGTGTTCGCCGCCGACCACAGCGGGCGGGTACACGTGCCCTGCTGTCCCGGAGAGATGGTGAACACCACCGGCTGCGGCGACGCGGGCATGGCCGCCATCGCCTGGGCCTATCTGGAGGGCACCGGGCTGGAGGACACCGCCCGGGCCGCCATGGCCGCCGGGGCCATCGCCATGGAGAGCGCCGAGACGATCAACCCCGACATGAGCGCCCGGCTGCTCCGCCGGAGGGCGGGCTTCGGGGAGGGAGTGGAGACGCCTTGACCTTCTGGACCGCGCAAATCCTGGGGCTGATCGGCTCCCTGCTCGCCTTCACCGCCGTCCAGACCGGCAGCCGCCGGAAGATCATCGGCCTTCAGCTTGTGTGCTGCGTGCTCTGGGTCGTCCAGTACGTGCTGCTGGGGGCGTGGCCTGGGGTGCGCTTCAACCTGCGGGGCCTGGCCCGCGGCGTGGTGTGCGCCTACAACGACCGGCCCTGGGCCCGCAGCCGCCTTTGGCTGGCCCTCTTTCTGGCCTGTTATGGGGCGGCCCCCCTCCTCACCTGGGACGGCCCCTACTGCCTTCTGCTGGGCGCGGCCATGATGCTCACCACCGCCGCCCTCTGGACGCGGAACATGCGCCTGACCCGGCTGCTGTTTCTCCCCTCCGGTGTTCGCCTACAACCTGATCGCCGGCTCCTATACCGGCGCCGCCATCGAGGTGGCCGCCTTCTGCTCCTTCGCGCTGGCCGTGTGGCGCTTTGATCTCCGCCGCCCGGCCGCCGGCCCTTCCTCTCCGGCCTGATCACTCCGCAATCCGTATTTTATAAATATATTTTACAGGAGGTAATCACCATGAATCTCAATCCGTATCTGGACGTCGCCCCTGAAGTAGCCGCCGCTGTGGCCGCGGGCAAGCCCGTGGTCGCCCTGGAGTCCACCATCATCTCCCACGGCATGCCCTACCCCCAGAACGTGGAGACCGCCCTCAAGGTGGAGCAGATCATCCGCGACAACGGCGCGGTGCCCGCCACCATCGCCATTCTGGGCGGCCGCCTGAAGGCCGGCCTCACCGCCGAGGAGATCGAGTATCTGGGCAAGAAGGGCCAGGACGTGACCAAGGCCAGCCGCCGGGATCTGGCGGTGCTGGTCTCCCGCAAGGCCGACGGCGCCACCACCGTCACCACCACCATGATGATCGCCCACATGGCAGGCATTCAGGTGTTCGCCACCGGCGGCATCGGCGGCGTGCACCGGGGGGCTGAGACCACCATGGACATCTCCGCCGATCTGGAGGAGCTGGCCCACACCCCCGTGATGGTGGTCTGTGCCGGCGCCAAGTCCATTCTGGACCTGGGGCTGACCCTGGAGTACCTGGAGACCCACGGCGTGCCCGTCATCGGCTACGGCACCCGCGAGCTGCCCGCCTTCTACACCCGGAAGAGCGGCTTTGCCGTGGACTATGAGATCGACACCCCGGCGGAGCTGGCCAAAGCCTTTTATGTCAAGCAGGATATGGGCCTGGGCGGCGGCATGCTGGTGACCAACCCCATCCCGGAGGAGTACTCCATGGACGCGGACGTCATCAACAAGGCCATCGACGAGGCCGTGGAGGAGGCCAAGGCTCAGGGCATCCACGGCAAGGAGACCACGCCTTTCCTGCTGGCCAAGATCAAGGATCTGACCGGCGGCGACTCCCTGGCCTCCAATATCCAGCTGGTGTACAACAACGCCAAGCTGGCGGCAGCCACTGCTGTGGAACTCAGCAAGCTTGCCAAAAACTGAAACTTCTGCTACACTGGACTGGCTGGGAACTCCCGGCCAGTCCAGTGCTGTTTCAGGAGGCGGCCGTTATGGAAGAAAAGACACTCTATCTGCCCACAGAGCACAATGACCGTATCGTTGCCTTCATCGGCTCTCCCCTGGGGCTGCTGGCCGCCTGGCTGGTGCTCATCAACACTGTGACCTTTTTGATCTTCGGCGTAGACAAGCTCCTGGCCAAACACCCCCGGTTCCGCCAGCGGGTGCCGGAGAAAAATCTGTTGCTTCTGGCCGTGGTGGGCGGCAGCGTGGGTGCCCTGCTGGGGATGTACCTCTTCCGCCACAAGACGCTCCACCGGGTCTTTCGGGTGGGCGTGCCGGTGATCCTGGCCGTGCAGCTCCTGCTGGCGGCGGCCATTACCCTGTACTGGAATTTCCTGCGGTGATCCTGTTCTGAAAAAAGCCCCGCCTCGTTCGTGAGGCGGGGCTTTGCGTATTTCAGGCGGGCAGCGCTTGCCGCAGCAGGGACACGGCCTTCTGCAGGGCCTCCTCCAGCGGGATGGTGTAATCCTCCTGTTCGATGCTGAGGGCGCCGTCGTAGCCGCAGTCCTGCAGCGTCTCCAGAAAGCGGCGCCACCAGGCGGCGTCGTGGCCTGTGCCGGGGGTGACGAAGTTCCAGGAGCGGCTGGCGAACTCCAGCACGCCCTTGGTGTCCAGCAGGGTGTTCTGCCCGGCAGCCGGCTCCAGGCGCACGTCCTTGATGTGGACATGGTAGATGCAGTCCGCCAGGGCGCGGGCCACCTCCACGGGGTCCGCCCCCATCCAGAAGAGATGGCTGGGGTCCAGATTCACCCCCAGAATGTCGTCTCCCACCTCACTCCGCAGGCGGCGGAGCGTCTCCACATTGTACACCAGCTGCCAGCCATGGAACTCCAGGGCGATGCGCTTCACCCCGTGGTCCCGGGCCCGGGCGGCCAGCGCCTTCCACACCGGGACGGCCGCCTTCCACTGGTAGCGGAGGATTTCCTCCGGCTCCGGCGGCCAGGACGTGACGATCCAGGTGGGAGTGCGGTCCTCCGGGCAGCCGCCGGGCAGGCCGCTCATCATCACCACGGTCTCCACCCCTAGCTGCTCCGCCAGGAGGAACGTGCCCTCCGCCACCGCCCTGTCTCCGGCTCCCTTCTCCCCGGGGAACAGGGGGTTGCCGGAGCAGTTCAGGGCGGAGATCGTGAGGCCGTTTTCCCCCAGAGTATCCAGCAGCCGGTGCCGGGCACCGGCGTCCGCCGTCAGCCCTTTCAGGTCCACATGGGGCGCCGGGGACCAGTTGCCGCAGCCCAACTCCACCTGCTCCAGCCCCAGTCCCCGGCAGACGGCCGCTGCCTCTGCCAGGGAGCGGTCTACCAGGCTGTCCGTCACCAAGCCGAGTTTCATGTCGATTCCTCCTCCGTCTTCGTTCTTGATACCCTGATGATACCAGAACCTCTGCCCCGGCGCAATCCTGAACTGATGCTTGACGGCGGCGGTTTTGGGTTGTATGGTAATAAGGGGAAAATTTCCTCCGTATTCTGACAAAAGGAGATCTAGCCATGGGATGCTTTTACTGCGATGAACATCACGAGGGCCGGGAGGCCATCATGTACAAGGTCGGCGAGATGGAGGCCGGTGTGCTCTATCTCTTCAAGGATCAGGCCCACAAGGGCCGCTGCGCCCTGGCGCTGAAGAACCACCGGAAGGAGCTGTGCGAGTGCGGGCCGGAGGAGCTGGCCGCCTTCGCCCGGGATCTGGCCCGGGCCTCCGGTGCAGTGAAGGAACTGTGGGGCTGCGACAAGATCAACCTGGGCTCCTTCGGCGATACGAATCCCCACCTGCACTTCCATATCGTACCCAAATACGAGGGCGGATTCGAGTTCGGCGGTTCCTTTGCCATCACGAATCCGAAGCCGGTGCTGCTCTCCGAGGGCGAATATCAAGAGATGATCGCCGCCCTGCGGGAAAAGCTGGGGATGTGAGCCTTCCCGCGCTGACGGGCCTTTTGGCGGATCCCTCTTGTTTATTGAACACTTTTCCACTTTTTTGCGCTGCGGCTTTGTGATAAACTGTCTTACAGTTTGTATCCCTTTTGACCGAAAGGTGGATTTTTATTTATGAGAAAGACAAAGATCGTGTGCACCCTCGGTCCGGCCACGGACAGGGAGGGCGTCCTGCGGCAGATGCTGGAGGCCGGCATGAACGTGGCCCGGTTCAATTTCTCCCACGGCAGCCACGCGGAGCACAAGGGTCGTCTGGACGCCCTGAAGGCCCTGCGGGCGGAGCTGGGCCTGCCGGTGGCCGCCATGCTGGACACCAAGGGGCCGGAGGTCCGGCTGAAGTCCTTCGCCGCAGGTTCCGTCATGCTGCGGACCGGCCAGGAGTTCACCCTGACCACCCGGGACATCGTGGGGGATGAGCAAGGCTGCTCCATCACCTACGCCGACCTGCCCGGGGACGTGAAGGCCGGCGACACCATCCTGCTGGACGACGGCCTGGTGCGCCTGACGGTGCTGGAGACCACAGCGGCGGACGTCCGCTGCCGGGTGGAAAACGACGGGGCCATGAAAAACAACAAGGGCGTCAATGTGCCGGGCATCCGCCTGTCCATGCCCTACATGAGCCAGCGGGACCGGGAGGACATCCTCTTCGGCGTGGAACAGGGCTTTGACTTCATCGCCGCCAGCTTCGTCCGCACGGCGGACGACGTGCGGGAGATCCGCCGCCTGCTGGATGAGGCAGACTCCTCCATCCAGATCATCGCCAAGATTGAAAACCAGGAGGGGGTCAGCAACCTGGCGGAGATCCTGTCCGTGGCGGACGGCATCATGGTGGCCCGGGGGGATATGGGCGTGGAGATCGACTTCACAGAGATTCCCATCATCCAGAAGGACATGATCGCCCAGTGCGTGGCCGCCGGCAAGCCTGTCATCACAGCCACACAGATGCTGGACTCTATGATGGAGAATCCCCGCCCCACCCGGGCGGAGATCACCGACGTGGCCAACGCCATCTACGACGGAACCTCCGCCATCATGCTCTCCGGCGAGACAGCGGCGGGCAAATACCCCGTGGAGGCGGTGCAGACCATGGATGCCATTGCCCTGCGGACCGAGGCGGACATCAACTACGCCAAGCGGATGCGCAACCTGCCGGGTTCCAGCCGCCTGTCCATCGCCGCCGCCACGGCCCATGCCGCCTGCACCACTGCCATGGACATCGGTGCCGATGCCATCCTCACCGTCAGCCAGAGCGGTGCCACCGCCCGGCTGGTGAGCCGTTTCCGCCCCGGCACCACGGTGGTGGCCTGCCTGCTCAGTGAGCGGGTCCAGCGGCAGATGGCCCTGTACTGGGGCGTGGTGCCCCTGCTGATGCCCTATGCCCAGAACACCGACCAGCTGATCGAGTTCGCCATCCAGGCGGCAGAGAAGGCAGAACTCGTGAAGCAGGGCGATCTGGTGGTCATTACTGCCGGTGTGCCCGTGGGTGTCTCCGGCACCACCAATATGATCAAGGTCCATCTGGTGGGCGGGGCCCTGCTCAACGCCGTCGGCGTGGGGGCCAGCAACGCCTCCGGCCCCCTGTGCGTCTGCCGCTCACTGGAGGATGTGGCCGCCAAGTTCCGCCCCGGGGATGTGCTGGTGGTGCCCTACACCACCAACGACCTCCTGCCCTATATCCGGCAGGCGGCCGCTGTCATCAGCGAGGAGAGCGGCACCAACGGCCATGCGGCCACTGTGGGCCTGACGTTGGGCAAGGCGGTGATCGTGGGCGCCGCCGGCGCCGTCCAGCGCCTGAAGGACGGTGCCATGGTCTCTGTGGACTGTGCCCGCGGCGTGGTCCAGACGCTGCCCCAGTAAACGCGCCAAAAGCGCCTCCGGCTTTTGCCGGAGGCGCTTTTTCTCTTCATCGGCGGCCCGCAGAACCGGAATGGAAGCGGGCGCTATGGGGAACCATCCCTCGCCAGGGTATCCTTATCCCGTAGGAATACCGGGAATTAAGGTGTGAAGCTGTGCTGTACGGGTCTCTCCGCCTGAGGGAGGTTCGTTTTTGCCGCCGGCTGCGCTGCCGGCAGAATGTCCATCCGCCGGTAGACCTCCCGCAGGCGCTCCCCCATCACCGACAGGCTCCGCTCCTCCGCCACCCGGCGGCCGGCGGCTGTCAGATCCGGCAATGTCCCTGTCAGAAGTCCTTCCGCCTTCTGCTGGAACTCGTCTGTGCCGGAGGCCTTGTAGACATTCTGTCCCTCCCGCAGCCAGCCGTTGTAAACAGGGATGTCCCGCACCACTGTGGGAATGCCGCAGGCCAGGGCTTCCAGCACCACGATGCCCTCGGTCTCCTCATGACTCATGAAGGCGAATACATCCGCGCCGCAATATGCCTCCCGCAGCGTCTCCCGGTCTACAAAGCCGGCGAAGGTCACATTCTCCGGCGCCTGTTCCATGGCCTGCCGGATCTCCTGGGGGATCAGATGGGGATCCGTCCAGCCGAACCAGAGGAAACGGGCCTCCGGCATCCGCCGGGCCAGCTCCAGGAATTCCGGCAGTCCCTTCCGGGCAATGGTGTGACCCACGGAAATCACCGCCCGCTCCCCTTCCCGGAGGCCCCAGCGGCGGCGGAAGGACGCCCGCCGGGTGGGATCCGGCGCGAAGAACTCTGTATCCACGCCGTTGGAAATGCTGTACACCGGCGGCTTGAGGCCGTAGCTCTCCAGCAAACGGCGGGAGTATTCCGTGGGGGTCAGCACCACGTCGCCCAGGCTGTAGCAGAAGGTGATCCACTTGCGGAAGAGGGGTGCCAGCCGGTCCGAGCCTCGAAAGGATCTGCGGAAATCCTCCATAGTGGAGTGGCCGTAGTAAATGACCTTCCGCCCCATCAACTTGGCCGCCAGAGCCGCCAGCACCGAATCCGGCAGCACCGTGTTGATATGGACGGCCCCGGCCCGCTGGCACCAATGGTCGGCAGTGTCGATCCGGGCCCGGCGCAGCATCTCCCGCTGGTGGAGGATGGCCTGTCCCACACCGCTTTTGCCGACCAGGCGCAGGCCGCCATTGTAGATAAAAACGCGCATGTGTGTCTCCTTTACCGATCCGCCCGTCCGCGGATGTCTTTACCCCAGCCAGCCTGTGATCTGCTGGAACAGCACCGTCAGCCCCAGACTGTACAGGGCGATGGAAAGGGGCTTGCCCAGCAGGATGATGGTGGTGAACCGCCGCCAGGTCATGGAGGTGGTACCCGCCAGATAGCACAGGAAGTCGTCCGGCGCCACCGGGAAAAAGATCGCCAGGGCGAACAGCCGTGCAAACCGGTCATTCCGCTCTGTCCAATCGCTGTACTTGGCGATGAGCTTTTCCGAAAACAGCAGGCTCAACAGCGGCCGCCCGCAGTTGCGCGCCACGGCAAAGGCCAACAGCGAACCGATGCAGATGCCCACATAATTGTAGACAAACCCCATCACCGGGCCGAACAGCACCACGCCCACCAGGCAGCCCAGGCCGCCGGGCAGCACCGGCACCACTACCTGCACCATCTGGAACGCCACGAACAGCAGCCCTCCGGCGGCGCCGCAGCTGGCCACAAAGGCCTGCAGCCGCTCCTGGGAGGTTAGCAGTCCTGCCTGCCAGGCCCAGATTCCGGTCAGCACGCACAAAATCAGTCCGAAGAGGGACGCCGCCTGCAGAGCGGTCTTTTCCACGCCCCGGCTCATGCGGTCACCCCCTGGACACAGCTGGCCGCCCGCCGGGCCAGCTGCATCTGATAGATGCGCTCCACCCGCTGGGCAAACCGCTGGGCGGAGAACTGCTCCGCACTCTCTGCGGCCCGCCGCTTCAGCGCTTCGTGGGTCTCCGGGCTGGCCAGGAACTCCTCCAGCCGCTGCCGGAACTCCGCAGTGCTGTGGTACTGCCAGCCGTTCTCTCCCTCCAGGATGACGCCCTCCAGGCAGAGATCCGCCCGGCACAGGGCGGGCACGCCGGCGGCCAGTGCCTCGATGTAGGTCAGGCCCTGGGTCTCGCTGGAGGAGGCGCTGACGAACAGGTCCCCCAGCCGGTACCACTCCGGCACCTCCTCCGGGGGCACCATGCCGGCAAAGATCACTGCCGGGGCCTCCAGCCGCAGATCGTGGGCCACCTGCTCCAGCCGGGGCCGGTCAGGACCATCCCCCACCAGCAACAGCGTCACAGGGCGGCTGCCCAGGGAGGCCCGGAGCTTCAGCAGCTCCTGGATGTTCTTCTCCTCCGCAAGGCGCCCCACGCACACCAGCACAGTGTTTTCCGCAGGGATGCCCAGGCTGGCCCGCAGAACCGCCCGGCGCATGGGATCGCCCTCCTGCTGGAAGCGCCGCAGGTCGATGCCCGTAGGCACCACGAAGACCGGGCAGCGAACGCCATAGCCCTGCAACAGTCCCCGCACCTTGCCGGTGGGGGCGATCATGCCGTCCACCTGGGCAGCTACCCAGCGGGAGAAAGCCGCCACCGCACATCGGCCCCACCGGACGCTGGGGGAGAAGTAGTGGGTGTAGTCCTCATACACCGTGTGGTAGGTGTGGACCAGGGGGACATCCAGCTCCTCCGCGATGCGGCGGGCCAGGAAAAAGGTGCTGAACTCACATTGGGAGTGGATCACATCCGGCCGCCAGTCCATCAGCTCCCGTACCCAGCGGCCCGCCATGGCGGTGCGGAGGCGGGCGCCGGGATAGATCCGTCCGGCGTTTACGGAGCCGATGGCGGTGACGCCGTCCCGGGACCAGGAGTGGAGCGACTGGGACAGCGTCAGGATCCGGACCTCATGGCCCCGGCGCTCCAACTCCCGCTGCAGGTTTTTCACAGAGGTGACCACACCGTTTACCGCAGGCGTATACCAATCTGTGGTAATCAGGATCTTCATAACAGGTTCCCTTCTTTCGTCTTGTTCTCCTATACGACGCAGCCCCGCCGAACGCTTCAACTTCCGGAACATTTTTTCAGTTCCAGTATAACGCCACCAGATCAACATCCCACGGCGTTTGCGTCAAATGTCTGTAAAATGTCTCACATAAGACGCGGCAGAGTGCGGTCCGTTACGATGTCTCTTTTTGTATTATTCTAATAATACAGTAACACAATTTTGAAATTTGTCAATGACAAATTTTTAAGCCATTCAAAAAAACTGTACTGCCCGTACTAGTACAGTTAGTATATACACAAACACAACTAATTGTCAATTTACAAATCAGTTACAGTTCCGTGTTTTTTTCGTAAATTCAGTATAGATTCCCTTGGTTTACGAAAAAACTGTGAAATTTCTTAAATTTTTATGAAGAGAGCCGCCCTGCGTGGAATCACGCAGGGCGGCTCATATTACTGCCTTCTGCGGCGCAGCACCATCAGCACAGCGCCCAGGAAGATGGCCAGGTCCGCCAGATTGTAGGTGTATTTCTTCAGCGGCCCCGGCGCCTTTGGAAAGCGCAGATAGTCCAGGACCCGTCCATGGCGGATCCGTTCCCACAGGTTGCTGAGTCCGCCGCCTAGCAGCAGTCCGGCCCCCAGGCCCCGGCCGCCGCACACCCCCAGCAGCGCCCACAGCGCCGCCAGGGACAGGGGAGCCATCTGCCGGCCGTTCAGCGGGACAAGGCCGAAGCCGGAGCCCTGGTTGTACCGGGGTTCGATCCGCACCCGGCCGCCGTCCAGCTCCTTTTGGGGCAGCCCCTTGCGCTCCAGGGTTCCGCGGACCTGGCCGCAGAGGGGCAGCACCGCGCCTGCGGTACAGCTCAATCCGATCATGGCTTCTCCTCCTCTGTCTGTCTCTGGGCCCGCTCCAGGGCGGAGCGGACGTTTCCGGTCTTCTGCCTGCGGTTGTTGGCGGCCAGGATGTCCGCGATCTGGCCTTCCACCTGCTCCACCTCCTGCCGGAAGGCGCTGGCGGAAAGCCGCAGGGCCCCGTGGCCCAGAATGATGAGCTGTTCCGCGCCATCGGAGGTGGCCACCCGGACCCGGTGCTTTTTCCCGATCTCATAGGTGGCCTTCTCGATATAGGCGTCCGCCGTCTCGGCCTCCCTGGTATAGACCACATAGATATTGTGGTAGCGGACCACCTCGCCCGTGTTCCTGGGGACCTTGTAGGCGTCGAAGACCAGAATGACCTCGCACTTGCGGAACCCCTGGTAGTTGCTCAAAAGGTCCATGAGCAGCTGCCGCGCGGCGTCCAGGCTGTCCCGCGCTACCGCCTTCAGGTCCTC
>OGEN01001794.1_pt1 | contig 12453 bp, 9 predicted proteins | sample 1570671 | NCBI WGS metagenome assembly OGEN01 (sample SAMEA2582128, study PRJEB24529) | metagenome | biome: Human gut stool | place: China | collected 2011
TGCGGCTGATGCAGTGCTACCTGATGCCGGATGAAACTGCTTTGCGGGAACTGTCGGAGGGCGTTATCGAAAAGCTGAAACTGCTGACTGATGCGGAGTTTGCAGAACTGGAATTTCCCCCGGACTGATTATTGCCGCCTACGGGCGGCGTACATAAAGTATTTTGTTCTTCCAAAAGATATGCTATAATCAAATCAGACAAAATTCCTCTCTTCAAGCGATTTCTCCGCAATTTTCCTGTGGCTCTGCTCGTATCAAAAATAAGGGACCGATTTTTAATTGTCAGAACGGAGGAACCATTATGGCAATCTTTGAAAAGACCATCCGAAACAAGAATTTTGACAAACTGCTTCGGAAGCTGGAAAATGAAATCCCGGACAGCAGTTGGTCGGCAGATTTAGAGGCAGGCAGTGATTTCAAAGAGGGCGATGCCCGGTGCAGTGTCCGTGTGTTTGAACGGTACAGCATGATGGGCGGCAACCGCCTGAGTCTGACACTGACCATGTTCCAGAATGGAGATAGCCCGATTCGGCTGTCTGCAATTACAGCGGGCGGCAGTCAAGCGGTGTTCTTCAAGGTGAACACCCTCGGAGAAGAATCTTTTCTGGACGATGTAAAAGACCTGCTGGAGGAAATTTTGGAGGAGTAATATGTTTTTTGGCTGGTTTAACACTGTGTTCAGCATAGTATTCCCACTTATCTTTTTCGGATTGATGTGTCTATTTATTTTTACGCTGATTTCAAATCTTCGCACATGGAACAAAAACAATCACTCACCCCGTCTATCTGTTCCAGCAGCAGTGGTAGCAAAGCGAACTGATATTTCGCATTCCGACGCTGCAAACGCTGGGGATTTGTCTGGTGCACATGGATATAGAACCAGCACCTACACTTCCTATTATGTGACCTTTCAGGTAGAAAGCGGAGACCGGATGGAATTTGAAGTGGACGGAAGCGATTATGGTCTGCTCGTGCAGGGCGACATCGGAAAACTGAGTTTTCAGGGCACCCGCTATCTTGGGTTTGAGCGGAACTAAGCGTTCTCCTACATTATATAGTAAGGAGTACTGTATGAATGATCTGTTTATCCAAGGGCTGACCATCGACTGGAACAGAGTTCGCCCATACAATTATGTTCGTCAGATTCCTGCCATCAGCGGAATCGACACTTTTACATTCCATAAGCCCATTACGTTCTTTGTTGGCGAAAATGGAAGCGGAAAATCTACGCTTCTGGAAGCAATCGCTGTTGCTTACGGCTTCAACGCAGAGGGTGGAACGAAGAATTATTCATTTTCCACATACAACTCCCATTCGGAACTATGTGAGGCTATGACGATTTCCAAAGGGTATCGTAGACCAAAGTTCGGGTATTTTCTCCGGGCAGAGAGCTTCTACAATGTAGCCACCAAGGAAATCGACTATTCCGATGACGATCATCCCTCCAAAGGCTATCACCAAAAATCACACGGTGAAAGTTTCCTCGCCATTGCGCAGGACTACATGGGTGCAGATGGAGTCTATATTTTTGACGAGCCGGAAGCCGCTTTATCCCCGCAGAGGCAGCTCACGTTACTGATTAACATTTATCGGTGTGCCCAAGAAGGGGCGCAATTCATTATCGTATCACATTCACCCATTCTCCTCGGAATGCCTGATGCTGAGATTTTTAGCTTCGACAATGGCACGATTCATCCTTGTCAGTATGAAGATACGGACAGCTACGTTATCACCAAAACATTTGTAAATAATCGGCAGCATTTTTTGAACCAGCTTCTGAACGAAGAAACGTAATGCCGGGAAAGGACATTCCATATGAATGATTCTACGTTGAAAGAGCTTTGGCAGCAGGTCGCTGAAAAGAAAAGCTGTGAAGCAAAGCAGAAAGAACTGACCGCCCAGAGAGATACGCTTGCTGATCGTCTGAAAAAGCTGGAAAAATCCAAGCTGGCGGAACAGGCTGACGTGGACCGTCTGGAGGGACACAGCCTTGCCGCATTTTTCTATCAGGTCATCGGAAAGATGGATGAAAAGCTGGACAAAGAACGGCAGGAAGCCTATGCAGCCCGTGTCAAGTACGATGCGGCTCTCCATGACCTTTCTTCCGTTGATGCTGATTTAGCACAAATTCAAAATAGGTTGGCACGGCTGTCCGATTGCGAAAGGCAGTATCAAGCTGCTCTTTCCGAAAAAATCAAAAGCATCAAAGCATCTGCCCACCATGCCGCACAGCTGGTTGCGGAAAGTGAAAGCCGTATTGCCGCACTGAAAGTCCAAAAACGGGAGCTGCTGGAGGCCATCAACGCAGGAAAGACCGCCCTGCATACGGTCAATGAAGTTCTGGAAACCCTCGACAATGCCGAGGGCTGGAGTACATGGGACGTAATGGGCGGCGGCTTGATGGCTGATCTTGCCAAGTATGAGGAACTGGACGATGCGCAGGAACAAATCGAACAGCTCCAAGTGGAACTGCGGCGGTTCAAAACTGAACTTTCCGATGTTGAAATCACCGCAGACCTTCAGGTTACGGTGGACAGCTTTTTGAAATTTGCGGATTTCTTCTTTGACGGCCTCTTTGCAGACTGGGCAGTTCTGGATCACATCAATCAGGCACAGAGCAGGGTGGAAAACACCAAGGGTCAAATCAAGCGAGTCCTCGCACTTCTGAAAAAGATGCGCGAAGATATTGACGTCCAAATCGCTGACGAAAAAGAAAAACAGGAGCAGCTTGCGGTGGAAACTGAGCTGTAAGTTTGAAGAGTCCGCTTATGTGATATGATTCGATAAAACCGAATTTGCAGGAGGTGTTTCGATGAAAACAAGAAGGTTTGCTTTATGTCTGGCAACGGTTTTTCTGGTGGCGATTTATATCAATATTCAGAGAAGCCATACTTTCACCCTTTCAAACGATGAAGGCACCATAAAGACAGAACAAATACAGCCACTTTGGGGAACTGTAAAAGTGAGCGGTGATTGTGATACTGAGGTGGTCTTTACCGATGTAGAGACTGGAGAAAAATATAGAATCGGATATATTACACAGGGCGTAACGGAAAGAATCAAACTCGAAAGAGGCAAATGGTATAAGGTGGCGGGCGGAGGCAACCTTACACTGAATCCGGTAAACATTCGAGTCGAATAAATGTAAGTTCCTTGCGGGCAGCTATGAAAGCTGAAGCTGAGAAGAGAGTTTTGAATATTCACATATGAAGGAGTACAGTTCTATGAGTTACGGTTGGGCAACTGTTTTCACTTTAGCGGCATGGTTTGCAGGACTTGTGATTGATGCAAATGTGCGGGTCGGCGACCTCGGTTTACGAACAGTGCTTCCTGTCATCGTGATGGGGTGCTGCGTTATGAAGTACATAAAGGACAATAGCAAATAATCTTATCTCAATACACTTTCCAGCGGGCAGCTCCAAAACGGTTGCCCGCTATTTTTATGCTCAAAAACGGAAGGAGGCCAAAATGCCAAGCAAAACCGAAGAATATCTCGCCCTTGCCCAGCGCACAGCCAACGGCTTGACCCGGTACTGGGAAAGCTGGACAGACTACCTGACCACCGCATCCCGGCTGTACAAGTACCCCTTTGCGGACCAGCTTATGATCTACGCCCAGCGACCCGATGCCACAGCCTGCGCCGATTACGACATCTGGAACAACCGCATGAACCGGTATGTCCGGCGTGGCTCCAAGGGTATCGCCCTGTTGGACGAATCCAGCGGATACCCGCGTCTGCACTATGTGTTTGATGTGTCGGACACCGGAGTACGGCGCAATTCTCGCGACCCGGAACGATGGGAAATGAATGACGACCTTTTCAAGCCGGTGTCTGAGATGCTGACCGCAGAATACGGCATCAGCCATGAACGGCTCAGCCAGCAGCTCGTAAATATTGCGGAGAAGCTGGTGAACGATTATTGGGACAACAACAGCGGCGACATCCTCAACATCGTTGACGGCTCTTTCTTTGATGATTATGATAGTAGCGGAAAGGAACTTCAGTTCAAGGCCGCTGCGACAATGAGTGTCACCTACACTCTATTAGAACGATGCGGGTTTGAACCGGAAGGCTACTTTGACAAGGATGACTTTCAGGCCATCCACACCTTTTCCACACCCGATGCAGTCTATGCGCTGGGTGCCGCTACCAGCGACATCAGCCGCGAGGTCTTACGCAAAATCGAGCGGACGGTGAAAACCACGACCCGCCGCCGAAACGTAGAAAGGATGGAAGAATATGAGCAGCAGTCTGAATTACACGAAGATCGGGGATTACCAGCTCCCGAACCTGACCCTCAGCCAGCCGAAGACCCCGCTGGGCAAGTACGGCAGGATGCGCCGGAATTACCTGAAGCAGTATCGCCCGGTACTGTACAATTCGATGCTCCTGAACGGGACGCTGTACCCGCATCTGATGGAACTGGAGCAGACGGCAGAGAGCCGGATGCAGCAGATGATGGCCGAACTGCTGAAGCAGAACCCGGCCCCGGACAAAGCGCAGAACCAACTGATGTGGGTGCAGCACATGAACAGTCTGAAAGCGCAGGCAGAGGAACTGGTGATGACGGAGCTGATCTACAGCTAAGTTTTCTGGATGCGAACATCCCCACCGAAGCCCAGCAAATCGAAAAAATCGACCGAGCGGAGAGCGAAAAAACGCCCTCCGCTTTTTCGTTATCGCAATCGGAAATTGAGAACGAGCTGCGGCGGCATGGTTCAGGGTTTGCAGGCGGCAAACAGCGCATTATGGCGCTGTACCAGACCCAGCCTGACCGCAAACTCCGTGCCAAAGCACTGGCAAAGGAGTACGGCATTGGTGGGCACTCCCACGATTTTCTGGACGGAAGCCGAGGCTTCGTCAACCACGACTGGAAGGGATTGGAATTTGACCATTACCCCGACCACCAGAAAATCACCCTGAAATGGGCGCAGGTGGAAAAGTATATCGACCTTATGATTCAGTCCGACCGCTATCTGACAGATGAGGAAAAGGAACAGCGTGCTACCAGACAGGAAGCATCCAACTACAATGTCGGGGATGAAGTTGTGGTAGACCTGCCCACCAGAACGATTGAAGGTACCATCGGCTATGTTGGCGAAACCGATGTGCGCATCGACACCAGTGCGCACGGGCAGTCTTGGGACAATGAGGTTATTAACAAGCAGCAGTTTGAGCAGGGGCTGCGACAGAGTGCGACTGCTCAGCGTGTGGATAAAATGCTGGCGCAGGCAGAAGCCATCGCCAAGGAATCCGAAGTGCCTGAATACGAACGTTTCTCTGTCCGAAAAGTCGTTGACGGTAAAATGCCGCTTTTTGCTATCTGGGATGATCTTTATGATGACTACTATGAAACCAATCACGCCGTTCCACAGTTTTCTAACGAGAAGCAGGCAGAATCTTATCTGGAAAATCTGAAAAAAGAAGTTGCAGACAGAGAAGCCGCCGAGTGGCTCAAAGTCGAACACGCAAAATTTTTAGCAGACAAGGACGAGCCGGAGCCGTCTGACGAAGAACTGGACGAACTGCCCATCTCTGCTGTAATGGACGGAGAGGTGCAGACCTTCCCGGATGCCGCTGCCTTGGATGAAGCCTTGAACGCTGCGCCTGCCGGGAACTTCCGCATCACGGACGACCATCTGGGCGAGGGCGGTGCAAAGCAGAAATATGCCCGGAACATCGAAGCCATCCGAACTCTGTTTCGTTTGGAGGAGGAGCACCGGGGTGCCACCGCCGAGGAACAGCAGGTGCTTTCACAGTATGTGGGCTGGGGCGGTCTGGCAGACGCTTTTGACCCCGGCAAAGATAGTTGGGCAAAGGAATACGCCGAACTGAAAGGGCTGCTCTCCGAGGACGAGTATGCCGCCGCACGTTCCAGCACCCTGAACGCTCACTACACCAGCCCCACCGTGATCCGTGGCATCTACGATGCCGTGGAGCGCATGGGTTTCCGTAGCGGTAACATTTTGGAGCCTAGTATGGGTGTGGGCAACTTCTTCGGAATGCTGCCGGACAGCATGGCAAACAGCCGCTTGTACGGCGTGGAATTGGATTCCATCACCGGGCGCATTGCCCAAAAGCTGTACCCGCAGGCAGACATTACCGTGGCAGGCTTTGAGACCACCGACCGACGTGATTTCTACGATTTGGCGGTGGGCAATGTTCCCTTCGGCAACTACAAGGTCAACGATAAGGCGTACAACAAGCTGGGATTTAGCATCCACAATTATTTCTTTGTGAAAGCCATCGACCAGATCAGACCGGGCGGCATCGTGGCGTTCGTCACCAGCCGCTACACCATGGACAGCAAGGACAGCACCGCCCGCAAGCAGATGGCGGAGCGTGCCGATTTGCTGGGTGCCATCCGTCTGCCCAACAATGCTTTCCGTGCCAATGCTGGCACGGATGTTGTCTCGGATATTATCTTCCTGCAGAAGCGTGACCGTCCCATCGACCATGAGCCGGAGTGGGTGCAGCTTGGCAAGACCGAAAATGGCTTTGCCATCAACCAGTATTTCGTGGACCACCCGGAGATGATTCTGGGCGAACTGACCACCGAAAGCACCCAGTACGGACGGGAGGAACTGACCGTTGTGCCCATTGAGGGCGCAGTGCTGGCCGACCAGCTTGCCGAAGCGGTACAGCATATTGAGGGCCAGTATGTTGAAGTCGAGGTGGAAACACCAGATGTTGCGGATGCAGAAGTCGAGCGCAAGACGCTCCCCGCTGACCCGGATGTAAAGAATTTCTCCTATGCCGTGGTGGACGGTGAGGTGTACTACCGAGAAAATTCGATTATGACGCAGGTGGAGTTGTCCGATAATGCCAAAGCCCGTGTCACCGGCATGGTGGAACTGCGGCAGATCGTCAACCAGCTGATTCAGGAGCAGCTGGACGATTACCCGGATGAGGACATTAAGGCAACCCAAGCAAAGCTGAACACAGCTTATGACGCTTTTACCGCAAAATACGGTCTGCTCAACGACCGCAAAAATGGGCGTTTGTTTGAGGATGATTCTTCCTACTATCTGCTCTGCTCTTTGGAAAATCTCGAAGAGAATAAACAGCTCAAAAGCAAGGCGGATATGTTCACCAAGCGAACGATTCGCCCAGAGCACACGGTCACCAGCGTGGACACCCCCAGCGAAGCACTGGCAGTGTCCATTGGAGAACATGGCCGTGTTGATCTGCCCTATATGGCGGAACTTCTCGGCTCTCCCGGCGATTATGAGCGTATTACCACAGAGCTGCAAGGCGTGATTTTCAAAGACCCTTCTGCGGATGCAGATGAGCCGGAAGCAGGCTGGCAGACTGCGGACGAGTATCTTTCCGGCAATGTGCGGAATAAACTGCGCATGGCTCAGCTTGCCGCTGAAAGCCACCCGGAGTTCAAGATCAATGTGGAGGCTTTGACCAAAGCACAGCCGAAGGACCTTGAAGCATCAGAAATCGACATCCGACTGGGTGCCACATGGCTGAATCCCGCCATTGTGCAGCAGTTTATGATGGAGACTTTTCAGCCGCCCTACCGCATCCGCTATAACAACCTGATCCAAGTCCGCTACTCTCCATTTACGTCCGAATGGCGCATCGGCAACAAATCTGCCGCCGGAATGTATGATATCATGTCCACCGAAACCTACGGCACCCACCGGGCCAACGCCTACAAGATTTTGGAGGACACCTTGAATTTGCGGGACTGCCGCATTTATGATACCGTTGAGGAGGATGGTAAAGAGCGGCGTGTCCTGAACCAGAAGGAGACGATGCTTGCCCAGCAGAAGCAGCAGGCCATCAAGGATACCTTTGCAGACTGGGTTTGGCAAGACCCGCAGCGGCGGAATCTGCTGGTGAAGCAGTATAACGAGTTGTTCAATAGTACCCGGCCCCGCGAGTATGACGGAAGCCATATCCATTTTGTCGGTATGAACCCGGAGATCAATCTGCGGGAACATCAGCGCAATGCAGTTGCTCATGTGCTTTATGGTGGGAACACCCTGCTCGCCCACGAGGTGGGTGCCGGCAAAAGTTTTGAGATGGCAGCTTCGGCAATGGAATCCAAGCGTTTGGGCCTGTGTCAGAAAAGCCTGTTCGTGGTGCCCAACCATCTGACCGAGCAGTGGGCCAGCGAGTTCCTGCGGCTATACCCCAATTCAAAGCTGCTCGTTACCAGCAAGAAAGACTTTGAACCCGCCAATCGAAAGCGTTTTTGCGCCCGCATCGCAACCGGCGACTACGATGCCGTCATTATCGGCCACTCGCAGTTTGAGAAAATCCCTCTTTCTGCGGAACGGCAGGCACGGATCATCGAAGATCAGATCGAGGAAATCGAAAATGCCATTGCAGAGGCCAAGGAACAGTCCGGTGAGCATTTTACCGTGAAACAGATGGAAAAGACACGGAAAACACTGGAGGTGAAACTGAAAAAGCTACAGTCCACCGACCGCAAGGATGATGTGGTCACATTTGAACAATTAGGCGTAGATAGGTTATTTGTGGACGAGAGCCAGAACTACAAGAACCTATATCTTTACACCAAGATGCGCAATGTTGCTGGCCTTTCTACCTCCGAAGCACAGAAGTCCAGCGATATGTTCGGCAAGTGTCGTTATCTGGATGAAGTGACTGGCGGGCGCGGCGTGATTTTCGCAACGGGAACGCCCATCAGCAACTCCATGACGGAAATGTACACCCTGATGCGCTATTTGCAGTACAGCACTCTCCAGCAGAAACAACTGACCCACTTTGATGCATGGGCTTCTACGTTTGGCGAGACCACCACGGCCATTGAGCTTGCGCCGGAAGGAACCGGCTACCGTGCGCGCACACGTTTTGCCAAGTTCTTTAACCTGCCGGAGCTGATGAATATGTTCAAGGAGGCAGCGGACATCAAGACTTCCGACCAGTTGCATCTGCCTGTTCCGGAAGCCAAGTTTGAAACTGTCGTGGTCAAACCATCGGAGATCCAGCAGGACATGGTGAAATCCCTGAGCGAACGTGCTGCTGAGGTGCATAGCGGTGCGGTTGACCCCTCGGTGGACAATATGCTGAAGATCACCTCGGACGGACGTAAAATCGGCCTTGACCAGCGGCTGATGAATCCGCTCACCCCGGATGACCCGGACAGCAAGCTGAATGCCTGCGTCGACAATGTTCTGCGTATCTGGAACGAAACCAAAGAGGATAATCTGACGCAGCTAATTTTCTGCGATATGTCCACGCCCAAGGGAGACGGCTCGTTCAATGTCTACGATGATATTCGCACAAAGCTGCTTGCCGCCGGGGTGCCGGAATCGGAGGTCGAGTTCATCCACAACGCTGATACTGAAGGTAAGAAAGCGGATTTGTTCTCCAAAGTCCGCAGCGGCAAGGTGCGTGTCCTGCTGGGCAGCACTGCAAAGATGGGCGCAGGCACCAATGTCCAGACCCTGCTGGTGGCCGTGCATCATCTGGATGTAGGCTGGCGACCGTCCGATATGACCCAACGCAACGGCCGAATCATCCGTCAGGGCAACAAAAACAAACAAGTTTACGTCTATAATTACGTCACGGAGGGGACATTCGACGCCTACCTCTGGCAAACGCTGGAAAACAAGCAGAAGTTTATTTCGCAGATCATGACGAGCAAATCTCCGATGCGCTCCTGTGATGATGTGGATGAGCAGGCTCTTTCGTATGCCGAGGTCAAGGCCTTATGCGCAGGCGACCCGCGCATAAGGGAAAAGATGGATCTGGATGTGCAGGTAGCAAAGCTCAAGGTGCTGCGCTCGGATTACCAGAACCAGAAATATCGTCTGGAAGATAAGCTGCTCAAGCATTACCCGGAGGAAATTCAGAAAGCGAAGAACCGTATTGCGGCTCTGAAAAACGATGCCCAAATCGCAGACGCACACCCGCAGGATAAGGAGAACTTCTGCGGCATGACGATCAAGGGCATGGTGTTCGATGAGAAAAAAGCAGCTGGTGAGCGGCTGATGCTCGCCTGCAAGGAGATGCCGAATGCGGATATGATGCTGCTGGGCACCTATCGCGGCTTTGAGCTGAACATTCGCTTTGACAGTTTCAAGAATGAGCATCAAATCGTTCTCCGCGGCGAGCTGAGTTATCCGGTACCGCTGGGCGACGACCCTCGCGGCAACATCGTCCGTCTGGACAATGCCATCGGCAATTTTGCCGACCGCATTGCCGATGCTGATGCCGCACTGGATTCTCTGGAACAGCAGAAGCAGGCCGCAGAGGTTGAAATCGCCAAGCCGTTTGCGCAGGAGGAAGAACTGCAAACCAAATCTGCCCGCCTTGCAGAATTGGATGCGCTGTTGAACATGGAGCATCAGTCCAGCCGGACAGAACCCGAAGCGGAAGAAAAGCCGGATGCCCGCCCCTCTGTGCTGGCAGCTCTGGAAGAAAAGGCTGATAAAGTGGAGCCTGTCCGACCATTCAAATCTTACTTGGATAAGGATGGTGATGCCCGGTGACGGAGCACCGTGACCAGCAGATCCATTTTCGTGTCAGCAAAGTCGAACTGGAACGCATTCGTCAGAAGATGGAAAGTTGCGGTATTTTGAGCATTGGCTCTTATCTGCGAAAAATGGCTCTGGATGGTTACTGCCTGAATCTTGATTTACCACAGCTGCGTCGGATGGCGTACCTTCTTCAGAATTGCAGCAACAACCTGAATCAGGTGGCGAAACGGGCCAATGAAAGCGGGCAGCTCTATGCCGCCGATTTAGAGGACTTGCGTAGTCGGTTGGATGAGCTGATAGCTATCGGCAAGCAACTTCTCGCCAAACTTTCGGAACTCTAAAAAAATCCCGCAGCAGGAGGACTGCGGGCTTACATAACGGTTGACATCCTTGCAAGGCAGTAGCCGATACCTTTATAATTGGGGCGGAAAAAGGAAGGATGGTGTTCGATATGAGGTTTCTGTTCAAAATGGTGCTTGCCCCGGTCTCTCTGTTTGTGGCTTTTCTGGCTCTGATGGCAAAGTGGCTGCTCACTCTGTCCAGCTATGTTGTCGCGCCGTTGATGCTGTATATCTTTGGCTGCGGCATCTACACCGTCTACCGCCAGACTTGGGATCAGTTTTTGATTCTGCTGGTTGCTGAATTTCTCTGCTTTGTTCTTTTTGTCAGCGCAACTGCGATGGTGGCGGGCGTTGAACGATTCAGCGGTTGGCTCCGGGACGTGATTTGATTTTGAATCTTTTGCCGCCTTCGGGCGGCTTTTTCATTTAGGGGGTGATTTGCTCTGGCTGCTACTCGTCTGATTGCACTGCATCAGCACAAAGGAAAATCTATCGCCGCCTGCCTGAAAGACCGCACTGATTATGCGCAGAATCCCGACAAGACTGAAAGGGGCGAACTTGTCAGCAGCTATCAATGCAGCCCGCTTACCGTGGATGAGGAGTTCATGCTCACAAAAAAGCTATACGAGCAAGCCACCGGGCGCAGCCAGAAAAGCAATGTCATCGCCTATCAGATACGGCAATCCTTCCGACCCGGCGAAATCACAGCAGAGGAAGCAAATCAAGTTGGCTACGAATTGGCCTCCCGCTTTCTGAAAGGCAAACACGCTTTTATCGTTGCCACTCATACCGACCGGGAGCATATCCACAATCACATTATCTTTAATTCGACCGCTTTGGATGGTACCCGGAAATTTCGGGATTTTTTCTTTTCCGGGCTGGCAGTGCAGCGGTTAAGCGACCTGATTTGTCTGGAGCATCAGCTTTCCGTAATTGAAAAGAAGCCTTATCGGGAGCGGCAGAAGCGTATCACTTACCCGCCAAGGGAAAGCAACCGCGACCGACTGTGCGGTGTCATCGACGGAATTTTGCAGCAGAAGCCCACCGACTACGAAGATTTTCTGCAAAATCTGGAACAGCAGGGCTATGAGATCAAGCGTGGAAAGTACACCTCCGTCAAAGGCAAAGGGCAAAAGCGTTTTATTCGGTTTCGTACACTGGGCGAAGGGTATAGCGAAGAAGAAATCAAAGCTGTGTTGGCTGGCAAGGCAGAGCACCACCCCCGCCAGAAACAGTCGCCCAAAGAACAGCCCTTTCAACTGCTGGTGGACATTCAAGCAAAACTTGCTGAGGGTAAAGGCGGTGGATACGAGCGCTGGGCGAAAAAGCACAATCTGAAGGAAATGTCCAAGACGTTGCTTTTTTTGCAGGAACAGAAAATCAGCAGTGCGGATGAGCTGAAGGAACTTGCAGATGCTGCACTTTCACACTATCACGAACTGGGCGATTCTATCAAGGCCGCAGAGCAACGTATGACCGAGATTGCAGTCCTCCGTGCGCACATCGTCAACTACGCCAAGACCCGGCCAGTGTACGATGCCTACCGCAAATCCGGGTATAGTTCCAAATTTCTGGAAGCACACCGGGAGGAAATCACGCTGCATAAGACGGCGAAAGCCGCTTTCAATGAATCCGGCCTGAAAAAGCT
>OGEN01001803.1_pt1 | contig 12385 bp, 10 predicted proteins | sample 1570671 | NCBI WGS metagenome assembly OGEN01 (sample SAMEA2582128, study PRJEB24529) | metagenome | biome: Human gut stool | place: China | collected 2011
CCCGTTGGCGCTGGCGCCGGATGAAGGGCCGGATGATTTATCATAATATGATAAAGGTGTTACAATATGATTTGAGTAGCGGTTTTATAAGCCTTCGTCAAGGCGCGCGGCGGCGGGGAAAGAAGAAAAAAGTATCATGAAGCCGTTACCAATAAAGCATTTTTCTCTTTTTCCTCCCTCTAATACGCTTACTTGTATAGTTATTTTTATAATGCCCCACCAATGGTCAGAAAGGAAAGATCCGATACGGCGGGGTTCCAAAAGCAGGGCGGAAGCGGAGTGACGGCACGCGGCGAGAAGGCCGCGCCCTGAAAGGCGAAACCGGCCCGAAAGTGGGACGGAGCGGGATGATAGCGGAACGGGGAAAGGAAGGGGCGGGACGAATCGGAAGCCGGAAGGCGGAGAACCGAAGAGGGCCGACACCGGGCGTTGCGGCCCCTGCGGAGATCGGGCACCCGGCCCGGGGCGATAATGCCCGCCCCCGGAAGGAAGGGGACGCGCAAGCGCCGGGGATGCGGGTTACCTTCCAGCCGCACGCTGGAGGGGGAGCGGCGGACACCGCAAATGGGCCCGGCGTGGGGGGATCAGGACAGGGCGCTTTGCAGTTCTTGAATGATTTTCGGTTGATCCTTGTCCCATTGCTCGGAACGGACGGCGTCTATGGCAATGCTCCCCACGGCCTCATTCCCCATGCGCAGGACATGGGAAACGCCGATGGTCCCTTCAAGCAACATCCCTTGGGCCGAGGCATACCCCTTCCGGCGGGCTTCGGCCAGGAAACCGCGCAATGCCGAGAAATCCGTCTTGAGCACGAACCGGATTTCCTGCTCGTTGTGGGTAAGGATCATTTCCGCCTCATCTTCCGGCATGGCGGCTAAAATGGAAAGGGTGGCCGATCCCATGCCGAGCGGGCGGCGGTCGCCTGTTTTATTGAGAAAAACCTGTATGGGATGCCAGCCGTCGAGACGCTCCACGCACACGGCGTCGTAGCCGCTCCGGGCATAGAGGATGGTCGAATAGCCGAAGCGGCGGGATATGCGTTCCGCCAGCGGCAGAAACCGGGCGCGGATAAAGGCGGCGACGTCCATGCGCGGGCTGATGAGGCAGGAATCCCCGATGTGGTATTTCTTGGTGGCCGGGTCGCAGGCCACAAAATTTTTCTGGCGCAGCACCGTCAACAGCCTGTGGACGGTGGCAACGGGGATATCGAGGGACGCGCTCAGCTCTTTGGGGGTTATCATGCGGTCGCCGCAGAGGATCACCTCTTCCAGAATGTTCAGCACGCGATAGACGCTCTGCGCGCCTTTGATGGTCTTTTGGTTGGAATCCATAACCATTCTTGCCGATTGAAGGTTGCAGATACGATGCGCCGTTGGAAAAAGGCGGCCAAAAGGAAACGCGCCGCCCCCGTCCGGGACGGCGTGTGAAGACGGCCGCAACGTTTGAGGAGCCGGTACGGATATCCCGGAAGCCCGCGAGGGCGGCTTCGACGGCACTCCGCCGGGCCGGGGTTCCCGCCGGGGAAGGTCTCGCCGTACTCCAGCGACACCCCCGCAGGCACCCTTGCGGAAACCGCCGCCCCATTTTCCGGTGCGCGGGGTGTCCGCCTCTTTTCCGGGCATTCCCTATGCCATTTCTTGCAATAACTTGTTTGTACTGTCAATATTACCGCATGATAGAATGCTTCAACGCCGATTGGCCTTGAGGCGGCAGGGAAGCATTGCGGGGATCCCCTTCCCAAAACCTGACGGCCTGCGCGCCTGTTCCCCCTCTCCTCATCTTTTTGTTTCTCCAGACCCCATGCCGACGCCGCCCACGCTTTCCCGTCCCCCCACGCCTTCACGCGGCAGCCTCAACGTATTACACGGAACCTCTTCATTTCTTTTCATATATCGCTTGTGCGAAATGTGCATTTTTCTCTTGCCTTTTGCTCACGGCCGGAGTATCAGAAAATTATAATTCAATATTAAACTTTTTAATATAAAATTATGGAGGTCCGCATGGCCGCACAACTGCTGTTGCAGCATGTGAAAACACCGTCCGGCGTTTGTGCCGACATACTCGTCGATGCGGGACGGATTGTCCGGATCGCGCCCGATCTGCCTCCGTCCCTCGCGGACACCCGCCTGGATGCCGAAGGGCACATGGCGGCGCCCGGTTTCGTCAACGCCCATATCCATCCGGCACAGACATTTGTGGGCGGACCGTGGGTCGACTACGACTATGCGGATACGGTCCCGGGGCGTGCGAAGGCGGAAGCCGAATACCTCGCCAAACACGGCCGCATGAACAGCTTGAGGAATTGTTACGTGCAGTTCCGGGAAGCGATCCGGCGCGGTACGACCCATGTGCGTGGCCACATCGACGTGGGCGTGTTCGGGCTTGCGGAGCTTGAAGACGCGGCCCGCGCCCGGGAAGCCTTCCGGGACGTGCTGGACATCGAGTATGTCGCCATGCCCTCAAACGGTATCCTGAACATGAAGACCGATCCCGAACAGACCATTGCCGCGGCCCTGCGCGCGGGAGCCTCCAGTATCGGCGGGGCCGACCCCTGCGACCGGGACCGCGATCCCGTGCGCTCCGTGGAGCTGACCCTGCGTCTGGCCGCCGAACACGGCGCCAAAGTGGATCTGCACCTGCATGAGTTCGGTTCGATGGGCCTTTTCTCGCTCGATCTGCTCTTCAAGAAAATCCGGGAATACGATCTCCGCGACCGCGTGACCATCAGCCACGCGTGGTGCCTCGCCAACCTCCCCGACACCCGGTACCAGCCCATAGCCGAAGCCTTTCAGGAGCTCGGCATCGGCATCATCACCCACGCCCCCGGCCACGTCCCCTTCCCCTCCCTCAAGCAGGCCCGGCGCTGGCAGGTCCGTTACGGCGTCGGTACGGACAACATGCGCAACCTCTGGGGGCCCTACGGCATGAACGACATGCGCGAGCGGGTCATGCTGCTGGCCTACCTCAGCGACTTCCGCCGCCGTGAGGATCTGGAACTGGCTTACGACGCGGGCACATACGGCAGCGCGTCCGTGCTGGGCCTGCCCGACTACGGGCTGTCGGAAGGCTGTTGGGCGGATATGGTCGTGTTCCCCGTCGAAAACAGGGCCTGCGCCCTGCTCGAAGGCCCCATGCCCCGGTTTGTGATCAAGCGCGGCGTCCTTGTCGCACGGGACGGCGAGTTGACGGACGCCGTCCCGCCGTGCCCGGAATAACCCTCGGTCCCTTCCACATCAGGAGAACGCGTATGAAGCCCTTTTTCGACATGTCCTTACTGATCGCATTCGGATTCTTGTCTCTGCTTCTCCTCCTCGGCGTCCTGCTTCGGGCCAAGATCAAGTTTCTCCAGAATTTTATGGTTCCCGCCTGTCTCACGGGCGGGGTGATCGGCTTTTTCATCCTCAACACCACGGGCTTTCCGCAGGTCCAGCCCGAACTGTACCCGGCGCTGGCCTACCACTTCTTCACCATTTCCTTCGTCTGCATCGGCTTGAGGGGCATGAGCAAGGTCGACCAGAGCAAGGGCTCCGCGACCAAGGAAATGGTGCGCGGTTCGATCTGGCAGGCGCAGATGTTCCACATGGGCCTCTGTTCGCAGCTCATCCTCGCGACGGGCATCGTCTATCTGCTCAACGCGCTGACCGGGCGGGATTATCTTGAATCCATCGGCTTCCTCGCGGCGCAGGGGTTCGCGGCGGGGCCGGGGCAGGCCATTTCCACCGGGCTGGTCTGGGAAAAGTTCGGACATTCCGGCATGGGGCAGCTCGGGATGACCTTCGCCGGGGTCGGCTTCATCGTGGCGTTCGCCATCGGCGTGCCGCTGGTGCGCTGGGGCGTGCGGAAGGGGCTGAACACCTACCCCGTGGGCAGCGTCCCGGAAGAAGTGAAGACCGGCCTGCTCGCACCGGAGAACCGGCCCTGCGGCCTGCACCAGGTCACGCAGAACTCCAACGTCGATTCGCTGGCCCTCCAGCTGGCGCTGGTGCTGGGCGCATGGATGCTGGCCTATTACGCCGTCGAGGCCGTGGCTACGCGCGTGCCTTCGAGCATCGGCGGGACCATGTGGGGGCTGTTCTTCCTGATCAATATGGTATCCGGGATGCTGGTGCGCTTCGCGATGCGGAAGCTCGGCATCGTCCATCTCATCGACGGCGACTCCATGACCCGCCTGACCGGGTGGATGATGGAATTCCTGCTGCTCAGCACCCTCATCGGCATCAAGTTCGCGGTGGTGAAGGACTACATCCTCCCCATCATCGTCCTTTCCGTGGTCCTCGCCGTCTTCACCCTGTTCTTCATCCTGTACTTCGGACGCCGCGTCCCCGGCTATTCCTTCGAGCGGACGGTCATGATGTTCGGGACCTGCACGGGGACCATCCCCACCGGGCTCATCCTGCTGCGCATGGTGGACAGCGAGCTGAAGACCACGGTTTCCGTGGAGGCGGGCATGTGGAACATGGCCGTGTTCATCTTCTTCTACGTCAATTTCATTTTCCCCGGCTACGTCGTCTACGGCTGGGGGATGCCCGCCACGCTCGGGCTCTTTGCGCTGACGTTCCTCGCCAACTACATCATCCTGAGGGTGTTCAAGCTGATCGGGCCTAAGCGGTTCTAGATCCGGCAGCACCTATGGCAAAGCCCCCGGAAAACGCTTTCCGGGGGCTTTTTTCAATGGATGCCCTCAACGGGCCTTGCGGGGACGCGGCCTAGACTTCCCCGCGCTCTTCCAGATCCAGCAGGATGCGCTTCAAGAGCGTCCGAAGCTGCTCCTTTTCTTCCGGGGAAAGCATGGTAAGCAGCCGCTTTTCCATGTCCGTCTGGGCGAGGAACGACTCGCGGGCCATCTCCAGCCCCTCCGGGGTCAATTCCACAAGGACGTTCCGACGGTTCTCCCGATCCGCATTGCGCCGGATCAGCCCCTTTTCCTCAAGGTGATCCATGACGTTGGTGATCGCCCCCGGAGTCCTGTAGGCCTGTTTCGTGATGTCTTTCGGATTGAGCGTATACGGTGGCCCGGCATGAAGCAGCGCCGACAGCACGTCGGCCTCTCCGTTCTTGATGCCGAAGGGCTTCATTGTTTCCGTACTTTTATGGTTATGATAGCGCGCGATACGGAGAATCCTGCCGAGGATGCTTTCAAGCCCGATGCCGGGAAACACCGTTTCCCATCGCTCGTTGCGGCGTTGCGTGTAATCTTTGGGCATGAACTCCCTCATAAGATAAAAAGATTTTCAACCGGCAAGCAGACCATACCTCAGAACACCACGCGCGGGCAAACAAAAACAGCGCCGGAGAATGCCGCGTCCTCCGTGATCCCACCTTTCCGGAACGCAACCGATAACTGCATCCTCCGTATCGGGCGTGGCGGCCTCAGCCGTCACGCCTCACCGCAGTGGCGCGTAAGGAAACCGATGCCGGGGATTCCGCCGCCCAGACGTCTGAGCCAATGGCCGTGGAGGAAAGCATTCGTATTCAGAAGCGGCCCGGGGACGGAACACTTCAGATTGTTCCTTCAAATTTTCGTTTTAAGGCATTTTAAAAAAATCTTTGACTCCTATTTCATGGAATGCCTAAAGAAGCGTAAACGGCGCACTGGACGCCTGAACAGGAAAACAGCTTTTGGGGCGGTTTGCTATTTATCTTAATAAGTGTTAAGTTAAATAGAGAATCAACCGGAACCCTAGGGCTTGGCATGGCAACGCTCCCTGAAGTCATCTCCAACGGAGAACTCCCTGTCTTGGACGACTGGGAGCCTCTTAGCAGAAAACGGATACTGCGGTACTTTGACCGAAGCCTCGAATACGCGGACGTCTCGGCCTACGTATCCGCACAAGGTGAACTGCTTCCCGACGAGCGCATCATCCTTGTTTTCCTCAATGCCGTTTACACGCAATCGCTGGCGACCGTGGAACTGTATTGCCGCTATGTCGTCGAGCTGTTGAACTACGCCCGGAAGCCTTCGTTCTCCGTTACGGCCCGTGATGTCGAAAGCTATATCAGGCAATGCAGGATGAAAGGCCTCAAGCCCCGTTCGGTGAATACGATTATCGGAGCTCTGAAAAGTTACTTCAAACGGCTGGCAGACACGGGCGCCATTGCCCTGAACCCCACGGCATTCATTAAAAAACGGAAGGACGGCGCGGGGATTTCACTCCCCGGGAACCTCACGCACAGCCTTTCTGAATCGGAGATGCTGCTCCTGTTCGCCCGCCTTGCAGAACCGGGAGCCCCGCAGCGGGACATTCTCCTTCTGAAGACTCTCTTTATGACCGGATTGCGCGGCGAAGAGGCCGTTTCCCTCTGCTGGAAAGACGTCACCGTCTGGCAGGGGCAACGCTATTTCAATGTCCTGGGCAAGGGCTCAAAGGAAAGGCGCATTTATCTTCCTGATGAAATTGACGAAGGCCTTAACGAATATGGAAAACTGACCGGGACGTCTCCAAATCAGCCCATCTTTGGAAACCTCAGAAAACCATCCCGGCGGATCGGACGCCGCGCCCTGTACCATATGGTCAAGAAATGGCTGACGGCACTCATGAACAGGCCGGATGTCTCCCCGCACTGGTTCCGCCACTCCTGTTTTACCTATCTCGCCAGCAAGGGGGTCCGCCTTGAAAGCATACAGGCGCTTGCGGGACATGCTTCCATCGACACGACCATGCTGTACAACGAAGCGGCGCAGCTAATGGTCCCGGCGGGGACCGCCTTCAATAAATCCCATTCATATGAACCAATAAAAAGAATAGAATAAGGCTGAGCAGCTCCCAGATCCATTGGGTTCAGGCTTCACATGGTTCGGGAGATTCCTCTTCCCAAAACCAATGGGAGGGGAACCGCCCAGTGGTCCATCCTTTCGGGAACATGCGCCATCGCCATAGCAGAGGCCCCGCTCGAAGTTCCGCGCAGGGCCTCTTTGCGCATGTTCATCTGATATGTTCACCATAGCGAGGCGCGTCCTTTTGTACACGGAATAGCCTAACGGATCGAAAGCAAACGATTCTTTCGGATGAAGCCTTTCCCCTTATCCACAAAAGTATCCCCCTTCATGCCGGATGAAGGAGGACGCGGGAAACGTCAGGAAACCACGGCGGCACCCGGCTACTGCAACAGCCCGAAGAGGAAAACCCGCTGGTTTCCCTCCATACGGCAAACGCCGCCCTTTCTGTTTTGCCCGCGATCCGCAAAACCGCAGGCAAACCACGACGTATCGCCTTTACCCGTTTCGCCGCCAGGCGATGCGCTCCCTTGCCGTGGAACACCGCGCTGGCTGTCCTTGCCTGCCATATGTCCGAACCTGCCAGTTCAGGCCTGTGGCAGGTTTTTTATTTGCCCGGCTGGAAAACGCGGGAAGCCTGCAGCGCCGTCAGGGCGATGAGCTTGCACCGCTTCACGATGGAAGAAGGGACAAGGTATTCGTTGAGGGAGTGGATATGTTCCCCTTCCGGGCCCATATTGCAGATGGTGGGGACGCCGAGGCTGGAGCTGAAGCCGGCTTCGGACGCGCTGTCGTAATGCTGGCCCTTGATGGACATGCCGAGGAGCTCCCCGGCGTCCTTGACGAGCCCGAAGAGCTTGTCGCCCGCTTCGCAGCGCTCGAAGGGATAGAGGCGCAGCCCGCCGCTGATGGAGGCCGACGTTCCGGGGATCACGGTGCGGGAAACGGCGTCACGGATGCCTGCGACGACCTTTTGCCCGTCCTCAAGCGTCCTGTAGGTCAGATGGATGCGGGATTCGGCCCACGGGGCCACGGAGTTGGCGGAAACCCCGCCGCTGATCAGGCCCGTGTTGACGGTGAGCCCACGGTCCAGATCCAAAAAAGTGTCGATCGCCAGCGTCTTGTGCGCGATTTCAAGGATGGCCGAAGCCCCGTCCGCATAACAGCGCCCCGCGTGGGACGCCTTGCCCTGTACTTTCAGGAACATATGGCCTGAACCTTTGCGGGATACGGTAACAAGCCCGCCGGGGCCGCCGGGTTCCGAGTTGATGGCGGCGCGTGCGCCGGGCAAGACCTGCGCCAAGGTCCGGGAAGCCGAGGGGGAGCCCAGCTCCTCATCGGGCGAGAACATGAGGGTCATGGGGCAATCGATCAGGCCGAGCCGCTTCAGGGCCCGCGCCGCGAACAGGTTGGCCACAAGCCCCGCCTTCATGTCGGCCACGCCGGGCCCGGTGGCCCGATCGCCCTCTATCTTGAAGGGCCGCGCCTGCGCCGTACCCTTGGGGAAAACCGTATCCATATGCCCGAGGAACACGATCCCCGGCTCCGCTTCGCGCCCGTGCGTCTTGGCCATGAAGACGTGGCCAAGATCCGCCTGCCACGGCTCGTCGGCGGGCGCTTCCGTCTTGGGCATCATGAACGTCTGGAAACCCGCCTCGCGCAACCAATCCGTCAGGACGGTCCCCAATTGGTCCACATCCTGCGCGTCGGTCGTGAAGGAATCCATGTTGACGATCCGCTCCAGCAAACGGAGCATGTCGCCTTCCTGAGAGTCGAGATACGCATCAAGCTTGTCTTTCCATAACGTGAGGTCCATGCGGGGTTCTCCAATCGGCAAAAAATTACGCTGAGGAGGAAAGTCGCCTTTCCGTGCCGTTGACACATCAACCGTCTCTTTCCAATGCATTGGCATTGAAAAGCACTTTGGGGCCGAAGGCGCGGGTCATCGCGCATGGGGGAAGATTGCGGGAACGCCGCCGGAAAAACGGGGGAAAGGGAATGGCAAGAAAGCCGGAAAGAGGGAAGTGGGCGAAGAGGCGGGAGGGGCCGCCGGATGCGGCGCGGCGGTGGCGGTCAACATGCGCTCCCCCTTTCCCGGGACTGCGCCAGAAAATGCTTTTCCGCCACGGCATGGAGATGGCGCGCCATCGCGTCGGAGCAGGCGTCCGCATCCTTGCGTTCAAGGGCATCGATGATCATCAGATGCTCGTTGATGGCTTCTTCCATCCGCCTCTTCAGACGGACATCGTCCGCGCGGTTGTGGGAAAAGAGCTCGTTCAGATGGCTGACAATGTCGACGAAAACCGGGTTTCCGGTCGCCGCCGCCAAGAGGGTATGGAATTGGGCGTCCAATTCGCCGTCGTTCTCCCCATGCAGGAGTTTTAACTGCTGATCGCAGACAATGATCTTGAGCTGATGGAGCTGCTCGGCGGAATGCCGTGCCGTGGCTATCCGGGCTATGGACGGCTCGATGACGAGCCTGAACTCCATAATATGGTCAAATGACTTTCCTTCCGTGTCGACGGCATTGAGCAGGGCGGCGGTCAGCGGCGCGAGATCGGAACCGCAGATGTACGTCCCGTCGCCGTGGCGGCTCTTGAGGATGCCCTGCTCCGAGAGCGTGCGGATGGCTTCCCTGACGCTGTTCCGCGAAACGCCGAACGTTTCGGCAAGCGCCCGCTCGGGGGGCAGCTTATCCCCCACCTTGAGCCCGCCCTTTTCGATAGCATCCTGTATTTTCTCGGAAAGCCTTTGATATGCCTTGAGGGGTTCCCGTGTTTCGGGAAGAGGTTCAGCCTTTTGAGATTGGTCTGGAGTCTCTTGTGAATGCGTCATGCGAGGTTCCCCTTTCTCTTTTGGTAGAACCATTATTGCAACCTTCAACCAATCTTGTCAAGCATCATGTGAAAAAACAATGATTCACCCGGTAAAAAACGGGAAAAAGCTTTTCTATAACCATAATGCAGCTAACTCTCATGAGTTATATAATTCACTATTGTGACGATGCTCCATCAGGAATACACAGCGTTCCATTTCCATTCAAATACAACGTCAGAGAGAGCCTCTACGAGTTACAAACATAATCGCCCGTCAATACGTTAAAACAAAGGGTGCCCTCCTGAGATAACGGGGGCATCCCTTGCGTTCCGCCATACGATACCTGCGGAGAGCCGGGTTGTACGCATCCCGATGCCGGGAAAACGTTCGTGGCGCAGGAAACCAGTCCGTCCCATGTGTACTTTCCGGTTTGCGGCTGAAATCCCTATCTATGTTGCGCTGCTGGAATGTTTACTTCCGTGGCGGAGGCCAACGAAACCAGGACCTGCTGGAGAGCGGGCATACGATAACCCCCGCCGCCAAAAACTCTCTGCCGCATCCTTGTCCTTGTGCGGTGGAAGACATGCCCGCCGCAGACTCCGACGGGCTAACCACGCTTCCCCGAGGATAGAAAAGAACAGGGATAACGCAAGGGCATCTCAGGCAATGCGTTCCATGACCCCCTGGATCGCCAGGCGCACCCCTTCCTCCGTATAAAAATTGCCGTTGATGAGGGTCCGGCATTTCAAAACTTTCTCGAAATTCCGCAGGGTTTCGGGGCACGGCTTCTGCGGGTTGCTCCAAAAATCGTCCAGATCCTGCTCTTCCTGCGACGAAGCCAACCCGCGCACCGCATAAATGGACGTGCCAACGCAATAGACGGGTATACCCCGCTGAAGCCCGGAAATGCCGATCGTGCTGTTGAGGACCACCATCCCCTCGCTGCGGTCCATCATAAGCGCGGCCCTGCCCGACTCCACGAAATGAACCCGGCCTTCCAGCCCGCAGGCATGGCTGAACCGGCGGATGTACCTCCGGTAATTGATGAGCCCGTTATCAAGAGGATGGTTGCGGATCAGCAAATGCATGGACTTGGGCGCGGAGTGCGCAAAAGAAGTCAGTACATGCGCAATGGCTTCCTTCATCCCGCTGAACGGCGAATAACGGCGGACTTGGGAATCCGAATCAAGCTGGAGAGGAAACAGGAAATAGGGCGCACGCGACCGGTAGATTTCCCGGACGCTCTCCGCCGAACGCCTTTCCCATGTGCGGCGGGTCAGGACGCGAAGGAACCATCCCCAGACTTCGCTCACGGCGCTCTGCGGGCGATGCGTCCGGAAACAGGGGAAAAACGGGCGCAAAAAAATGGTCCCCGCATAATAGGCAATAGCCTTCCATACGCGTGCCGAAAGAGGATTCTGTACGGCAACGGGTGACGGCGGGGCCGGATGGGATTCCGCAAGTTCCCGCAAAAGGGCCGGCGAATGGGGAAGCATCGAGTTGCCGTTGACCCCGCCCTCTTCCATCGTGATGTAATGGGGACGCAAATACCCTTCCTCAAATGCCCACACCCGGATATTCCGCAGTTTTGCCACCAGAATGGCTTCACGGTGCAGAGGCCGCCAGTCCCCAAAGGCCAGCAGATCCGTAACGCCCTCGCGCCGCATGAGATCGCCGATCCAGCCGCTCCAGTCCGTGGTCCGCCCCTGATACCACACGGCCTCTCGCGAGTGCCAGTCCACCACGTCACCGCCGCAGATATTGACGCGCAATACACGATGCCCGGCCCGCTGTAACGCCAGCCCCAGCTCACGGAAAAAACTCCCGTGCGGGCCTTGAAGAAACAAGTAGGTACGCATGATCAGAATACGTTCCTTATCTTTTCCCTGAGCGCCGCAAAGGTGCGCATAAAAAACTTGCCGCGCATTTGCCCTTTTGGCTGGGTAAGCCGGTAACAGATGTCCTCGGGCGTGCAGAATCCCTTCGTCTGCCAATCGTAATACGAAGGATAGAGTATCAGCGTCCCTGCGATAAACTCCTCAAGCGAAAGCCTGGCTCTCCGGCGGGGGAAATCAACCCGATCATGGGTCAGCCCCCACCCCGCGTAGAAAGGCCCCCCGTAAGCGTGGACCTCTATTCCCCTCAGCAATGCCTCGAACCCCGTCAGCGACGTGAGCGTGTGCACTTCGTCGACGATGCCAAGCAGGACATCCATACGCACGTTGCGGACAACACGATCCGCGTACCGTAACGCCTCTCCATCGGGTATGCACCCTTTCCGGTTCCGGCTTTCCACGTCAGGATGCGGCTTATAGATGATGAAAGCATCCGGATGGCGTTCCCGCACGGCCTTGAGCAAATCCACATTGGAAAACAGCCCGCATCCGCCCAGCCGCACGGAAGCGTCGTCCTCAACCTGTCCGGGGACAAGGAGCAAACGTCCCTTTGCAGAAAAATCACCACGGGTTACTGCATCAACACCCGTGTTGTATTTGGTAATTCCCTTCTCGACGATAAAACCACGCAAGGCGGAAGCCCGGCTGCACAATTCGGCCCGCTCCGGATGTTCAGGCAAGGTATTCAAAATGTCTTCCAGCCCACTCGGGCGGGATGGATCATAGTAGATGCCCTTCTCATCCAGCACCAACGAATACGGCCAATTAAAATCCGAACCCAACCCAACCGAACGGATGAAGCCGTCCTCCATGCGTATCAGCCGGACGCCCATAGTCTGGCAGGAACTCTCAAGTCCTATTGTGCATTTGGACGCCCATACCACGACATCGCCGCCGTTTGCTTGCGCCCATTTGATGGCTTTCCACCAATCAGAAAAAAAACGGATGGTTCCCGTGG
>OGEN01001817.1_pt1 | contig 12246 bp, 8 predicted proteins | sample 1570671 | NCBI WGS metagenome assembly OGEN01 (sample SAMEA2582128, study PRJEB24529) | metagenome | biome: Human gut stool | place: China | collected 2011
TATTCTTTACAGAATCACTGCGCATCCTCGCGGAGCGTTTATCTCAGTCGGAGACCTAACTCCCACTGAGACTAATTTGTTATTACTCACCACCTGAAGAGGTGGAGGCTTCTCGACTGAGATAAACATGATAAAATAAAACTGCTGTCGCACCTCCAGCAGAAAGGAGGCGGTATTTATAGATTACATAAACACTTTCCTTGTCTCTGTCGCGGCAAGCATAGTTGGCTACTATGTTTGCAAATGGCTGGATAGGGACAACCGACAGTAACAGCCTAAACGGTTCGGCTCACCGCAAAGAGCAAGAAAACCCCCGGAGGTGCCACTCCGGGGGTTTTCGCGTACTCATAGACATATAAGCACTTTCCTTAGCTGTTTTTAATTATATGCGATTGCCCCCCAAAAATCAATACTAAATTTCTTTTGGCTAATTTATTTACAGCTTCTTCAGCTTCGCAAAGGAAGCAAACATCTTCCTTGTCCCGATCGTCGCATGATCAAAATCGACTGTGACCTCGAAATCTTTTCCGCCGTCCGCGATGGATTTCACGGTTCCGTCACCAAAACGCATGTGATGGACGCGGTCACCTTCGGAGTAATCCAAAGACTTCGGTTTTTCTACGGTGAACGCCTTTCCGAAGGTCGGCGTGTTCTTCGGCGCCGCAGAAGTCCCGGAGGCATATGGATTCTTATAGGCATCGGATTTCTGTCCAAAAAGACTCACACCCGCCGGACGGTTCTGGAATCTTCCGGTGTGACCGTCAGCCGCTTTTCCGTCCGCGCCGGAAGCCTTCGCCCACGGAAGTCCCGCTTCCTCCGGAAGGTTCCTGTACGCGTCTGCCATTTTCTTCCATCCGGTCTTTGAGTCATCCTGATCCGGACGTTCCAGACACACATCCGGGATCTCGTCAATAAACCGGCTCGTTCTTTCAGGCTGTACCTGCCCTTTTATCATACGGCTCTTCGCCGCAGTCAGAGTCAGGCGCTTCTCCGCCCTCGTGATCCCCACATAGCAGAGACGGCGCTCCTCCTCCAATGCCTCCTATTATGAGTCGGGTGCTTGCATTAGAGACATCATACTCGGGAAAAGACCATCTTCCATTCCTGCAAGATACACATACGGGAACTCCAGACCCTTTGCGGAATGAAGCGTCATGAGGATGATCCGGTCCTCGGATTCGTCCATACTGTCAATGTCCGCAACCAGGGCAACCTCCTCTAAAAATGCAGACAGACTCGGTTCCTCGGCGCTCTCCCAGTAGGAGACTGCCTTGTTGATCAATTCCTCAATATTTTCCATTCTGGACTCGGCTTCCACCTCGCCCTCTTCCTTCAGCTCGTCACGATATCCTGTCTTATCAAGGATCGCCTCGATCACATCCTTGATCGGAGTCTCTTCCTTTAACATCTTCCGGAACTCGCTGATCTGGTCTGTAAATACTCCGATCTTTAACGCCGCTTTTCCGATTCCCGGAACAGCCTGCGCCCTCTCCAGCGCCTCATAGAAACTCATATCGTTTTCCATCGCGAACATGTTCACCCGGGCGACACTCATAGCTCCGATTCCGCGCTTCGGAACATTGATGATCCTCTGCACAGCCAGGTCATCCCGCCCATTGGCGATCGTCTTTAAATAGCAGAGAACATCCTTGATCTCTTTTCTCTGGTAGAAGTTTACGCCGCCCACGAGACGATACGGGAGATTGTACGCAACACATTTCTCCTCGAATATACGGGACTGGGCATTCGTGCGGTAGAGGATCGCGTAATCCTTCCATGGTCCGCCTCTCTTCACGATATCCCGCACAATCCACTCCGCTTCCTCAAAGGAAGAGCTGAACTCCCGGAACACCGGACGCTCGCCCACCTCATTCTCGGTCCAAAGTGTCTTATCCTTTCTTCCGGTGTTGTTCCTGATCACCTCATTCGCCGAATCCAGGATCATCTTTGTGGAACGGTAATTCTGCTCCAGCTTGATCACCTTCGCCCCCGGGAACGTCTCCTCAAAGCTTAAGATATTTCTGATATTCGCTCCGCGGAACCGGTAGATCGACTGGTCATCGTCGCCCACCACGCAGATATTCCGGTATTTTGCCGCTAAGAGGCTCACAAGCTTAAACTGTACCGTATTCGTATCCTGATACTCATCCACCATAATATAGCGGAAACGGTCCTGATAATACTCCAAGACCTCCTGCTTTGACTGGAACAACTCCACGGTCTTTACGAGAAGGTCATCGAAATCCAGGGCATTGTTCTTTTTTAAGCGTTTCTGGTACTCCATATAGAGCTCCGCAATCCGTTTCAGTCTCGAATCCCCCTCAGCCTTCGCGCTGAGCATAAATTCTTCCGGACTGATCATCTCGTTCTTTGCGGAGGAGATCACGCCGAGGACACCCCGTTCTTTTAATACCTTCGTATTCACCTCAAGATCCTTGAAGATCTGTTTCATCAGGGTTTTTGTATCATCGGAATCATAGATGGAAAAATCCGTCGTGTAGCCGATATTCTCAATAAATCTCCTTAAGATCCGCACACAGAGGGAGTGGAAGGTGCTGACCCAGACACTGTCCGCGCCGTATTCCACAAGGCTGTTGACACGGTCCCGCATCTCTCCCGCCGCCTTGTTTGTAAAGGTGATCGCCAGGATATTCCAGGGCTTCACACCCTTTTCCTCTATTAAATAAGCAACCCGGTGCGTCAGCGCCCGTGTCTTTCCGGATCCGGCGCCCGCCAGCACTAAGAGCGGACCTTCCGTAGTGAAGACAGCTTCCCGCTGCATCGGATTTAATGTATCGTAATTGTTCATTCTGTTCCCCTTTCACGTTTCCGGAGGCTGACGGTTCTGCACGTATCTCCCACATACTGAAACCGCCGGTATTCCGACAACAGATACCATCATTCTACCACAGGAACACTCGTTCGTGCAATCTTTATTATATGAAAAGTATGTGTCTGTTCCTGTATGCGGATAGGAATTTTCTGAACTGATAATTCCGTAACAGTACAGTGGCAGCAGTAGATTTTTCCGATTGGGAATGCGAAATGGTAATGATATAAAAACGCCCCGGATCAGAGAGAACTGTCATCTCACGATCCGGGACGCTTCTTTTGCAAGCTGGCAGCCAGCATTTACTGCCAGTCTCATTTTATTTTTTTAGAATTCCAGATATGCACCTTTCATCGGGCTTGCCGCATGCTCGCTGAACATACGGAGCACACCGCTCTTGTATCGGAGCTCTCTCGGCTTCCAGTTTTTCTTTCTCTCGGCAAGGATCGCGTCGATCTCCTCCGGAGTCTTTCTCTCGCCCTTGATACCGATGATGTTTAACTTTCTCTCCATCACATCGATCTCGATGAGATCGCCTTCCTCAACGAGAGCGATCGGGCCGCCGTCTGCCGCCTCCGGGCTGCAGTGTCCGATAACCGGACCTGTGGATGCACCGGAGAATCTTCCGTCTGTGATCAGGGCGATGGAACGGCCAAGCTCCTTGTCGCTGCTGATGGCCTCGGAGGTGTAGAACATCTCCGGCATACCGCTTCCCTTCGGTCCCTCGTAACGGATGAAGACTGCGTCACCTTTCTGAACTCTATGTTTCAGGACAGCATCCAGACACTCTTCCTCGCTATCAAACGGTCTCGCCTTGAGAACTGCCTTGAACATCTCCTTCGGGCATGCGATGTGCTTGATGACCGCACCTTCCGGAGCAAGGTTTCCGCGCAGAACTGCGATGCTGCCGTCGGTTCCAATGGCCTTGTCAGCCGGACGGATGATGTCCTGTCTCGTGATGGAGATTCCGTAGCGCTCGTTGAACTTCTGAAGCCATTTTTCACAGCGCTCATAGAATCCGTTCTCTTTTAATTCCTTTAAGTTCTCGCCGAGAGTCTTTCCGGTCACGGTCATGACATCAAGGTGAAGGTGGTCTTTGATCTCCTCCATGATCGCCGGAACGCCGCCTGCATAGTAGAAGCACTCTGCCGGCCACTTTCCTGCCGGGCGGATATCAAGAAGATACTTCGCGCCGCGGTGGAGTCTGTCGAAGGTGTCACCTGTGATCTCGAATCCAAGCTCATGAGCGATCGCCGGAAGGTGGAGTAAGCAGTTTGTACTTCCGGAGATGGCCGCATGTACAAGGATCGCGTTTTCGAAGCTGTCCATCGTCACGATATCACTCGGACGCATGTTGTCCATCTTCGCAAGCTTAACTGCCTGTTTTCCGGCCTCTCTCGCGTAGTTTAAGAGATCCGGGCTTGTCGCAGGCATCAACGCACTTCCCGGGAGGGCAAGACCAAGAGCCTCGGCCATGATCTGCATGGTGGATGCAGTTCCGATAAAGGAACAGGCGCCGCAGCTCGGACATGCGTTATGTTTTGCCCAGTTTAAGCGGTTCTCGTCGATCTCACCGCGCTCATACTGGGCGCTGTACATGCCAAGCTGTTCCAGGGTCAACATCTCCGGACCCGCATTCATGGTTCCGCCCGGAACAACAACAGCCGGAATATTCACGCGGAATAAGCCCATGAGGTTTGCCGGCATTCCCTTATCACAGCTTGCGAGATATACCCCTGCATCGAAGGGAGTCGCATTTGCGTGGATCTCGATCATGTTCGCGATCATCTCACGGCTTGCAAGGCTGTAGTTGATTCCATCGGTTCCCTGGCTCTCGCCGTCACAGATATCGGTGCAGAAATATTTCGCGCCATGGCCGCCTGCCTCAGCGATTCCTTTTTTTACTTCATCTACAAGGATATGGAGATGTCCGCTTCCCGGATGGCTGTCACCTGCCGTGCTTTCGATGATGACCTGCGGCATCGCAAGTTCTTCCGGTTTCCAGCCTGTTCCGATCCTTAACGGATCAAGCTCCGGTGCAAGTTTTCTCATTTCCTGACTCTTCAGACATTTCATGATATTTCCTTCTTTCTTTGTGGGGTGTTACTCGTTATTGAGCGAATGATATCTTTTATTGAAACTGTTTTTTCAATTTTGTTCGCAACTGTTCAGTACCCTCACAGTTACGCGCAAAAATCCATTCCAAATCGGCTGTGCCGATAGGATTTTTTCCTTCTATTCTAAGTTTTCTTACGGTCAGCGCAGTAAATGCGCAGACCTACTGAACAGTTACTTTTGTTCTTTCTCTGCATTTCGAATGCACCGCGGCTTTGGGCTGCGTGCCTGCATCTTTCTACTACGCAAAGAACGAAATTACAAGTGCTACAAGGAATCCGGTCACACCGACTAAGGTCTCCATGATGGTCCAGGTTTTCAGGGTCGTCTTCTCGTCGATTCCCACGAGGGATCTTACCAGCCAGAAACCGGAATCATTGAAGTGGGAGCATACGGTGGAGCCGCCCGCTACTGCCGCTACGGTACATGCCAGATATAACGGAGACAGCTCACTGATTCCAGGAAGTGCCGCAACGATACCTGCCGCCATGGTCATGGCAACGGTCGCGGAACCGACACTGATGCGGACAAGGACTGCAATGATAAATGCAAGGACAACGATCGGAAGGTTCATGGATGCAACTGCATTTCCGATCACATTTCCAAGACCGGAGTACTGAAGGACATAGCGGAGCACGCCGCCACAGGCGGTAACGAGAAGGATGAGACCGGTCGGCTCCAAGGACTTTGTCATAACCTTCTCAAGCTCTTTCATCGTGTATCCATGTTTTAAACCGAGACCGAACATGGCAGCCAAAGTCGCGAGCAGCAGTGCTACGAACGGCTCACCTAAGAACTCAAAGACCGGAGCAACACCGGCTAATGCCGGAACAACGCCGCAGATGGAGTCCAGAATGATGAGCACTAACGGGATCAGGATGATCCCAACGATCAGCCAGAAGCTCGGAAGCTTGGACTCATCAATCTCTTCCTGATTTGCCACACTCTCCGGTACCGGAACATAAAACTTCTTACCACAGATGGATCCCCATACCGGACCGGCTACGATCATTGCGAAGATTCCGCAGAAGATTCCGACTAAGATGACCCAGCCAAGATCTACATTTAACATTGTCGCTACGAGAACCGGACCCGGTGTCGGCGGAATGAACGCATGTCCAACAGCAAGTCCCGCAAGGAGCGGGATCACATAGTGAAGAGAGGAACGCTTTGTCTTCTTAGCAAGGGAGAATGCTAACGGGATCAGAATGATCAGTCCTGCATCGAAGAATACCGGCATCGCGATCACAAGGCCTGTGATTCCAAGCGCCCACGCGGCCTTTTTGTCACCGAATTTCTTTACCATCGTGACAGCGATCGTCTGTGCACCGCCCGAGACCTCCAGGATCGCACCGAACATGGATCCTAAGCCTACAAGCAGGGCAATTCCTTTTAACGTGTTTCCAATTCCATCATTGACCGCCGCGATAATATCTTTCGTCGGCATTCCCGCAAGAAGTCCGATGCTGATCGCTCCGATCAGGATCGCGATCATTGCCTGCACATTGAATTTGATGATCAGGACGAGCAGGATCACAAGACCGATCAGTGCTGCCAGGACAAGGCGGGTCGGGTTAAGTACAACTCCTTCAGACATAGTGGATTTACCTCCCAGTGTATTTGTTTTGGTTGTTCCGCGCAAAGATCCGTTTCATACCCCTGAACCGGACTACTCTGCGCTTCATGGTTGCATTTGGAAATAACAGTTCATATTTTGTTTTTCCTGCTTTCCGCTTTTTCATCAGACATGTCAGGCTGTTTAGTAAATTCTTTAATGTATTTGTCTGATGTCTTATGTCTATGGGCTTAATCTAACATTTTTCTGTGGTATTTGCAATACTTGTCTGATGTATTTTGTCTTTTCTCTTTTTCGCACAAAAAAAGCAGGGGAAAATTGTGCATTATTTTTCCCTGCTCGCTGCATTCTTATTCCATTTGAATGGCTTCTGACATTTTACTCTCCTACTGCTCTTTCTCCTCTTTTGTCTCGCCCTGCGCCTTATAAGCCGTCCGGCGTCTCAAAAGCTCCTGCCTGTTATACGTCAGATGCATCACCATTGCACACCGCGCCCCGGTGGAATCATGATTTGCGATGGCTTCCGTGATGGCCCGGTGGGTCGTGATCGTCTCTGTCCGCAGTGAGCGCCTCGTCAAGTTTACAAAGGTATTGATTCCCGAATTGATGATCGGGATCAGGGACTCCATGACCTGATTCTTGCTGCACCGGGCGATCCAGGTGTGGAACTCGATGTCCTTCGGCATATGATCCTTGTCCGCCAGATATAGTTCCTCCGTCTCCTTACACAGCCTCTTTAAGGTCGCGATATCCTCGTCCGTCGCGTAAACTGCCGCCTTAGCGGCAATCTCCGGCTCTAAGATCAGACGGACGTCAAAGAGATCCAGCGCCAGCTTAAACCTGTCATGGAGCTTTGCATTAAGCCTTAACGGATCGTCCTCCGCAGGCGTCAGACTGCTGACATACGTTCCCGCGCCTCTCCGCACCTGCAGAACTCCTTTCGTCACCAGACCTTTCACCGCCTCGCGGATCGTGCTTCGTCCCACCTCAAACATCTCCGCAAGTTCAAACTCGTTCGGAAGCCGATCTCCCACCTCCAACGGTTTCTCTTTTATATACTCTAAGATCCGGTCCTCGATCTGGCTGCCCAGAAGTTTCCGGTCATCTTTTTTCTTCGTCTCCATAGTTTCCCCCATGTTCTGTTACAAGTTGTCTGATGTCTTCATTATACGGAAGATCGCATATGCTGGCAAGCTGATTTTTCCAAATGACCGCAAATACTAAAAAATCCCGCACACAGTCCGGATATTATCCGGAATCTGTATGCGGGATCAAAATCATCAGATGAAATGCGCTTTACAGCTCATCCTTCACATATCCGGCCACATTATAGGCATGGTCGGAGATACGTTCCAGATTGCTCAGGATATCTAAGAACACAACGCCGGCAGACGGGTTGCACTCGTTCTTGGAAAGACGCTCGATGTGCTTGTCGCGCATCTCCTCCTCGAGAGTATCCACACGGTCTTCCAGCTTGCTGACCTGACGGATATCCTCCATTCCGCCATCCTGGCGGGCAGCAACTGCATGGTCCACAGCTCCGATGGCCGCGCTCGAAATCTCTTTGAGATCCTCGAGCCCGGTCTCTGAGAAAGTGAGTCCATGTTCCTTCAGGTACTGTGCCGCCTCTGCGAGGTTTTCCGCATGGTCGCCCACACGTTCTAAATCGCTGATGCTGTAGAAGAGGTTGCTGACCTGAACTTTCTGTTTCTCATTTAAGGACAGGTTGTTGACCTTAATGAGATATTCGGTAAGCTTCTTATTTAAAATATCGATCTCTGTCTCGTTCTTAAAAACCTCATCCAGACATTCATATTTGTTTTCCAGAAGGACGTTTGTTGCAAGCTTTAAGTTTGCGAGAGCCATCTTACCCATATGAACGACTTCCATCACACCGACTTCAAGAGCAAAGGTCGGGGATTTGAAGATACGTTCGTCGAGAACCGGAAGCTCGTCCTCCTTTGTCTCCTTCTGCTCCTCTTCCTGACCTGTCTCGCGGACGATCAGACCGGAAAACGCAACGAGCTGTTTCGCGAACGGGAATAAGAGCAGGGTGTTCGTCACGTTAAAGAATGTATGGAACACCGAGATCTGGAAAGAATTGATACTGCTCTGGGCAATATCCGGGCGCATCATGGAAATGATATACATACCGATTCCAAATACGACCGCACCGAAGCTGTTGAAGGTCAGATGGATCACGGACGCGCGCTTTGCGTTTCGGCTTGTACCTGCACTGGATAAAAGGGCAGTCAGACATGATCCGATATTCTGTCCAAGAGTAATATAAATCGCGGCATTTGTGGATACCACTCCGCTCATCGCCAGAGTCTGTAAGATACCAACAGAGGCGGTGGAGCTCTGGATGATCGCAGTTACAAGGGCACCGACAAGAATACCGAGGATCGGGTTCCTTCCAAGTACCGCAAACGCCTTCGCAAAGATCGGGGCATCCGTGTACGGTGCTACAGAACCTGACATGAAGGTCAGGCCCACAAACAGGAGGCCGACACCGATACAGATCTCACCTGCCAGACTCTCCTTTTTCTTCTTGGAAAACATCAAAAAGGCGGCGCCGATGGCAACTACGAGCGGCGCGAAAAACGACGGCTGCAGGATCTTCATCGCATCCCCCAGAGAGTTTAAGGAAACCATCCATGCGGTGATCGTTGTACCGATGTTTGCGCCCATGATGACTCCGACCGCCTGGGTCAGATTCAAAATTCCGGCGTTTACGAAACCAACGACCATGACGGTTGTGGCTCCGCTGCTGTGCAGGATCGCGGTGATCAGAGCGCCGAGACCGACTGCCAGAAGTCTGTTGTCCGTCACCATTCTCAGGAACTTGTTCAGCTTACTTCCCGCCGACTTCTGCATGCCGTCACCCATGATGCTCATACCGTAAAGGAACATGCCCAGACCGCCGAGGAAGCTGAAGATACTTTCCAGATATCCGATATTCATAATGCCTTCTCCATTCTCTTTTGTCGCTGCCTGTTGTCTTAACACGGCGGCGTGGCAAAAGCGCAGTTTCGATCCGATTCTGCAAAATTTGCCTTCGTGTTCCATCATATCATAGAGCACACGCTTTTTTCAATTATAAATATAATATTTGTAAATTTTAGGTAAAGAATACAAAATGAATTTCGAATTTTTAGTGAATGTCCCGTTACTTCTTCAGAATCTTTATCGCTTTCTTTACATCCTTATGGAAGTCCTCCCATTTCTCCGGATAATCCACAAAATATTTCGGGCAGATCTTTCCCGTCACGTCGTAGTGGCGGATCACGTCATCCGGCTTCAGATCAAATTCCACACAGAGGTACGCGCATAAGTTTACAAGCGTCTGATATGTACTGTCATAAAATTTTCCGGTCTCATCCGGGTGGCAGCACTCGATGGAGATCGTGTCACTATTGCGGTTGTTGGATGCGTAGGCCACCTCATTTAACGGAACACACTGGACGACCTCACCCTCCAGACCGATCACGAAATGGCTGCTGACAGAGGTAGTCTTCGAACCAGTCTGGTCCTTTAAGCCCTCAAAGTAATTCCGGTTTTCCAGTGCGGTGCTGCAGGGGTTTGCGACATAGTGTACCACGATACCGTTTACTTTCTCAAGCGGGATCTGCGGCCGTGAGTACTCGTTCGGGGTCAGCAAATTTACATTCACATACTCCGGAACCGCCACATCCGCCGGATCTACCTGTTTCCTCCCCGTAAGTTTCTTTGTCACGAGCACAGCCGTGATGATCACGGCGATCCCGATCACCGCGGCCAGTCCGCCTACGATCATGCGGCGGGTCCGCTCCTGCTTTCTTCGTCTTCTCCGGTTTTCCTCCCGCCGGATCCTTCGCTCTTCGATTTCATCTCTGTATGGCATTATTCTTTCCTTTCTTCTGTATATAGAATTACGATGTAACGATTCCGCAGGTCTATGCACTTACTGGGCTAACCGTAAGAAAACCTATGCCGGAAAGCAAAAATCCCATCGGCACAGCCGATTTGGAATGGATTTTTGCGCGTAACCGCGATGGCACTGAACAGTTACGTTATAAAAGCGTAAAAAGATTCTTCTCAAATTCAATCAGCCCGTCTTTTTTCATCCTGGAGAGCTCCGCAGACAATGCGCTCCTGTCCACTGCGAGATAATCCGCGAGCTGCTGGCGGTTGAAGGGGATCCCGACAGTCTTTTTCTTCTGTTTTTCCGACTCAAAGGATAGGTACGCCATCACCTTTTCCCGGATGGACCTCTGTCCCATGTGGTCGATCTTCCGCGTCAGCAGTAGATTTTTCTTCGCCATGATATAGAGAAGGTTGTGGATCAGGCGGTTGTGATGCGAACATGCCGGGGTGCAGACGTTTAAGATCCTTCCAATGTCTAAAAATAAGATCCTGCTCTTTTCTGCCGCCACTACATTGACCATCAATGCTTCACCCGGCATACAGGCGTAGGCTTCACCAAAAAGCTCACCGTTTCCCGCATGGCCCAGAACCTGCCGGTTTCCCCAGAAATCGTCCCGGGAGATCTCAACACTTCCGGAGAGGATGAATCCCATGGAGCAGATCTCCGTTCCTGCGAGGAAAATAATATCCCCTTTTTCGTACTTTTTTTCTACTGCGGAAAGACATTTTAAGATACTCTCCTTTTCTTCTGGGTGGATTCCGGCAAAGAGCATGGAATCCGGAATTTCTTCTTTGTGGATCATCGATTTCCTTTCTTCCACCTGACACGGGCGGCCATTTGCACTTTCCTGTTTCCTTCATCCATAACGGGCAGTCTTTTGCACTTTCCTGTTTTCATATCTGAATGTACCACATTGCGGATTTTTCGTTGGAAATACAACATACTTTTTGTCATCATTGTAGTATATTGACGATACAAAAGTCAATACATGACACTTACAAAATCTGCCACGATCCGCTTTTTCCGGATTCGTGGCAGCAAATACACCGCAATAGAAATTGCTGAGACAATATTTACACATTTTGAAAGGGGAACTTAAATTGAAAAGAACGATCGTAAAAATTGATGAAGAAAAATGCAACGGCTGCGGAGCATGCGCAGCGGCCTGTCAGGAAGGCGCAATCGCGATGATCGACGGAAAGGCGAAGCTGATCCGCGACGATTACTGTGACGGCCTTGGAAACTGTCTTCCGGCCTGTCCGGCGGACGCCATCAGCTTTGAGGAGCGCGAGGCTGCCGCTTATGACCATGAGGCGGTTCTGGCACACATGGCGGCAAGAAAAGCTGCTTCCCTCATGCCGACAGAGGCACCGTCCCCGAAGCCGGAATTTACAGGATGCCCGGGAAGCATGAGCCGCACGATCACACATGCCTCCGCGCCTGCATCTAACAACGCAGCGATTCCGGGACACACTGCACCTGTCTCCATGGAGAGCAGACTATCCCAGTGGCCGGTTCAGATCAAGCTCGTCCCGGTCCGCGCCCCGTACTTTGACGGTGCGAAGCTTCTCGTTGCCGCGGATTGCACCGCTTACGCATACGGAAACTTCCACAACGATTTCATTGACGGACATGTGACACTGATCGGATGTCCGAAGCTGGATTCCGTAGACTATTCCGAGAAGCTCACGGAGATCATCCGCAATAATGATATCCAGAGCGTGACAGTTGTTCGCATGGAGGTTCCGTGCTGCGGAGGAATCGAGGCGGCTGTGAAGAACGCGCTGATGGCAAGCGGGAAGTTTATTCCGTGGCAGG
>OGEN01001818.1_pt1 | contig 12229 bp, 10 predicted proteins | sample 1570671 | NCBI WGS metagenome assembly OGEN01 (sample SAMEA2582128, study PRJEB24529) | metagenome | biome: Human gut stool | place: China | collected 2011
TCCTCGGAATTTCCTGTTACATAAAAAAGCGGCAGTCCCGCTAAAAAAAGCAAGACTGCCGCCAGATTTTCTCTTATATGATATGAAGCTGCTCAAACGCCCAGGCGATCCCGTCGTCTTCGACATCTTTGGTGATGAAAGTTGCGTAGGGCTCAAGCCCCTTCGCATGTTTCTCCATAATAATGCTGTTTCCGGCATACCGGATCATCGCCAGATCGTTCATGCTGTCCCCAAAGGCATAGGAATCTTCCCTCGCGATCCCATATCTCTTTAAGATCACTTCCATCGCCGTCGCCTTATCGTACCCCGTCGGCACGCACTCGTAGAGTCCGTGTCCCCGGTCGATGGCGGTCACGTCCGGTGCCAGGATCTTTAAAAAACCTTCCTCGTCACTGTTCTCGTCCGCAAGAACACAGAACTTATCAAAATCCACCAGCTCCGTATTCCAGTCCGCGCTGGCCAAGCCCTGGTTCTTGTAGACCACATTTTTCACATGCTCGATCTCATCCATGTGGGAGACACCGGTCTGCACCGTACATGCCTTCGGTCCCTCTAAGATTCCGTCAAGTTTACACTCGAGGATCGCCTTCTGGAGCTCCCAACGGCGTTTTGCGGAGATTTTTCTGTGGAGCAGGGCTTTTCCCTCCGTCTCTATGTAGGTTCCACAGCCGCAGAGGTAACCGTCCACCGGTACTTTCCCCTCAACATCCTTCATCAGACATCTCGTCCTCCCGGAGTTGATGAAAACCAGGTGTCCGGCGCGGCGCGCCTCTGTTAAAGCAAGCGCCGCACTCTTCGGGAGCTCCTTCGACGCATCCACCAGGAGCGTCCCATCGATATCAAAAAATAATGCTTTTCTCTTCATGATCTCCGTATTAGTTTGCTGCGGAACTGCTCTCGCTCTCCTCCGCAGCAGTCTCTTTCTCTTCAAGAATATTCTCAGCCTCTGTTGTCTCGGCTTCTGTCTCCGGTGCCTCTACATATGTGGAGTTGTCGATCAGGTAGTAGTAAACAGCGCCCATGTCGAAAATCTGCTTTGCGGAATCCTCGCCGTAGGTCGTGATCATCTGCGCCGCGTTCTTGAAGTAGTTCATAACAGCGAGCTTATCTTTCTGTTCATCTGTCGCAGAAAGGTTCTCCTCCGCCTGGATCGCGTTTAAAATGATCTGCTGTTTTACAAGGTTCTCTGCTGTGTCGCGGAGTCCGTCCTCGTCCGTTCCCAGGAACATGCTGAGGAACTGATCGAACTCAAGTCCATAGCTGCTTGCATAGCTGGAATATGTGTTCTTTAACTGGTTGAACATATCATCAACGGCATCCGGGTCTGCTGTAACCTCGGAGTTGTTGATGACCTCGTTTAAGAGCTCGCTTCCTGCCGCGTTGAAGAACTGGCTGTCAGCCTCTGCCTGAAGCTCCGCACGTACTTCCTCTCTTAACTGGTCAAGAGTTGCTGTATCGTCGTTGTAGTAACGTTTTGCGAGATCATCGTCCACCTTGCTGTCGGCCTCAGATTTTAACTGGTTTAATTTTACATGGAACACGACTTCCTGGCCTGCGAGGTCAGCGCTGCCGTAGTTGTCAGGGAATTTTAAGTTTAAGTCTTTCTCATCGCCGACATTCATGCCGATGACGCCGTCCTCAAAGCCGTCGATAAATGTGCCGCTGCCAAGCTTCAGGTCAAAGCCCTTTTCGGTTCCGTTTGCAAATGCCTCGCCGTCCTTTGTGCCGGAGTAGTCGATATTCGCGGTGTCACCTTCCTGGGCCGGGCGTCCCTCGATGGTTACCGGGTACTCCGCGCAGAGTTCTTTTAATCTTGTCTCGACCTGGGCGTCAGTTACTTCCTCTTCCTTCGCGGAGAAAGTCAGGTTCTTGTAATCTCCAAGAGTTACGCTCTCCTCGTCGTGAAGCTCTTCCTCGGATTTTGTCTCTGTCTCAGTTGTCGCGGATACCGTCTCCTCTACAGCCGCGGAGCTGCTCTCAGTATTCTGATTCTTATTTCCGCATCCTGTTGCAATCACTGCAGCTACAGCAACGCAGATACCTGCTTTTATAATTTTTTTCATATTCTTGTTTCCTTCCATTCTGTCTCAATTTCCCCGCGCACCGCCCATTTTCCGGGTCACCCGCGCGTGATATTTATTCTAACATACCGCCACGCGAAAAAAAAGGGTGTTCACAGAATTTTAAGATATTAGTGTCCAAAGGTCTGAAGTCCGCCGCAAGCTTGCTTGCAGGAGGATTTTGGATCTTGGTATCAGAGAGGTCAAAAGACTTTTTGACCTCAACATCATTTTAAGAGAAAATCAAAAAGCATCCTGTAAGGATCATATCATCATGATCCCGCCAGGATGCTTTTTACTATCTCTTATTTGTAGAACGCACAAAACGCCTTATATGTATTGTACACATCAAGCTTCGAAGCCAGCTCAAACGGCGCATGCATGGAAAGGATCGGAACACCGAGATCCACGACATCCACATCCATCATCGCCACAAACTGGGCGATGGTTCCGCCGCCACCCGCGTCAACGGCGCCGAGTTCGCCAGTCTGCCAGTAAACGCCATTCTCTTCCATGATACCGATGACCTTCGCCATGGTCTCCGCGCTGGCATCACTGCTGCCGGATTTTCCTCTCGCGCCTGTGTACTTTGTGAGCACACAGCCTTTGTTTACATAGCTGGAGTTTCTGTTCTCGTAAACGCTTGCGAATGTCGGATCATATGCCGCGTTTACATCGGAGGAGAGGCAGATGGAATGGCGCAGAACGGTCTTTGTGTCCGCCCCAAAGCTCTCCGCAAGATCCTCAACCGCATGGTGGACGTAGTCAGAGTGAAGTCCCGTATTTCCGACGGAGCCGATCTCTTCCTTATCTGTAAGGATCGTGAATGTGGTGTGCTCCGGGTTCTCCGCAGCAATCTCCGCCATCAGCGCTGTATACGCGCACACACGGTCATCCTGTCCATAGGAACCGATGAGGCCGCGGTCCAGTCCGATATCAACGGCCTTGTATGCCGGAACCATCTCGATCTCCGCACGGGTGAAATCCTTCTCCGTGATTCCGTAGCGGTCATTCAATAACTTCATCGCAAGGAGCTTCGCCGGATTCTTGATCTTCTCGTTCTCCTCGTCATGGTACGGGATGGAGCCGATGATGATGTTCAGCTCCTCGCCCTTTAAGCCCTCACCGAGCTTTCTTCCGTTCTGCTCTGCCGCAAGGTGCGGGAGAAGGTCTGTCACGCAGAACTGCGGGTCGCCTTCTTTCTCGCCGATGGAGACCTCAACAGTCTCTCCGTCCGCCTTCATAACAACGCCGTGCATGGATAACGGCACAGTGCCCCACTGATATTTGCGGATTCCGCCGTAGTAGTGCGGCTTTAAGTAGGCGATCTCGTCCTTTTCAAATAATGGGTTCGGCTTTAAGTCCAGACGCGGGGAATCGATATGGGCGCCGTTCATGCGCAATCCCTCGTTCAGATCCTTTGTTCCGATGGTGGAAGCGATGATCGCTTTCTTTCGGTTTACCCAGTAGATCTTGTCGCCCGGCTTGTAGGACGCCTTCGGGTCAAATTCCTTGTATCCGGCGTTCGTTAAGAGCGATACCGCCTTTTTCACACATTCTCTCTCGGTCTTTCCCTCATTTAAAAATGTCTTGTATCCCTCGCAGAAATCCTGCGCCTCCGGAATCTGTTCCGGCGCTTTTTCTCCGATATGCGGAGCTTCCCAGAGAAGTGCTTTTTCCAGATCTTTGCCGTTCATGCTAAAAAACCTCCGTATGCGTATTTATGAATTACAGCAACTCACGCTGCCTGGTCCGAATTGCTCTGTTTTATGTAAACCATTTTCAGCCTGGACACATGTTCAAATCTGTGTATGCAGCTGTCGTGTCTTATATCTTACTTTGTCAGCAGATCCTTACTGTCGAGCATCAGTGTAAATGGACCATCTTTTAACAGGTCCACCTTCATATCTGCCCCGAACTCCCCATGTGCCACCTTCTCCACATGCATCCTGCACCGCTCCATAAAATATTCATAGAGGCGGTCCGCATGATCCGGCGCTCCGGCGTCAGTAAAGCTTGGGCGGTTGCCCTTTCTGCAGTCCGCGTACAGCGTAAACTGGCTCACAACAAGGATCTCGCCGTCCACATCCTGGAGCGAGCGGTTCGTCTTTCCGTTCTCATCCTCAAAAATGCGGAGCTTGCAGATCTTGTCCGCCATCTTGTCCGCAATGCTCTCGTCATCCGTGTCGGAGACGCCGAGAAGGATCAGGAATCCCTGTCCGATGGCTCCCGTCTCCCGTCCGTCCACATGGACCGACGCGTGTTTTACTCTCTGTAATACGACTCTCATGTTTCCTCCGACGCTCTGCCTGCACTCCATTTTCCGTACCGGCAGATCCGCCCATAAATTTTATATTTTCGCTGCTGGAATTCCCTGCCTTAACAAGAGCGGAAACGGCCTACGTTGGACCGTTTCCTGCAAGTTCTTCCTGTCTTTTTTCTGCCTTTTCCCGCTCGCGGCGCTTTTCTTCCTCAACACGCCGCTCTTCCTCCTCGACCGCCATGATCGCCTGGTTTAAGGAGAACATCTTCATGTCCAGCATATCCACCATATCGGCACAGGACTTCAACTCCCGCTCCAGATAATCCGGCGCTTTTCCCTCAAATTTATAAGCGATCTTGTGCTCTAAGGATGCCCAGAAGTCCATGGCAATGGTCCGGATCTGGATCTCGACCTTCGTGTCCCGCTTTCCTTCCGACAGATAGACCGGGATCGTCACTACCATATGGTAGCTCTTATATCCGTTCGTCTTCGGATATTTAATGTAGTCCTTAACATGCAGGACCGTGATATCCGCCTGTCTTGCGATCATATCCGCAATCGGATAAATATCGGACATAAAGGAACAGATGATCCTGATTCCCGCGATATCATTTAAGTGCTCCACCATGTTTTCAATCGTGACTTCACATCCATCGTTCTTCAGCTTTTTCACGATGCTCTCCGGTGTCTTCAACCGGGAAGTGATATGTTCGATCGGTTTGTAATTGTATAACTGGATAAATTCATTGTTTAAGATCTCGATCTTCGTGTTGATGGATTTTAACGCGGAGCTGTATAAAAACATTGTTGATTTCCACTGATCGATCTGATCAAAGCCTCCAGACTCTTTCGTCATGCTGACGCCCCCTTTCCTTGCAGCCGGGAACGTTCCGTCCATGCGACCATGTCTTCACGCGTTCTCTGCTACAGCTTCAGACCCTTTAAGAGATCCGCAAGACCTGTGCTTGCCTGACCTTCTTCCTTATATCCGTAGGTGTCCTCAGCTTCTCTCTCCTCTTCCTCCTCGATCAGCTCCTTCATAGACAGACTGATCTTGTTGTTTGCGGTGGAGATAATTTTTACACGTACTTCCTGTCCCTCTTTCAGAACAGCGCCCGGATGTTTGACCCTCTTTGTGCTGATCTGGGAGATATGGAGGAGACCGGTAAGTCCGTTCTCAAGCTCTACAAATGCGCCGTAGTCCTTTAAGGTCTCGACGGTACCCTTCATGACAGCGCCGACTTCGCATTTTGCAATTTTTTTGTTTGTCTCTTCCTGTTTCTTCTCTCTGGCTGCCTCGCGGCCGGATAATACGAGGCGGTGTGTCTCCTCGTCGGCGGTGATAACGGTTACCTCGATGGTCTTTCCGTCGAATTCCTTTAAGTCTTCCACATACTCGTCGCTCAGGCGGGAAGCCGGAATAAATCCGCGGATTCCTTCCAGGTACGCAACGGCGCCGGCGTTTACGATCTCTGCGATCTTTACCGGGACAACGGTGCGCTCTTCCATCATATTTTTCAGCTTATCCCACGCAAGGACCTGATTTGCTTCCTTCTTTGAGAGGACCATATTTCCCTCGCCGTCGTTTGTCGCCATCACGGTGGCTGTGATCTCGTCGCCCGGATGGATCATCTCTGCCATGTTGAAATCAGGATCTTCGCTCAGGTCGTCCTTGCGGATCACGCCGTCCGCGTAAGCCTTCAAGTCCACGATCACCGCGTCATCTGTCACATCGATCACGGTACCTGTCACAACATCGCCAACTCTAATTTTTTTAAGGGAGGCTTCCAGCTCCTCTTTGTAATCGTCCATGGATTCCATATGTCATCTCTCCTTTTCTCACCATCTGCCCTTACGCCGTTGGACGGCATAATTATGAATAGTAATTCCTTTCTCTATTTAACCATATTCTGTGAATATTTGCCATAGTTTTCACAAAAAAATCATGATAAAATGTGCATAGTAATTACTGTACACGGGTAGGAGTTTTCTGAGCTGAAAATTCCGTACAATACAGTGGCGGTAGTGGATTTTGCCGATCTGGAATGCGAAGCATCGGCAAAATCAGTTACTGTTTGCGCAAAGCGTGAGCAGTAACGCATAGTATATATTTTGGAGGCACTCACCATGAAAGATTATGCTGACCTGCATACCCATACCATCGCCAGCGGACATGCCTATGGAACCATCACGGAGATGGTCCATGCCGCCGCTTTAAAGGACCTGCCGATCCTCGGCATCACCGAGCACGCCCCGTCCATGCCTGGAAGCTGTGGGGAGATGCAGTTTTGTAACTTCAAAGTGATCCCGCCGGTCTTGGAGGGCGTCCGCCTTTTATTCGGCTGTGAGTTAAATATCGTAGATTATAAAGGAACCATCGACCTGTCGGAAAAGATGTTAAAGCGGTTATCCTACACCGTTGCCAGTCTCCATGACGGCTGCGGAAAGCCGCGGATTATTTATGACCACGCCGCCGCTGTCGTCACAGCATTAAAAAATCCATATGTCACGATCCTCGGACACCCGGATGACGGAAAATTCCCGCTGGACTACGAGGCGGTAGTGAAGACCGCAAAGGAGCACCACCGGATGATCGAGCTCAACAACACATCCCTGACCCCGGGCGGATCCCGCATCCACGCATACGAAAATGACCGGATCATTCTTCCGCTCTGTGCGAAATACAAGGTTCCGGTTATCATGAACAGCGATGCCCACTTTACGACGGCTGTCGGGGAACATGGACGGGCGGAGGCCCTCTTAAAGGAGTTAAACTTTCCGGAGGAACTGATCGCAAACTATCATCCGGAGATCCTGAAGGAATATATTCCGGATTTAGCTGACTTCCAGGGTTGAATCATCTGATAAAAGGGGGCTTGCCTTTACTGCTGGCAGCATATTTCAGCTGTCTGACAGCACAAAAAACGGCTGCGAAGTTTTATTTCACTTCACAGCCGTTTCCTCTTTCGTAAAAATCATTCCAGAATTACTTCAGCAGTTTGTCGACCTTCGCCCACAGTGCCTGCAGTTCCTTCTGATCGCTCAGACGGTCTTTCTGGATCCGGATAATATTCTCCAGCGCCGCATTCGCGCCGTCCGCATTTAACTTCTCGTCACAGGTCTTCTTCGCCTTTGTGTACGGGTCCATGCTCTCCTGATCCTCTTCCTGCTCTGCCTGGAGCTTCCGGATCTTCTCCACAAGCTTTACCGCCTCGTCCGACGGGTTCTTTACATCCTGCCAGTTTAAAAGGTGGGTGTTGTTCTCCGCGTTGATCGTATCCAGTGCAATACTGTTCTTTAACATCGTTTTCCAGTTGTCCGAGATCGCCGTCTCATACGTCTGCTTCGCAGTCTTATTATCCGCAAAAGCTGTCAACGGCATTCCCGCAAGACATACCAGAAGACCGAATAAAAATAAAATCCTCTTCATCTTCGTGTCCTCCTCATTGCAAGCTGATAATCAATCTCTTGACACTTTCGTGCTCCCGAGATACTAAAACATCTGAAACCCACCCGATTTTACTTTTTATTCAATAGGTGGATATTTTCCATGTTCCGCTCATTCAAAGAATATCTGCAAATGTCTGCTTATCACACTTACAAGTCCACTCTCTGAACTGTTATCATCTTATCACACTTCTGTCCATTCTTCTACGGCAAAGCTGCGGCAATCCTGCGGCAGTATGATCGTAAATATGGCACCTTCCGGCGAGACTTTTGCCGCAATATCGCCTCCCATGTACTCCATGGAGCGTTTTGCGATGGAAAGCCCCAGCCCGTGATTTCCGTTCTTCCCTTTATAAAAGCGATCGAACAGATGAGGAAGATCGTCTTCCAGGATTCCCGGCCCGTCGTCCCGGATCGTGATCTTTAGCTGCTCCCCGTTCTCCTCCACTGAGATCCAGACCATCTCCTTAGCGTAGCGGATACAGTTTGATGTCACATTCGAGAACGCCCGGCCTAAAAGCATCACATCCGAGATAATCTTATGCTCATCCCCCGGCAAAAATTCCAATTTTATTTTTTTCTGGTACGCAAGTCCCTCGAGGCGCTCGATCTGGTCCTCGATGTACTCCCGGATCCCCATCTCCACCGGCACAACCTGGTACCGCATCTGGTCCATTCTCGTCAACGTCAGGATCCCGTCAACAACTTCCGTCAGGCGGCTGCTCTCGTCCAGGATCACGCCTGCTGCCTGAGAGACGTCCTCAAAGACGCCTCTCTGGATTCCCTGGGCATAACCGCTGATGGACATAAGCGGCGTTCTGAGCTCATGGGACGCGTTCTGGAAAAACACACGCTCCGCCTCGTCCGCCTTTAAGAGGTTATCCTGCATCTGGTTGATCTCATTTTCCAGCTCGTAGAGCTCCTTTACGTTGGTTCCGGTCTCGACTTTCTTAAACTTCTTCTCACCGATTCCCCGCGCAGCTTCGCAGAGACGGCTCACCGGAGTCGAAATACTTCCCGCGACGAACCAGAACAGCACAATGGACACGCCCGCCATCGCTCCCATGATCATGAACACCAGTCTCGACACCTCATTTAAGATCACGCTGGTATCGTGGATCGGACAGTATAAGAGCACATTCTGGACATGACCGGGCCGGTTCTGACCCACATCCAGGAAATAGAGCATATATTTTGTGTCACCGATGGTCTCCTCCGTGATCTCCCCGCTCTCGAACGCCGGATCATTTCCGGTCATTCTCGTCAGGAACTCCGAGTACATCTGGGTCATCTCCGGCTGGTCATCATAGTTTTTCGGATACAGCACCCGGTACTTGTTTCCGATCACCAGCATCTTCGACTCCCCGGACTCCGTCTGGGCCGCGTTCCGCAGGGCATTTAGGAGACTTCTCCTGTCATCCTGCGCATTTGTCTCGTCCGGCACGTCCAGGTTCCTGTACTCGTCCGCCAATTCCTCCACCGTCTTCACCATCTGCCCCAGGTCACGCTTCGCGTTGTAGTTCATATGTCCGTCCAGCGCATAGCTGAACACGAACCACGCCGCAACCGGGAACGCGATCAGAAGAAGCATCACCGGAAGGAATATCTTCATCCGGATACTTAATTTCATGCCTCTCCTCCACTCGTCAGGCGGAATCCGTAGCCCCATACGGTCTCGATCTTCACGGTGCTCTTCTGGTCCTTCAGTTTCTTCCTGAGACGCTTCACCATGTCATCCACGGCGCGGGTGTCAACTTCCCTGCTGTCCACCTTCCAGAGAGATTTTAACAGGTCATCACGGCTCGCCGCATGTTCCTGGCGCTCCAGCATATGGCACAGGAAGTCGCATTCCAGCGGTGTCAGGGCAAAATCTTCGTCCTTTAACTTCGCGGCACGGCGCTTCGGGTAGAGCTTGATATCCCCGATCTCATAGGAATCCTTCGCCTCTTCCTCCTGTCCGGAGAATGTGTCCACGCGGCGGAATAACGCCTTGACTCTCGTCACAAGTTCCAGCGGCAGGAACGGTTTTACCATGTAATCGTCGCTTCCGAGAGTGATTCCGGTGATCCGGTCTAACGGGGAATCCTTCGCGGAGACAATGATGATCGGAACATGGCTCGTCTTCCGGATCTGGGTGCAGACCGTGAGGCCATCCATCCCCGGCATCATGATATCGAGGATGCAGAGATCCGGCGCTTTTTTCTGGAACGCGTCAAGAAGGGACTCGCCATCCCCGAAGCACTCCACCTCATATCCCTCTTTTTCCAGGAAATTTTCTATCAGAAAACAAATGTTTTTTTCATCATCCGCCACATAGATCAGCTTTGGCATAATTTTCCCTCCTGTATTTCTATTATCTGCCAGGATGCGCAGCCCATTCCGCCGCCTTTCGGCAGTCTGCGTTCCCGAGTTTTAGCTTCTTTGTTAACGCCCATTATACCATGCCTTTCCTTGCATGGTAAATACCTGCCGCAGAATTGCCGCACGACCGCCCGGACCCGCGTCTCATTCTAATCATCTGAATATTGTAACTGTTCAGTGCCTCACAGTTACGGGCAAAAATCCATTCCAAATCGGCTTCGCCGATGGGATTTTTGCCTTTAAGCCTATGTTTTATTACGGTCAGCGCAGCAAATGCGCAGACCTACTGAACAGTTACTGAATATTTTCAATTTCTGCTCCTGCAGCCGGGAACAGAGGACAAAACTTCGCAGAAAATTTTCCGCAAAACTCCTTTTTCCATTGTACTTTTCAACAAACTGTTGTAAACTAACTCTATATCACAGCGCAGTGTGAAAGAAATGTTTTTCCCACTCGCCATCCAACATTTTCAGAAAGGACGGAATCTCACATGAATAACGACCTGAAATTTCTCACCCGCGTGATCGACGAAAAATCCGCGAAGATCCTGGATGCCAACGATAAGATCTGGGAGTATGCCGAGCTGGCATTCCATGAGACAAAATCGGCTGCCCTGTTAAAATCAATCTTAAAAGAAGAGGGCTTTGCCTTGACGGAAGGCGATGCCGGAATCCCGACCTGCTTTACCGGAACCTTTTCCTACGGAACAGGAAAACCTGTCATGGGAATCCTCGGCGAGTATGATGCCCTGTCTTCCTTAAGCCAGAAGGCCGCTGACCCGCACAAGGAACCGTTAAAGGAAGGCGCTCCGGGACATGGCTGCGGCCACTGCGCGCTCGGTACCGGCGCTCTCGCCGCTGCCCTGGCTGTCAGGGAATACCTGATCGCCAACAAGAAGGACGGAACCATCATCTACTTCGGCTGCCCGGCTGAAGAAGGCGCAGGTTCCAAGCAGTTCATGGCCCGCGCAGGCATGTTCGACGATGTCGATTTCGTATACTCCTGGCACCCGGCAACAAAGAACGCCGTCGAGTGCAATCACAGCAACGCCATCATGGGCGCAAACTTCTATTTTAAGGGTGTTGCCTCCCATGCAGGCGCAACCCCATACCTCGGAAGAAGTGCCCTGGACGCCGTTGAACTCATGAACGTGGGCTGCAACTACCTGAGAGAGCACATGATCCCGGAGGCGAGGATCCACTACGCTTACATCGATGCCGGCGGAACCGCCCCGAACGTCGTACAGGATCACGCGACGATCCGCTATGAGGTCCGCTCCCCGTGGGTCTACCAGGTAAAAGAGCTCTTCGAGCGCGTAAAAAATGTTGCCCGCGGCGCATCCATCATGACCGATACCACCTTTGAGTGCGAGCTTTCCATGGCGTTCACCGAATATCTTCCAAACAACGCCCTGGCGGCGGTTGCGGACGAGTGTTTACAGGAAGTCGGCGCTCCGAAATGGGATGACGCGGATTACAGGATGGCAAAGGAATTCTTAAATACCTACCCGGCGACCACCCTGGAAAACATCAAATCCCAGATCATTGAGACTTACGGGGAAGACCGCTTAGAGGAGATTCTTGAAAGGCCGCTGGATTCCGAGATCCACCCGTTCAACCCGGATAAGATCAAGCTGACCGCCGGCTCTACAGATGTGGGCGATGTCGGATACGCCGCCCCTACCTTAAATATCAATATTGCCACCGCATGTGTCGGAAATGTCGGACACTCCTGGCAGATGGTTGCCCAGTCCTGCAGCCCGTTAGCCCACAAGGGACTCCTGACCGCAGCAAAAGTCCTGGCTCTCTCCTGCATCCGCACCATGGACCGCCCGGATGTGATCGAAGCCGCAAAGAAAGAACTCCACAAGAGAAACGGTGGACACTATTCCTGCCCGCTGCCGGATTCTGTTGAGCCGCCGTTAGATACATACTAAACCGTCGATTCACGGTTCTCCGCAGACTCCATCTTTCACAATTTGAAACTGCTTTATCTGTAAAATCTTGTCTGCGTGAGTTCAGTCTTTCATACAAAAAACGGATATTTTGTTACAGTTCAGCCATGCGCTGGTTTGAATGAGAAAGTGTGTTGCAAGCTT
>OGEN01001821.1_pt1 | contig 12207 bp, 9 predicted proteins | sample 1570671 | NCBI WGS metagenome assembly OGEN01 (sample SAMEA2582128, study PRJEB24529) | metagenome | biome: Human gut stool | place: China | collected 2011
GGGGTGCATATACGAAAATGCTGATATTCAGCACCTTAATACAGGAATGCTGAATATCAGCTTACAATCTCATGACCGTCGTCATGGGCGTCCGCAACGAGACAGCTCACACGGCGAGCGCGGCGATCGGACGCGGAGCCACCACCACTTCGGATCCAACCGTCAGACCGGCAGGAAGCTCATTGGCCGGCAGCTGCACGGTGACGGGCAGGTGGCCCACACCTGCGGCAACCGTCAAGTCAACGCGGACGAGCGCGCCGAGGAAGTGCACCATGTCGACGCGACCACGCTCGCCTACCATGTTGCCATCGTTTGCGGCCAGAGTGATCACAAGGTTTTCCGGCCGCACGAGCACGGTGGAGGCGTCGCGCTTGGAGGCTTCGAGCAACGGCACGCGCTGGCCAAACACCACGGCTTCCTCACCATTCGTGATGCCGGGGAGCCGGTTAGTCAGGCCAATGAAGGTGGCTACGTATTCGCTGGCCGGACGGCGGTACAGTGTCTGCGGGTCGGCGATCTGTTCGATACATCCGTGGTTCATCACGCCGATGCGGTCGGCAACGGCGAGCGCTTCTTCCTGATCGTGGGTCACGAACACGGTGGTGGTGCCGGCTTCGAGCTGGATGCGGCGGATTTCGTCGCGCAGCTGCACACGAACTTTGGCGTCAAGTGCGGAAAGCGGCTCGTCGAGCAGGAGTACGCGGGGGTTCACGGCCAGTGCGCGGGCGAGCGCCACACGCTGCTGCTGACCGCCAGACATCTGCTGCGTGTATTTGCCAGCCTGATCGGCAAGACCTACGAGTTCCAGCTTCTCCATGGCCTGCTTACGGCGTTCCGTCTTGCCCATGCCGCGGATTTCCAACCCGAATTCCACGTTCTGCAGAGCGGTCATGTGCGGGAACAGCGAGTACGCCTGGAACACCATGGCCATGTTTCGCTTGTTGACGGGCACGCCAGTCACATCTTGGCCGCCGACGAGAATACGGCCGGCCTGGATGTCTTCCAAGCCTGCGAGGGAACGCAGCGCGGTGGATTTGCCGCAGCCGGAGCCGCCGAGCAGCACGACCATTTCACCAGGATTGATTTCTAGGTTGAAGTTGTCGAGCGCCTTGTTGGTGGCTCCTGGGTAGATTTTGTCTACATTAAGCATTTGCACGCCGCCGCCGCGTTCCGCGGAGTCGTTGAGGACTTCGCGTGCGGCTCGGGTTACGGTTTCGGCGCTCGGATTGGCGTTTACGAACGCTTCCGAAGTGCGTGCGATGGTTGCTTTCTGATCAGCGAGAGTCATGATTCGTTGCTTTCTTTGGATTTACGCAGTGCGTCGGAAATAAGATCGAGGGCTACCAGCAGGATCACGCCGAACAGTAGTGCCAGCAGCGACATGGCGGTGGAGATTTGGGAGTTGGATTGGCCAAGCTGGTAGAGCGCCACCTGCAGGTTCATGCGTCCAAGCAGCGATGCGACGGTGTATTCGCCCAGCACCACGGCGATGGAGATGAACGATGCAGAGAGGATCGACTGCCACAGGTTGGGGATGAGCACACGGAAGAACACTCGCGGCCAGGAGGCTCCGAGCGAGCGGGATGCTTCGCACAGCGTTTTCACGTCAATGGAGTTGAGGCCCACAGCGAGCGCGCGGAATGCAAATGGCATCACCAGAATAACGTACGCGAAGCACAGCCAGATCGGGTTGGTGCTGAGCACGTCGGCGCTGAGCCAACGGTAAATCGGCCCCAGGCCGACTACGAGCACGATGGCGGGGATGGTCAGCGGCAGGGTGGCCACCCATTCGATGGCGCGTTCCAGCTGCTTGGAGCGAATGTGCACGATCACCATGGTGGGTACCATGAGCAGCAGCATGATGACCACAGTCACCACACACAATCCCATGGACGATCCAAGACCGCTCCACAATGTGGACAAGTCAGCACCAAGCGCGCTGCCATCGCCGGTGAAAATCGCAATCCACGGATCCAAACTCCACTTGCCGGAAAGCGGGTGTCGAATGGTGAACACAAACATAGACACCAGTGGCACGAACAGGAACAGCAGCGTGAACGTGAGAATAATCGCCTTGATCACGCGCTGCTTGCGCACGCGGGCGGCACGCAGCTGCGGGGGCATTGCTTCAGTATGATTCACTGCCATTGTCCGGCCTTCTTTTCCACAGCGTGGCTCAGCATCATCACCAGAGCAACCACGATGATCATCGCGAAGGCGAGCACTTGCGCGAATCCCTGCTGATTCGGATCCATTTCGTTGCGCATGGCACCCTGAATCATAAGCGGCACCAGAATCGAACGCTGTGAGAACAATGCGGCGGCCGTCGCATATGCGGAGAACGCGCTGGCGAACAGCAACAGCAATGCGGAAATGAAACGCGGAACCAGTATCGGCCCCGCAACGCGCGTCCAATACTGGAATGTGTTACCGCCGAGCGATTCGCAAGCCTCACGCCACTGCGGACGAATCGAATCGACCGCAGGCAGGAAGATGATAATCATCAACGGAATCTGGAAGTAGCAGTAGACCGTGATTAGGCCAGGCAGGGAGCTCAACCAGTTCGGATTGACGGTCAGTCCGGTCAGCTGACGGATCAGCATGGTGCCGACGCCGTTGATACCGATGGTGGCGATGAAGGCGAAAGCGAGCATCACGCCGCCGAACTGTGCGAGCACCGACGAAATGGCACTGACCATGCGGCGCAGCAGTCCGTTCGGTTTGCTGCCAATCACCAGCGCATACGAGGCAACCGCACCCACGACCGCGCCAATGAGTGCGGAGATCACGGAAACGAGAATGGAGGTGGCGAACGCGGCGATGGTGTTCGCTTCGAAGAGTTTACTGAAGTTGTTGAGGGTAAATCCGCCGTCGACGTTCTGGAATGCGCCGACAATCACGATAACGGTAGGCGCAAGCAGGAAACAGGCGGTGTAGGCGAAGAACGGGATGGTCACGACGAATGTACCGATTTCGCGGCGATGCGTGGCGAAATCGGAGGTTGCGGAGGGGCCGTTTCCTCGAGTTCCGCGGGCTTCGCGTGCGTTACGCCCGCCGATGACTCCCGCTTTGGGGGTGATTGCTGCAGTCATGGTTGCATGCGTGCTTTCATACGATTGATATGCGGTGAGATTGCATAGGATTGTGGGATTCCGCTATTGCGCTGGAGACATGCTTCAAGGCCGGTTGTTGCGGCAGAAGACGTCGGGGAACTTGCTTCAGCCCGTCGTGTCCGCCGGTCTACCGGCCTTAGATTGCATTATTTTCGATTGCGATCCAGCTCGTTTGCGTTGCTTGCGAGCGGTTGCCAATCAGTTGCCGATGGTCTTGTCCCAGTTGTTCTGGAGCCATTCGGTGATGCGAGTGGAATCATCGTTGGTATAGGTCACCGGATCGCCCTCGATGGTGATGGCGGTCTTCAGGGTGTCCTGGTCAACCGTGCCGTCTTCCTTCATGGAGTTGAGGAGCACCGGATTGGCGCCGCCCTTGAACCATTCGTTCTGAGCATCGGCGGTGTACAAGTATTCCTCCCACAGGCGTGCTGCGGCCGGGTGCGGAGCGTCCACGTTGATGGCCTGGTTGTAGTAGCTGACCACCTGGGCGTTCTTGAAGGTCTTGAACTTCCAGTTCACGCCCTTCTCCTTGAGGCTCTTCTGATAGGAGGCCTGGTTGTAGCTCCAGTCCATCACCACGCCGGTCTGGCCGGAATCGATGGTTCCGTCGGTCACGTCAACGGTGGTGAGGTTGCCAGCATCCTTGAGCTTCTTGAAGTAGTCGAGGCCCGGCTGCAAGTCGTTGATGTCACCACCTGCGAGCTGGTTGATCATGAGGTAACCGTTGAATGCGGCGCCGGCTTCGGCAGGCTTGCCGTTCAGCGCCACGGTGCCGGCGAACTTCGGATCCATCAGATCGTCAAGGCTGTTGATGTCGCCGTACTTGTCGGCGTTCCAACCGATCGACATGATGCCGGTGTAGTCGGCGTAATACTTGCCGTCAGCATTCTTCACAGAATCCGGAATCTTATCCCAGGCCTGCACCTTGTAGGAGGCGAAGTTGTCGGTGCTGGTGGAAGCCACGGCCAAGCCGAGGTCGAACACGTCGGGGGCAGCGTCGGTGCCCTTGTTAGTCTTGGCTGCGTCCACTTCTTCCTTGGAGGAGGCGTTCGGGTTCAGCTCGTTGATCTTAATGTTCGGATACTTCTTCTTGAAGCCGTTGATGACCTCACCATAGTTGGACCAGTTGTGAGGAAGTGCGATGACGTTAAGCTGGCCTTCCTTTTCGGCGGCGGCAACCAAATCGTCCATCGTACCGAAATCAGCCAAGGAAGTGGCCTTTGCGGACTTTTCATCAATCTTCACGGCCTTGCCGGAAGTGGAATCAGCGGAGGAATCCGTGCTGCCCGATCCGCAGGCGGCCATGGAGAAAGCCAGAACGGCAGCAAGAGAGCCGGCAGCCAGTTTGCGCAGAGAAATCATGGAAATCAATATCTTTCTTATGCCTTGTTCATAACAACAAGAAAGAAGATAAGCCCTCAAATCAACGCGATACTGACCTTACAGTAAATATGCAGTTTATTTTGAATCGAAAAAACTAAATTTTCCCAAACTGCAGGTAAATTGGCGGAATATGTCAACTGGCACCAACGCAGTGTCAGCATTGATGCCAGTCTCATGCAAATCGAATCAGACTAAAGCGAGCAACCACACAATCGAAATCAGCGCAGCACGCCCTCGATCAGCATGGTGATCAGGTTGGTGTAGCTCACGCCGGTTGCCTCCCATGCCTTGGGATACATGGAAATCGGGGTGAAGCCCGGCATGGTGTTGATTTCGTTGACCATCACTTCGCCGTCGGCCGTCACGAAGGTGTCGACACGACTCAGGCCGGCGCCGTCGACTGCGATGAACGCTTTTTTGGCGGTTTCGCGCACGCGGTTCAGAGTTTCTTCCGGCAGGCTTGCGGGCACTTCCACATGGCTTGCGTCGGAGTTCACGTACTTGCTGTCGAAATCATAGAACTGGTCGTCGCCCTCGGCACGCTTGTCAAGCACGATTTCGCCCGGCCAGCTGGCCTGCGGAGCCTCGCCGGCCTTCGGGCAGAGCACGGCGCATTCGATTTCGCGCGCGTCGATGCCCTGTTCCACGAGCACACGCCAATCATGGTGGGACGCTTCGAACACTGCGGCGGCAAGCTCGGCCGCATCGCCCTCATGTTCGACCTTGGTCACGCCGAAGCTGGAACCGGCGCGGGACGGCTTCACGAACAGCGGGTACTGCAATCCGGCCTGCTGCACCGCGGCAAGCATCTCGTCCGCTTCGGCGGCGAATTCGGAAGCGGCATCATAATCGCGCACATCCAACGTGATGCCGGGAGCCACGGGAATACCGGCCGCAGCCAGCAATACCTTCGTATAATGCTTGTCCATGCAAGCGGCGGAAGCGAGCACACCGCAGCCAACGTATGGCACGTTCATCATTTCGAACAGGCCCTGAATCGTGCCATCCTCACCGTACGGACCATGCAATACCGGAAGCACGGCGTCCACGTGGCCAAGCGAAGTCAGCGTGCCGTCATCTTCACGAGCGAAGAAACCATCCTGGCCGAGTGCCACATCCAGCACCACATCTTTGGAGGAATCCGTCTTCTCCACCATCGGCAGGCCTTCGCTCATGTTCCACTTGCGTGGATCCTCGCCGCCTACGATCCACTCGCCGTTCTTGGTGATTCCCACCTCAATGGCTTCGAACTTGTCAGTATCCAACGCGCGCAGCACGCCCGCCGCAGAGATGCAGGAAATCGAATGCTCGTCGGCTTTGCCGCCATACATCACCATAATGCGCTGTTTTGCCATCTTTGTCTTATGCTCCATAAGTTGGTCCGTTGAACGCACGCGCGCCCAATACCGTCTGCCAATACTGTCTGTACTGTCTGTCTTCGCAATATTGCGCCGGGCACTTCTGTTCGCCCGCGATACCACGCATTCGCAATATCGCAGTTCAGTATACAAACCGCACCCCACAGCCCACACACGACGAATCATAATTACACACGCCCGTCACTCATGTCCTATTTTCATGAATCATAGAATACGGAATCAAACGTTGGAATGATGCGATTGCAACCTGAAAAACCGAGCTTAATCGCTTTGTCTAATCACGATTAGACTAATCACGATTAGACTATTTTTATACAGATTTACTATTATTGCCGAAATATATGGCGATTGACGATTGACACATTCCGATTGACGTTTTACGCAATCGCATGCCTCGAAAAATAAAAAGACCGCACCTGAAAGTGCGGTCTTATCTGCAATCGCGATGTTGCGGAAAGCTTATTCTTCGCTGATGCCTTCGCCGAAAAGTTCGGACAGCATCTGCGCGCAGGAGATGCCATCGGAAAGCACGTGGCTCATGGCCGTGGCGAGAGGTGTAGGCACGCCATACTGCTTGCCGAGCGCCACCACCGCATCGGTGGTCGGTACGCCTTCGGCCACGCCGTTGCTCACCTTGGTGGCTTCCTCAACGCTCAATCCCTTGCCCAAGTTGGATCCGAACGTGTAGTTGCGGCTCAACGGGGATCCGCAGGTGGCGATCAGGTCGCCCACGCCAGCCAAACCGGCGAACGTCTTCGGATCGGCGCCTGCCGCCTCGCCCAGGGCGGTCAGTTCGGCCAGGCCACGGGTTTCGATCATGGCGGCGGTATTTTCGCCATAGCCGGCGCCGCAGGCCATGCCCACGGCCAGCGCGACCACATTCTTCAGCGATCCACACATTTCCAAGCCGATCACGTCGCGGGTTACGAACGCACGGAAATAGTCGGTGGTGCAAGCGGCTGCGATCTTGCGCGCATTGTCGAGATTTTCGCAGGCGACCACGGTTGCGGCCGGCTCGCGGTCGGCGATCTGCTTGCTCAGGTTCGGTCCGGAAATCGCGGCGAAGCGGTCGGCCGGCAGGTCGAGCGTTTCCATAACGACTTCATCCATGCGCTTGCCGGTGGCGCGTTCGATGCCTTTCATCAGCGAGGCGACGAGTGCGGTTTCGGGAATCAGGTCCTTGAATTCGACGAGCGCGACGCGGGCGAACTGTGCGGCGATGGCCACGATCACAATGTCGGCGTTGGCTACGGCTTCGGCACGGTCGCCGGTGGCGGTCATGTTGCTTGGCAGCACTTTCACGCTGGGCAGGCGAACACCGTTGTGATGGTGGTCGCGAATGCCTTCCACAATCTCCGGTTCGATGGCCCACATAGTCACATTGTTGCCTGCATCGGCAAGCACCTGACCGAAAGCGGTTCCCCAAGCTCCTGCGCCCAGTACCGTCACGTTCGTCATATTTGCTCCTTGCATTACTCCGGGCATCATTCATAACCCGGAGTCTTGGCTCAAAAATTGCTTTTCCTATGCTACCGCCGGCTACGCACACCGCGATATATGCCGCAATACGCGCCATACGTATGCGCAATCGGCTGGCAGTATTTCGATTACCGCATTTCAGCAATCGCGTGTGCGGTCTTTTTCGATTCGGCCTTCTTCGATTCAGTCCTTCACTCGGCTCATCGTACGATAATCCCAATATCCATCGGGGGCTTGTTCGCCGCGGATTTCGGCCATGACTTCGGTCATGCGCACGCGGATGCGTCGGGTAAGTTCGTTGGCGAGATCCTCCGGCACTTCCTCACCCCAGGAATCGCAATCGGCGAGCAGATCCGCATAATCAAGCGCCTCGTCGTAGCACATGACCACGTTTTTACGCGGCCACGGCCACCAATGGTTGATGCTTGCCGCGCCCCACGTTACCGCGCAATACAGCGGAATCTGGTAGCCGAGTCGGCGCGAAGCCTCAAGCGCGATCATGCCCACGCCGTTTTTCATGCTCATCGGCCATTTCTGCGGATCGCGCGTTACCGTGCCTTCCGGCCATACGGTTAGGGGTCGGCCGGAGGTAAGGATTTCCACGGAGGTTTCCTCGATGGCTTTCGCCTTGCCCGAACGGCGTTGCACGGGCTGCATGCCTACCAGTTGGAACCATTTGCCGATCAGCGGCCACGAGGCCATTTCGGCTTTGGCCATGTAGCGCGGACGGCGGCCTTGATGGAACATGGAGATCATGGGCACGAACACGTCAAACATGGTGACGTGCGTGGCCGCGGTGATGAACGGACCGGTTTCCGGCACGTGTTCGATGCCCCACGCCTTGAGTTTGGTGCGGTTGCGGAATACGATGTCGCATCCGGTGAGCAGACGATGGGTCGCTTTCGGATTCTGCGTCGCGATTTCGGCTTCATTGGCTTTGCGCGGCCCGCATGGAAAGTCGTGGGTTGGGTCAACGAGATGGTGACGCTGTGCGAGCTTTGCGACTTGTTCGTCGCTTAACGGTTTGACCGCGGAACGCGGCGAGGGTTTTCCTTTGGATGCCATGCGTTCCATTCTGCCACCACCCATTCCGCTTGGTTGGAACGATTGCGCTCATGCACGACGCACACACGAAATACAAAAACACGGAATATACGAAAAAGGCGGAACTGGTGGATAGGCTGGAGGACGATTGACGACGAAGATGTTGCGACTATCCCTAGAATCCGTCTGGACATGCAGTAAACACAATAACGACGAGGGAAACCCTTATATCTTCGGCTGTTCACCTCGTTGCAAACGCCATTCGATATCGACAATCATAATGCCATTCCGAAAGAATCTCTGCCGAAAATCGACATTATTTTCAAAAACAATAAAACTTTTTGCATCACTATTATGCGCCATAACCCCCTAAATTAAGTTCAATAATTTATACACTGAATTACTAAGTTTTTGAGAACGAGCAACGGCAATATGTAAGCAAAAAGCCGGTGCCCACTGTTGTGAACACCGGCCTTACCAAGCCAATCAAGCTATATCAGCGATAAATCAAGCAACAAATCAGTCGAAATCTGCGCCGAGAGCTTCGAGCTTGCCACGGAAATCGGCATAACCGCGGTCAATCAGCGAAATGCCCTGCACATTGGACGGGCCCTTTGCCGCCAACGCGGCAATCAGATGGCTGAAGCCGCCACGCAGATCCGGCACGTCAATATCGCGGCCGGTCAGCGGGGTCGGTCCGAAAATAACCGCGGAATGCTTGTAATTGCGCTGCTGGAAACGGCATGGCAGCGATCCGAGGCATTCGCGATACAGCTGAATCGTGGCACCCATCTGCACCAGTGGCTTCGTGAAACCGAAACGATTCTCATACACCGTTTCATGCACGATCGACAGGCCCTTCGCCTGCGTCAACGCCACCACCAGCGGCTGCTGCCAGTCAGTCATGAAGCCCGGATGCACGTCGGTTTCGATCGCGACCGGCTTCAAATCGCCGCCCGGATGCCAGAAACGAATGCCGTTATCGGTAATGTCGAACTCACCACCAATCTTGCGGAACACGTTCAGGAACGTCATCATTTCAGGCTGCGTAGCACCCTTGACGAAAATGTCGCCATGCGTGGCCAATGCCGCGGAAGCCCAGGAAGCGGCCTCGATGCGGTCGGTCAGCGAAGTGTGCGTGTAACCCTTCAGTTCCTTCACGCCTTCGATGCGGAACGTACGATCCACATCCACGGAAATGATCGCGCCCATCTTCTGCAGCACGCACACCAAATCCATGATTTCAGGTTCGGTGGCAGCGCCGGAAAGCTCCGTCTTGCCCTCAGCAAGCACGGCGGCAAGCAACGTCTGCTCGGTAGCGCCCACCGACGGGTACGGCAGGTGAATCTTCGCGCCATGCAAACCGTTCGGAGCGGTGATATGAATGCCGTCCTTATGTTCCTTATCGACGTTGGCACCCAACTTGCGCAACGTTTCCAGGTGGAAATCAATCGGACGACCGCCAATATTGCATCCGCCGAGAGCCGGAATGAACGCCTCACCCAAACGGTGCAGCAGCGGGCCGGAGAACAGAATCGGAATACGCGACGAACCAGACAGCGTATCCACGTCGGCCACATCGGCAAGCTGCACATTCGTGGCGTCGATCGTGACCACGCCGTGATCGCCATCCACCGTAACGTCCACGCCATGCAGACGCAGCAAGTCGGAGACCACATGCACGTCGCGAATCTCCGGAACATTCTTCAACACGGACGTACCCGGGGCGAGCAGCGCCGCCACCATGGCCTTGCTCACGAAGTTCTTCGCGCCACGCACCTTGATGGTGCCGTTCAGCGGCTTGCCACCTTCGACGTGCAGAATGTCGTTGTTGTTGTCAGACACGCTCAACCTCTTTCGCTTCCCTTATACGGTTCAAGCTTGAAACACACTAACCCTCAGTTTGCCATAAGGCATGTAGTGGGCTCGTGAAATGCCGCGTTCAGCGCAGTGTCTCCCAATTTCGTTCGACTTTCGACCAAAATTCCCAGCCACTGGAACAATCCACCCGCCAAACCGCATCCCAGCGGGCAAAAACTTCCAGTCGGTGGAAGAATCCTCCCGATACAAGCCCCTCCACCGTCCAAAAACCTCCAGTCACTGGAAGAATCATCCCACCAAACTGCATCTCAGCGGGCAAAACCCTCCAGTCACTGGAAGAATCAGGACGGACAGCTACCCCCGTGCTGCACTAATCCTTCCAGCGAATGGGAAAAAAGGACGGTGAAACGCAACAGAGCGCAAATCAGGCGCAATTGAACCTGTGACTACAGTGCGGCTTTAATGTCTTGCGCCAAACGGGCGTTCCACATGGCACCCGTAGCGCTCATCACCGCGTTTGCACCAGCCTCGCGGTACGCCTTGTAATCTTCCGGACGAATCACACCGCCCACGCCAACGATCGCAAAATCAAGACCCAGCTTCTCGCGAATCGCATTCAGGCGGCCAACCATATCGAGACCTGCACCACGAATCGCATTGCCACATACGCCCGAACGGTCACGACCCGCGCCTGGCAATGCCTGATTGCCGTTCGCATCCACCAGCTTCGCGGAGATTGTGTTAATGGTGGAGAAACCCTGCACCGCGCCATGGCCGGCGGTTTCCTTCACCATGATTTCCAGATCGGCATCATTCGGAATGTATGCGAGCTTCACGATCAGCGGACGATCGCCGATTTCGTTCTTCACCGCTTCCGTAATCTCGCCGACCAAATGCGGATCGTGGCACAACAGACGATTATGTCCCTCATTCGGGCAGCTGGTGTTCATTTCCATCAGGCCAGCGCCAGTTTCGGCAACCAAATGCGCGGTGGTGACATGATCGGCGATATACGCTTCACGATCCATGCCCTCCACGCGGGAGCCTTGGAAGCTCGGCACCAGCAGCTGGCCGTCACCGGCTGCGGCGATCGCCTTCTGCATGTCCGGCTGCCATTCGTCGGGATCACGGGAGGGAACGCCGAAACTGTTGGAAATCGAAATCGGAAGCTCATAACGGGTATCGGCAAGCACACCCTCGTCAAGTTCGGCACTGCCCGGAACCAGCGAACCATCGGCATTCCGCGGATGCACGGCCAGCACGTTCGGGAACGCATTGCAGCCCCATGCGCGGGAACGAACCGTCTTGTATACCGCCAGATCGAAGCCCATACGGAAAGCGGCCGTGGTGAAACGCTCATTCAGCAGCGGACCAGCTGGAATACCGAACGGCAGATTCACACGAAAACCAAGGAATTCCTGCGCTTGAGCGGCCTGAATGGTCTGAACGCCCTGAACCTCACTGGAGGAATCGGACGCAACCTCAGCAACAACAGACGTGACCGATCCCGCAGAATCGGACGCATCAGCCCGCAACACTTCGGCAAACGCGCCGAACGGCCCTTGCAAATAGTTGTCTTCATACGTGCGATTGACATCATAAAACGGCGCAAAACCCTGGCTCATTTTTCTCTCCGAAAGCTACGAAAGCACGAAACAATAAGCCCACCATAGCGCGTCTCATATGCAAAACCCGCGCAAATCTCACATAATCAGCAATCCCAACGTCCCAATCCTTCCAGTCACTGGAGGAATCCGGACAATATGAGTCCCCTAATCGTCCCAAAACCTCCACCCAGTGGAGGAATCACCCCGCTACGGACCGTCTCAAAGTCCAAAAACATCCACCTACTGGAAGAATCCTCCCGCTCACGCATCACATAACATCCCAATCCTTCCAGTCACTGGGAGAATCCTCCCGCGAACAATCATCCCGACGTTCCAATTCTTCCACCCACTGGAAAAATCCTCCCGCAAACAGCCCGCGCA
>OGEN01001827.1_pt1 | contig 12182 bp, 13 predicted proteins | sample 1570671 | NCBI WGS metagenome assembly OGEN01 (sample SAMEA2582128, study PRJEB24529) | metagenome | biome: Human gut stool | place: China | collected 2011
ATACAATCTGGAAAAGCAGGGGGCATCCGGAACCTACGTGATGGTGGAGGACGCAAGAAAGCTTGACGATTTCTTTTCCTTCGACCGGATCCTCTTAGACGCGCCCTGCAGCGGAAGCGGAACCGTAGAAGTGCGGGACGGTGTCTGCCGGACAAAAATCTCAAAGGAACTTGTGGAAAGATCCGCGAGAACGCAGGAAGAACTGTTAAAAAAAGCGCTGAAGCTCTTAAAATCCGGACATGAGATGGTCTACTCCACCTGCTCAATCTTAAAAGAGGAGAATGAAGGTCTCTTAAAGCGCGTGTTAAAGAGTTCAGGCGGAGAACTTGTACCGATCGGGGAAGAGTGGACGAAGGAACTTCCGTTACTTCCGAACGCGATGCCGGGGACACTCCTCGTGGGACCGGATGAATTGTTTGAGGGATTTTTTGTGGCGAAGATCAGAAAAAAATAGAAGCTCCGCGAGGAACTTCTATTTTTTTGCAAAAAAACGCTTTAAGCTTTTATTCCGCCCTGCGGTTCTCAACCTCGATCCGTTTCAGCTCAGGCATGATCGTGATCAGCATCGTGAGAATGCAGGCGGTTCCGCCGATGACATTGGAGACCGGCTCAGCGAGGAATACGCCGTCGGTTCCCATATGCATGGCGTAGGGGAGAAAGTAGGTCAGCGGTACGACGATGAATACTTTGCGGAGCAGGGAGAAGAAGATCGCAAAGACCTTCTTGTTCAGGGATTTAAATACCGCCTGACCGATGTACTGGAGGTCCATAAAGATAAAAGCTGCAAAATACATGTTCAGCGCAGGAACCGCATCCTGGATCAGCGCCGCGTCCGAGCTGAAAATACGGATCAGCGTTTCCGGGATGAGGATGATCATGCTCCACATGACGGCCGTGTAACCGAAAACGAGGAGACTCATGATCAGAATGGATTTCCGCACGCGTCCCGGTCTGCGGGCACCATAGTTGTAGCTCAGGATCGGGGAAGTTCCCTCTACCATGGCGTGAATCGGTGTCTCGACAAGCTGGCGCACACTGGAGATGATGGTCATGACAGAGATATAGATATCGCCGCTGGTGACGGAAAGGATATTGTTGCAGCAGATCGTCACGAGGCTGTTTGTTAGCTGCATGATAAATCCGGCCGCGCCGAGGCTGAGGATATTTTTCGCATGTCCGGTACATTCCGGGATCTCATTTTTATGAAGGAACCGCAGCTTTAACTCGGATTTTTTCGTGAGGAAAAACAGGACGAAGGCGGCGGACAGGCACTGGGAGATCACGGTGGCGATGGCCGCGCCGCGGACACCGAGTCCGAGGGCAAAAATAAAGAGCGGATCAAGCACCAGGTTTGTTCCGGCACCGATCGCGACGGATAACATGCCGATGCTGGAGTAGCCCTGGGCGTTGATAAACGGGTTCATGCCGACCGCGATCATTGACGGCAGGGTTCCGATCAGATAGAGCATCATATACGGATAAGCGTAAACGATAGCATCAGCGGAAGCGCCGAAGAGGATCAGGATCGGGCGGGCAAAGAGGAAGCCGACCGCCATCAGGATCACCGCGCAGACACAGAGCATTGTAAAAGAAGTGTTCATAATGCGCCTTGCTGTGTCAGGGTCCTTTTTCCCGCGGAAGATCGAGAAGAGCGGTGCACCGCCGGTTCCAAAGAGATTGCTGAAGGCTGTGATGATGACAATGATCGGAAAGCATAAGCCGACCGCGCCGAGAGCGGCTGTTCCGATCTCCGGGATCCGCGCGATGTAGATGCGGTCCACGATATTATATAGAAGGTTTAAGATCTGGGCAATCAGCATGGGGAGCGCGGCTCCGAGGATATTGCCCGTTATGGTTCCGTTTTCAAAATCAATACGTTTCATATGTATGGTAGCTTTCCGTTACTTTTCATGGGTAGGAATTTTCTGAACTGAAAATTCCGTATGATACCGTTATGACCGCGGATTTTGCCGATTCGGAATGCGAAGCATCGGCAAAATCCTGTTACAGTGCGCGGGCATGGAGTGCCCGTGTACTGTAACAGATTTCCTGTAACGATTTGATCCTTTCTAAATTTTTTCTTGCGGTTCAAGTATAGCATCCCCTATAATATATGTAAATTATTGTTTTTGTATAGAAATACAATAAAAATTATATAATACAAGAGAATTTTTACATTCAGACCATGATTGTTATGATCCGGGATCAGGATCCCGCAATTCGTACTGTTGCGGGAGTGGAGGTCTGCAGATCACCGGTCAGAAGGAGAGATTATGGAGATCAGACAGTTAGAATATTTCCGGGCCATCGTTGACGCCGGAACCATCAGTGGGGCGGCGAGGGAGCTTCATATGACACAGCCGCCGTTAAGCTACCAGATGAAAATGCTGGAGGAGGAACTTCAGGTGCCGCTTTTTATCCGCGGTATGAAGCATATCACACTGACGGAGGCGGGAAAAACGCTCTACGAACAGGCGGGAAAGATCCTGATGCTCTCGGAGGTAACGAAGCGGGAGGTCATAAAATCAAGTCAGGCGGCGACGATCCATATCGGAATGACTCCGTCCACCGTGTCCATGATGTCCCATTACCTGATGCGTTTTGCAAAAAGCCATCCCAATATCCATTTTGATATCCACGAGGGATCCACATTCACGATGAGGGATCAGCTTGAGAACCGGATCCTTGACCTCACGACCCTGCGCACGCCAATTACGTTAAGGGGCTGTGAGACGAAAACTCTGGCCGAGGAACGTCTTCTCGCCATGGCAGTTCCGGAGTTTCCTCTTTTAAAAGGACGCACATCGCTCCATCTGCAGGAGCTCTCTGATTCTGTCCCACCGGTTTCAGAAATATATCGCCTCGAAGTTTGAGGAGGCGGGACTTGTCTGCGATATCTATCTTGCCTGTGAGGATGCGAGGACCGCGATTACGATGGCGGAACGGGGAATGGGGATCGCGATCCTGCCGACTTCGATGCTGGAATTTTCTGATAAGCTGAAAGCATGTGAGGTCAGTGATGCTGATTTTACAACAGAGGTCCTTCTCGCCTGGAGAAAAAGTCGAATTTCGTCGGAAATACAGGAATTTCTGGAATTTTGGAATTGAGAAATGTATTCGTGGAATGCATGAATCTTGAAAAAATCTTGCGAGCAGCTTTTGCAGGCAGATTAGACGAGTGATTTTCAAAAAAACATGCGGTCCTGGAAGCAGACTCGCAGATCGGATACTTTTTTAAATTAACTTTAGAAAGCGTAAAAAGTATGAAAATTTCATATAAGAACGATGAAGGATCGTCTAAGACAAGCCGTCCATGACATAATACACATTATGTCATGGACGGCTTTTTTGAATGAAAAAATGTATGATCGGAAAACGATACGGAAGTCTCGTGGTAATTGAAAAAGTGAAGATTTCAGGGAAACCGAAAACCTATTGGCGGTGTCAGTGGGACTGCGGGAATACATGCACCGTAGAAGATTCACACCTGAAAAACGGACATACGAAGAACTGTGGCTGCAGGAGACGGATCCGACTCCAGGAAAAACGCCTTGATCTCACCGGACAGCGGTACGGCAGGCTTGTGGTTCTGGGACCTGCAGCGGAGCTGACAGAAAAAAGGAAGGTACGATGGAGCAAAGTGGATCGTCCGAAGGTGATCGCGCGGATCGTCCGGGCAGGATGAGTGACTACTGGCTTTGCCAGTGTGACTGTGGAAAACAATGCATCTGCCAAAAAGAGAATCTCCGCTCCGGGGTCACAAGAAGCTGCGGCTGTCTTCAGGAAGCACAGAGAAAGGTAAATATGAAGAAAACCATCCATTTTATGGACGGAACCTGTGTGGAGCGGATCGCGTGCAGAAAGACATTTTCCAATAATACTTCCGGTCATCGCGGAGTATACAGAAGAGAAAACAACCGATGGAGAGCATCCATTGGCTTTCAGGGAAAGTCCTACAATCTTGGCAGCTTCGCAACCTATGAGGAGGCAGTTCAGGCGCGGCTGGACGCGGAAAAGCGGTTATATGATCCATTTTTAGCGAAATATCGCGAAGAAAATTCCTGAGGACGCAGGGGGATCACAATACTGATAAAAACACTTCCAACCGCAGGAATACCGGGCAGCTTTGCTACATAGAATGCAGTTTAGGGAGTGATTTTTATAAATTTTTAAGGAGCAAGGGGGAAAGGAGGAGCTTTGTGAGCATACAGAGGCAGAAGAATCCTGTGTGCAGCAATTGAAATATTGACTCACAGTAACTGTTCGACAGAGATACAGTTACGATCCACGATTCAAAGAAGGAGGAAAAGAGAGATGAAGAAGCGCGGAATGAAAAAACGTGTTATGGCAGCACTCATGACGGCCTGTATGGTCGTTGGGTCTGTGCCGGGGGTGTCGTTGGCGGATGTGTCAGGTGAACCATCTGGTACGCTGACACCGGCTGCAAAGAAATATAACTTTGATGGAACAGCGTCAACAGCTACAGATCCGGATATTGAGCTTAACAAGACAGCTGCATATAACGGAACATTTACTGAGAACGGTCAGACAGAACTTACAAAGACCTTTGAGGTTGGAACGAAACTCACGCTTGCGGATATTCCTGCATCCAAGGGTAAGAGCAGCAGTTACAGCGATCAGACTTGGGATAAATTCCCGGTTGGATATATTGTAGGAAAAGATGGAACGACCTTCACGATCACCTACAAGTGGAGATCAAGCGGCAGTGGCAGTGATTATGACTATAGCACCTCCACAAGAGGCAAAGCCACAAACGTAGCTGGTAAGTCCGGACGTTGGATCTTAGAGGGCGGCGAGTTCACGGAGGATAACGGGACAACACAAGAGGACACATGTACACCGGCTGGCATGAGATCGACGGCAAGTGGTATTACTTCAACACAGCATCCGACAAGGGAACACTTGGCGCAATACTTGCGAACACCACAACACCGGATGGATATCAGGTAGATGCAAATGGAGCATGGATCCGGTAATTCCGGCAGGAAACCTTCATGGCTCACCGGGCGCGGGATCCTCATAGCAGTCATGTTTCTTTTGGGACTGGGAATCTTTCTGTACCCGCATATCTGTGACTGGTACTATCAGTATCAGTTCAACAAGGCGATCGCGGCGTATGACCGGTTTCAGGGGATCGACTGCGAAGGAATGATCCAGGCGGCCAGAGAGTAAAATGAAAGACTTGCAAAGAAAGAGGAACAGTTTCTGGTTCCCGCAGAGGAACGGGAGGAGCTTGACCACCTTCTGGATCCATGGGAAACAGGGATGATGGGATATGTGGACATTCCGAAGATCGGGGTCCACATTCCCATTTACCACGGAACGGAAGAGCGGGCGCTTCAGTCGGGCGCCGGTTTCTGGTATGGGACAAGCCTGCCGGTGGGCGGTGAAAATACCCATTGTGTGCTGGCCGCCCATAACGGTCTTGTGAAGGCGAAACTGTTCACTGACCTGGACAAACTGGAAGTGGGAGATCGGTTCACTCTGGATGTCTTAAACGAGACATTCACGTATGAGGTGGATCAGATCCTCGTAACACTTCCGGAAGAGACGGAAGAACTTTATGTCCAGAACGGAAAAGACCTTGTGACGCTTTATACCTGTACTCCGTATGGGGTAAATACCCACAGGCTCCTTGTCCGCGGACACCGGGTAACAGAACCGGAAGAATGATGGAAAAAATGCGCCGGTTCACAAAAAAGTGAAAACGGAGCTTTTTTCGACGTAAATTGACATGGAGGGAATCGAAAATGAAAAAGAAAATGAACAAGGTTTTAGTAGTCTGCACAGCGGCAGCAGCGATGACAGCATTTTCAGGAACCGCTTTTGGGGCAACTCTCGATCTGGAGTCAAAGACAGCGGTTGCTGACGCGAAGGATGGAGCCGGGGATATCCAGGAGGCCATAAATCAGATCTCGGGGAACGGAAATAAAGATGGGTGGACCATCAAAATAAAGTCTGGTACATATGACCGATTTACAATTCCGGCAGATTTTAAGAACATCACGGTTGAGGGAGAGAAAAACAGCGTTATTCAGGTGATGAATGCGTCAGTGGCAGACAACCTTTCAGATGCTGGCGGAATTAACGCGTTTGGCAGTAATATTACTTTAAAAGGACTTACAATTGATGCTGGAAATGTACCGGCTGAAGAGGGAAAGTTTACAGCAGCGGTTTCCAATCACAATGGCGCAGTAGGTGGAACTGGCTTTTCTCTTCATGTTGAAAACTGTACGATTAAGGGAACAGATTCACAATTTGCGGATGGTATTTTATTTGACAGTCCGGGATTTGATGTGAAAAATTGTAAAATTTCAGGTTTTAAGCAGGCAGTTGAATTCTTTGGAGATAATTTTGTAGTTCCGGAATCTGGAAATATGGTCAGTGGGAATACGGTCCGTGACTGTAGCTTTGCTATTCATGGATATTTTGGCGGCGGCTCGGATGGCGGAGTGCTGAGTTTTAAGAATAATAAGGTAACCGGTACGGATGATCTGCGCGCCAAAGTAGTGATTCAGGATCTGAGTAATACAGGGGCCGTTCGCGCGGATATCTCTGGAAACACATTTGTGAATGCACTTGTGGGACTTGTGAATCTGAGAGAAAACGGGAAAACGATCTCACCAGTATTGACCTCCAATGAGATGGGCGTAAACAGTTTTTATGTTGAGGCGGTGGAGCCGGGAACCATTGAATTTTATGCGACATATCATGCGCCGGAGAACAGCGAAGGCTGCTGGAGAGTGACAGGAATTGAAGATTTTGGCATTGATGCCGGATTAAATCCGGATGGATCCAAAGCAAAGATCGAGGAGTTGGTGGATGCAGCGAATGAAAGTGGATCCAGAACGTTGAGCATTACGGGAATTGATGAAAACAATCTGATCAAAACGTTCACTTATTTTAAAGATGGAATTTACTGGGACAGCGATAAGGAAAGTAAACCGTCGGTGGACAAAAAAGCGGATGGTCAGGACCGTATCGAGGCAGCAAGGCCAGGAGATGTTATTTCTTTTACACTGGAATCCAATCTGCCGCAGTCACTGTCAGCGCAGGTAAAAAGACGTACTCCAAATGACGACAGACCAGATGATGACAGACTATATATTATAGAAAAGAAGTCTTATCAGCTGATATTCCATGATAAGATGAGCAGTAATCTTTCTCTTAATCAGGCTACATTGAAAGTCGAAATCATGAATAATGGAAAGCTTGTGGAACTGCCGGAGAAATATTACATGGTGCGTACAGATCTTGAAGGTGAGACTTTCCGGGTAACAGTAGGACTTGTGGCAGCGTTTAATGATGGTCAGATCTCGTATGATCAGCTGAAGAATGCGGCACAGATCGTCGTATCTTATGACGCAACGGTAAAAGACAGTGTTATCAATGGAGACAAGGTGGAGAACCGTGCATGGGTCAACGACAGCGAAGAGGATATCGTTGACGGCCCGGTCATCGATCCAGATGTTCCGTCCACCGGTGGAGTTGGAACAAAAGCCTTCACAGCAGCAGGAATCGCCCTGATGGGAGTTGCAGCAGGTGCTGTGATCGTGACAGGTAAGAAAAAGAAAGAAGAACAGTAATTCAGACTTTTCGGATTGTTGCTAGTTATGAGAACGAGGTAGAGACATGAAAAAATCATGGAAAAGTTTCATGACCGTCACCGCAGCCGCTGCTGCGATGACGGCTGCCATGGCATTTTCTTCGTTGGCGGCTGTGGCGAAGGTAGATGATGACCTTCCGGAAAACCGTCATATCGTATCGGTAGCTTCCGGCGGATATGAGACGGGATTCCAGATCAAGGCGGCTCATGGCGCGGACATCTACGAGACGACAAGTTATCCGATCGATAAAAAGGCAGACGGCGAGGATGAGATCGGAACCGTAAGTCAGGGAAAGAAGATCGAGTTTACACTGAACTCCAGTCTTCCAAAGCTGCTTGCACGCTATGTTGTAACGGCATCCAACGCCTCACCGGCAAACTCCGCAAGGGAGATTCGCAAAGTCCGCGTACATAGTGCGTCCGGCGCGGGAATAGTCCGCGTACACAGTGCGTCCGGTGCGGAGACAGTCCGCGTGTACAGCGCATCCGGTGCCGGAAGAGCGGGAAGCGTAATCAGGGACAACTACGACAATGAGATTGCCAGACAGTTCCTTTTAGCAGATGAAAAATATGCGATCCCGGATTCTGTTGTGGAGACCATGGTCTTCCACGATGAGATGAACCGGTATCTGAAGTTTATCGACGGTACGCTCCGTGTGACTGCGGGCAGGGATGGAAAAGAAGTTCCTTCCGGGTATTACACGGTAACAGCCAGTGGTTCCAACGCATTCCGGGTTGAGGTTGATCTTGTAAACCTCTTTAATACCGGAATCATCGATTATGAAGATCTGACGGGTGAAAATCCGATTACAGTGACCTATGAAGCGGTCGTGACAGACGACGCGATCCAGGGGGACGAGCTGTTTAACGAAGCCTGGGTCAACGATGGAGAACATGACTCCGTGGAAGGTGCGGTCCTCGATAAGAAGGTTCCGTCCACAGGCGGAATGGGACGGGGAATGTTCACGGGTCTTGGACTCCTGTTTATGGGCACAGCGGCAGCAGCAGGGAAGAGAAAAAGAAGCATGTAGATCAGATACAGAAATCGATGTAGAAGGAAGGAATCCAAGATGACAGGAATTCGGAAAAAGAATAAGATCCTGGGCTTTATTTTTGCCGTGCTTGCGGTATGGATGGTGATATTTCAAAATCCGTCCTACGCGGCACAGCGGTGCAGCCTGAATGTAAAAACAGAACAGGCCGGAATGACGGTATATCTCTATCGGGTTGCAGAAAAACAGGCGGGTGTCTATGTACTGAATGAGAATTTTCAGGCTTCCGGCGCGGATGTTTCCGGAGGAGGCTCCAGAGAGGCTGCGATCACTCTGACAAATTTTGTGAAGGCGCAGGGGACCCAGCCTTACCGGACCGGAACGGGAAGCGGAAAACATGTGTTTTTTCGGAATCTTCCGGATGGAGAGGCTCTCTACCTTGTGACGGGGGATCCGCTGACCGTTGGCGGCAAGACCTACATTCCGGCACCGGTTCTCGTGGAAGCGGGCGGTGCCGCGGCGGAAGCAGATATCAAGTGTGATATTGAAGAACCGGAAAACCCGACAAACCCAACGGAACCCACAAACCCGACGGATCCATCGAATCCGACCTCTCCGACCCGTTATTATGATGACAGCGATGATGACGACTGGGATCCGACTCCGAATAAGAAGCCGACGATCACAACAGCGGCTGACGAGACGGTGACGATCACAGATGCGGAGACACAGTCGGAAACCAGAGTGGAGGAGAGTACGGCAGAGAGTGAAACAGAGACATCTACGGAGACAACCGTGGAGAACGAAAAGAAGCTTCCCCAGACAGGACAGCTGTGGTGGCCGGTAGGGATCCTGCTCTCCGCAGGCGCGGTCCTTCTGGCGGCAGGTCTTGTGATGAAAAAGAGAAGTAAAGAAAAATAAAAAATTAAAGAGAAACATGAGGATACAGATATGAAAAAGAAAACGCTTCATCCCTCCGGATTTACAAGCAAATGGAGAGCATACTCCAGCACCACAACTCCGCCGACAGAACCGGGACGTTATACCATGACAGTCGTTGTCCTTGGCGGTAACTATCTGGCCTCCCCGATCAACCGGTCCTTCCAGATCACGAAGTAGAACGGCTGAATGGTAAAATCGCGGGTCCTGTAACCCGCGATCAGGAGACATTCATATGAAAAAAGTACGCATCACATTCCCGTTATCAGATCAATGGCGATGTGATGCGTATTTTAATGTAAAAAGAATGTGCCCAGGCGGCTCCGTAAGGAACCACCCGGGCACAGTAGATTGTTTCGTTATTAGTACAACTTTGCACCGGCCGGGATTCTGTCATCGACCATCAGGAGGTTCAGTCCCTCATGGCCATCTTTCTCATGGACTGCTGAGATCAGCATACCTTCGGAATCGATTCCCATCATCTTTCTCGGCGGAAGGTTCACAATCGCGATTGCTGTCTTTCCAACTAGCTCTTCCGGCTCGTAATACTCGTGAATACCGCTTAAGATCACGCGGTCCTTGCGCTCTCCGTCGTCCAATGTGAACTTCAGGAGTTTCTTGGACTTCGGTACCGCTTCACAGGCTAAAATCTTAACTGCGCGGAAATCGGATTTTGCGAATGTTTCGAAATCAACCATTTCTTTGAAGATCGGCTCGATCTTAACGTTGGAGAAATCGATCTTCTCAACAGTCTTTGCTGCCGGAGCGGCTACGGAAGACTTGGAAGATTTTTTGTCGGAATCTAAGGACTTCATTGTCGGGAAGAGCAGTACGTCACGGATCGCCGGGGAGTTTGTAAATAACATAACAAGACGGTCGATACCGTATCCGATACCACCGGTCGGCGGCATACCGATCTCAAGGGCATTTAAGAAGTCCTCGTCAGTGGTATTTGCCTCGTCATCACCGGCAGCAAGTGCTGCTTCCTGTGCTTTGAAACGCTCTCTCTGGTCGATCGGGTCGTTTAACTCGGAGTATGCGTTGCACATCTCACGGGCATAGATATAGAGCTCGAAACGCTCAACCTGCTCCGGGTGACCCGGTTTCTTCTTGGTAAGCGGGGAGATCTCGATCGGATGGTCTGTGATGAAGGTCGGCTGGATCAGGTGCTCCTCAACGAATTCCTCGAAGAAGAGGTTGATGATGTCGCCGCGGACATGACGATCCTCGTAGTGAACGCCCTTCTCATCTGCTAATTTCTTTGCTTTCTCAGTCGTAGTGATCTCATTGAAATCAATACCGGTATATTTTTTGATCGCGTCGATCATGGTAAGGCGCTCGAACGGCTTTCCAAGGTTGATCTCGACATCTGCGTACGGAATCGTTGTGGATCCGCAGATCTGCTTTGCGATATGACGGAACATATCCTCTGTGAGATCCATCATTCCCTGGTAATCCGTGTATGCCTGATATAACTCCATAAGAGTAAATTCCGGGTTGTGTCTTGTATCAAGACCTTCATTACGGAATACACGGCCGATCTCGTAAACGCGCTCCATACCGCCGACGATGAGTCTCTTTAAGTAGAGCTCAAGGGAGATACGAAGCTTTACATCCTCGTCGAGAGCGTTATAGTGTGTCTCGAACGGTCTCGCGGCAGCACCGCCTGCGTTTGCGACGAGCATCGGAGTCTCGACCTCAAGGAATCCGAGGTCATCTAAGTATCTGCGGATGCAGCTGATGATCTTGGAACGCATAACGAATGTCTTCTTAACGTCCTCGTTCATGATCAGGTCAACGTATCTCTGACGGTAACGGGTATCTGTGTTTGTAAGTCCGTGGTACTTCTCCGGAAGGATCTGTAAGCTCTTGGAGAGAAGTGTTACGGAATGGGCATGAACAGAGATCTCGCCCATCTTTGTTGTGAATACAAAGCCCTTGATGCCGACGATATCGCCGATATCCATTCTCTTGAAGTCTTTGTAGGAATCCTCACCGAGGTCATCGCGGCATACATAGCACTGGATGTTGCCCTTGAGATCCTGGACGTTGCAGAAGGAAGCTTTACCCATGACACGCTTGGACATAATACGTCCTGCGATGGAAACTTCCTTTCCGTCATATTCTGCGTAATGATCCTTGATATCTGCGCTGTGAGCTGTCTGATCATATTTTGTGATCTGGAAAGGGTCCTTTCCAGCTGCCTGAAGTTCTGCCAGCTTGTCACGGCGTGCCTTCAGTACATGGTTTAAATCCTGCTCTGTCTGATTTGACTTCTGCTGCTCTCCCACGTTTTTTGCTCCTTTGTGATAAAGATTTTTAGTTTTATGATACTCTCTGGATCTCCAGTACCTTGTACTGAATGATTCCAGCCTGTGTTTCTACGTCTACAACATCTCCTACAGACTTGCCGATTAGAGCACGTCCTACAGGAGCTTCATTGGAGATCTTGTTCTGAAGGCTGTTTGCCTCAGTGGAACCTACAATATAAAATTCCATCTCCTCGTCATATTCTACATCTAACAGTTTCACTTTGCAGCCGATGTTGATCTTATTTACATCAATTTCTTCTTCTACAACAACTTCAGCCTTCTTTAACAGCTTCTCCAGTTATTCAATACGAA
>OGEN01001828.1_pt1 | contig 12168 bp, 8 predicted proteins | sample 1570671 | NCBI WGS metagenome assembly OGEN01 (sample SAMEA2582128, study PRJEB24529) | metagenome | biome: Human gut stool | place: China | collected 2011
TGGCACCTATTTCGGAGGAGTAAATTATTTCAATCCGGAATACGAAATTTACACCCGTTACAAAGCTTCCGATACGGAACGGGATGGCCTAAGTAGTTCTATCATCGGACGTATGATAGAAGATAAGGATGGAAATTTATGGATATGTACAGAAGGAGGCGGGGTAAATGTCTATTACCGAAAAGAAGGGACTTTCCGGTGGTTACGTCACGAAGAAGGACGCAACAGTATTTCGCACAATAATGTAAAAGCGATCTATTATGATGAAAAAGGTGAAAGAATGTGGTTCGGAACCCACTTAGGCGGACTTAATAAACTGGATTTACGTACAAACCGCTTCACTCATTACAGAATGAAAGAAGATGATCCGCACTCATTACCCTCAGACATCATCCGGGACATAACTCCTTTCCATGATCAACTCATTGTGGGTACACAAAACGGAGTATGCCTATTTGATCCGGAAACAGAAACCTGCCAACAACTCTTCAAAGACACCAGAGAAGGACAAGCTATTAAAATGGTAGCCGATTTATTTGTCGATAGGGACAGCACGCTCTGGATTGCCGCAACAGGCGAAGGCGTTTATTCCTATCGGTTTGACACGGATAAACTAATCAATTACCGGCATGATTCAACAATTCCGAATGATGTCGACAATCATACAAACAGTATCAGTAATAACAATGTAAACAGTATCATGCAGGACAGCCAGGGTAACTTATGGTTTTCTACATCCGGTAGCGGGCTCGATCTGTATCACAAGGAAACGGACAGTTTCGAAAACTTCGATATGCAGAAAAACGGACTATCCAGCGATTGTATCTACGAAATACATGAATCGTCTTTTGAGAAAAACTGCCTGCTGCTCATTACTAATCAAGGATTCTCTCAATTTGATGTTCCTAACCGAAAATTCCACAATTACAGTATAGAAAACGGATTTCCCTTAACTGCCGTTAATGAGAATGCATTGTACATTACCCGTGACGGAGAAGTATTCCTGGGTGGTGTACAGGGAATGATATCCTTTCACGAAAAAGCTTTGTTTTTTACTCCCAAATCATACAATATCCTTCTGTCGCGTCTTATCGTCAATGGAAAAGAGATTACTCCGGACGACGAAACCGGTATCTTGCAATACTCTTTATCCTATACTCCCGAGATTACCCTACAGGCGAATCAGAACATGTTTAGTATCGAATATACCACCTCAAACTATATTCCTGCCAACCGGGATAAAATACTTTATTGCCTCGAAGGGTTCTCCAATGAATGGAACAGTGTACAACGCGGTCAAAACTTCATCACATATACCAACCTGAATCCCGGTACGTATACTTTTATAGTAAAGACTCAGCGGGAAGACATCAAAGCAGTCCGACTGAAGATCCATATTCTTCCGCCATGGTATGAAACCTGGTGGGCTTATCTTATCTATGTCGTATTTACAGGTAGTCTACTGCTATATCTTATTCAGGTTTACAAATCAAGAATCAGACTGCGCGAGTCTCTCAAATACGAGCAGAAACATATTGAAGACCTGGAATCATTAAATCAGTCCAAACTAAGGTTCTTCACCAATATTTCTCATGAATTCCGTACACCACTCACGCTTATTGTAGGTCAGATAGAAACGCTGTTGCAAGTACAGACGTTTACTCCAACTGTGTATAATAAAATTCTGAGGATTTACAAAAGCAGTTTGCAACTGCGCGAATTAATTGGAGAGTTACTCGATTTCCGTAAACAGTAACAGGCACATATGAAGATCAAAGTAAGCAGGCATAATCTGGTTACTTTCCTTTATGAAAACTATTTGCTGTTCTTAGAGTATGCCAGCAGTAAAAAAATCAACTTCAAATTTAAAAAAGAAGAAGAAGACATTGAAGTATGGTATGACCAGAAGCAGATGCAAAAAGTCATCAACAATTTACTCTCCAACGCATTAAAGCATACCAAGGAAGAAGACACGATCTCTATCTGTGTAAAAAAACAGAACGGAAATGCTGTCATCGTAATACAAGATACCGGTTCGGGTATTGATGCTGCCGAAATAGATAAAATATTCGACCGCTTCTATCAGACTGAGCAGCTTGACACTTTAGCAGTAGGTGCCGGAACCGGAATAGGACTGGCATTAACCAAAGGTATCATTGAGTTACATCACGGTACAATATCCGTAGAAAGTGAGAAAGGTAAAGGCAGTAGCTTTATTATCACATTAAAATTAGGCAACGGGCACTTTGAACAAGAGCAGATTTCCCTGAAAGAAGAGATCATACAACAGCAGGAACCCGCACAGCCGGGCACTGCCGCCATAATGGCAGAAGCTGCTTTAGACAACGACATCGTTCCGACTCACCCATCAGATACCAAGATGTTGATTGTAGAAGATGACGCATCTATTCGCGAGATGTTGGCAGAGCTCTTCCGGACTTTCTATCAGGTTATTACCGCATCGGACGGTGTAGAAGCATTGGAACTGGTACAAAAAGAGATGCCAAGTATCGTGTTAAGTGACGTGGTTATGCCCCGTATGTCCGGAACGGAATTGTGCAAACAGATTAAAGGCGAGTTTAACACCTGCCACATCCCGGTAGTTTTGCTTACAGCAAGAACTGCTGTGGAGCATACTGTGGAAGGATTGCGTCTTGGAGCAGATGACTATATCACAAAACCATTCAATATCAACATATTAGTTTCACGTTGCAATAATCTTGTTAATTCACGCATTCAGTTGCAAGAAAAGTTTACAAAGCAACCCCAGGCATTTGCACAAATTTTGGCCACAAACCCTATGGATAAGGAGATGTTGGACCGTGCTATGGAAATTATAGAAAAATATCTGGATGATTCAACTTTCAATGTCAACACTTTTGCCCGTGAAATGGGAATGGCACGTACCAATCTGTTCAGTAAGTTAAAAGCTGTAACAGGACAAACTCCCAATGATTTTATACTAACCATCCGTCTGAAAAAAGGTGCCGTTATGTTACGAAACAATCCGGAGCTGAACATTACGGAAATCTCAGACAAAGTAGGATTCTCTTCATCGCGATATTTCAGCAAATGTTTTAAAGATGTATATCACGTCAGTCCGATGAATTATCGAAAAGGAGAAGAGGGAGAAGACGACGAAGAAGAAGAGTGATTAGTGGTTAGTGATTAGTGATTAGTACCATACAGGAAAATTGCGCAGCCTACTAATCACTTATCACTAATCACTAACCACTAATCCCCCATCCCTAATCGCTTATCACTCCCCATTATGTACTTTTCTTGCCTTTATCCGTACAACATTATCCATTATCTTGTTTCATGAGGACTATCTTTGCACAATAGAAATCCTTAAATAATAAAAACCATGAAACAGGTATTGTATACTTTGCCTCTACTATCCGGTATCACTTTGATAACAAGTTGTGGAGTCAGTGCCCAAAAAGAAACAGGAAATAACAAACAACAGAAACCTAATATTATCTATATTTTTGCAGACGATCTTGGTATTGGTGATCTCAGTTGTTATGGGGCAACCAAGGTTAGTACCCCCAACATTGACCGACTGGCGGGACAAGGTGTACAGTTCACCAACGCCTATGCAACTTCCGCCACCAGTACCCCTTCCCGCTTCGGACTATTAACAGGTATGTATCCCTGGCGACAGGAAAACACAGGAATTGCTCCAGGCAACTCCGAATTAATTATTGATACTACTTGTGTCACAATGGCCGACATGATGAAAGACGCAGGATATGCCACTGGGGTAGTAGGAAAATGGCATCTCGGATTAGGCCCTAAAGGAGGAACCAATTTCAACAAACAGATATCCCCCAATGCACAAGACATCGGTTTCGATTATGAATTTGTGATTCCTGCTACTGTAGATCGGGTACCTTGTGTGTTCGTAGAGAATGGACGTGTAGTAGGACTCGACCCGAACGACCCGATTACAGTCAGTTATAATCACAAAGTGGGCAACTGGCCTACAGGTGAAGAAAATCCGGAGTTGGTTACACTCAAACCCAGCCAAGGCCACAACAATACAATCATTAATGGTATTCCCCGCATCGGATGGATGACAGGAGGAAAATCGGCTCTCTGGAAAGACGAAGATATAGCCGATATCATCACCAATAAGGCTAAAAACTTCATTTCACAACACAAAAATGAACCGTTCTTCCTGTATATGGGTACACAGGATGTACATGTTCCCCGCATTCCACATCCCCGTTTTGCAGGCAAAAGCGGATTAGGTACCCGTGGTGATGTTATTCTGCAATTAGATTGGACAATCGGTGAAATCATGAATACACTGGATAGCCTGAACCTTACAGAAAATACAATGCTAATCTTCACAAGCGATAATGGTCCGGTCATTGATGACGGTTATCAGGACCAGGCTCTCGAACTGCTGAACGGTCATACCCCTATGGGGATTTACAGAGGTGGCAAATACAGTGCTTATGAAGCTGGTACACGCATTCCATTCATCGTTCGCTGGCCGGCAGGTATCAAACCAAGTAAACAACAAGCCCTTTTCTCCCAAATAGACGTTTATGCCTCTCTTGCTTCTTTACTGAAACAACCTTTGCGAAAGGGGGCAGCTCCCGATAGCCAGGAACATTTAAGAGTACTATTAGGTAAAGAAGCTGCCAATCGTGACTACGTTGTGCAACAGAACCTGAATAACACGCTTGCTATCATCAAGGGACAATGGAAATATATTGAACCCAGTGATGGACCAGCCATCGAGTACTGGACAAAAATGGAATTAGGCAATGATAAACGTGCTCAACTATACAATCTGTCATCTGATCCTTCCGAAAGACAGAATGTGGCAAACGAACATCCCAAAATAGTACAAGAGTTATCTGCTTTATTAGAAGAAGTAAAGAAATAAATATCCTATTTTTAATACACAATTCATATGACAAAATACAAATCTATCAGAAATGGTATCTGTGCTACCATAATGGCGGTTACACCTATCCTGCTTTCAGCACAAATAGTTAAACATGACAGACTTCTGTCTTTCGAATCGGCAGAAGTACCTTCATTTATTTCCGGTACAAACTCCGGCCTATCCATCTCCGACCAACATTATAAAGACGGTACGCACTCCCTGCAATGGAAATTCCAGCCAGGGAGCAGTATCACCATTGATAAAGATCTGAAATTCGAAAAAAAAGATCCGACAGGAGTTGATAAATATCTGTCAGTCTTTGTGGTATGGATATACAATGAGAAGCCAATAGGGCAAACTATGCAATTCGAATTTCTGAAAGATGGAAAAGTATGTACTTCGTTCCCTTTCGGATTGAATTTCCATGGATGGCGGGCTGCCTGGGTATCTTATGAACGGGATATGCAAGGGACCCCCGAAGAGGGAATGAACAAAATACGCATTACCGCTCCCGATGTTCCGGGCGAAATATTCATTGATCATTTGCTCACAGCCGCTAAAATGGACCATCGTTATCAAACAGCCGATTTACAAGTGCCGTTTGTTAACAAAGAAACCGGTAATCATTGGTTATTTGCATTAAAATATTCTCAATTAACTCCGGATATCCCACTGGAAAAGACGGTTAGTAACCTGCAACATAAGGAAATAAAAGTAATAGAAAATCGTCTGCGGGAAATAATCTGTCCTCCAAGTGAGGTTACTCCGCAAACGATAGCTAACCTGCGCAAAGCATACGAATCCTACGGTATAACATACAAAGATGGCAAAGTTTCCGGACTTCCTCTTTTTTACGGACGTGCAGGCGAAGCTTACGAACGCATTCTGCCAGACTGGAAAGGAAATATAATGGCCGCTAATAACATGGAGGTTAGCAATTTCTTTAGCTTAATGAACAGAATTGCCGTGGCATATAACAATGCAATAAATCCTCAGGATAAAGATGCGCTCAAGCAAATGTTTATTACAATGTATGATCATATTACCGATCAGGGGATAGCATATGGCAGTTGTCTGGGTAATATCACCCATTACGGTTATAGTTTCCGTCCTTTCTTTACTGCCTATTTTCTGATGAAAGAAGTGTTCCGGGAAATAGGGAAACAAGAAGAAGCAGAAAAGGCAATGCTTTGGTATTCGACTGTAAACGATGTATATAATAAACCGAAAACAGCAGGTATCGATATCGATTTCTTCAATACACTCAGTACCGGGCGTATCGCCAGCATCCTGTTCATGGAAGATACTCCTGAGAAAGTACAGTATCTGAAATCCTACTCACGATGGCTCAATAATGGTTGTCTACCGGCTGAAGGGTTGAATGATGCCTTCAAAGCAGATGGTTCCGCCTATCACCATTGTAACAATTATCCGGCTTATGCAACAGGCGGTCTGACAGGAGCTACCAACATGATTTATCTACTGAGCCATACCGATTTTGCAGTATCAGAGCTGGCTCATCAGACAGTGAAAGAAGTACTCCTCACCATGCGTTTCTATTGTAACAAACGTAGTTTCCCTCTCTCAATGTCCGGACGTCATCCCAATGGGAAAGGAGAGTTAATCCCCGAGCATTATATTCTAATGGCTCTGGCAGGCTCCCCTGACCGGAAACAAGATATAGACACAGACATGGCCAATGCCTATTTACGCCTGACAGAAGCACCGTATAAGTGCAACAAACGAGAAGAATCTTTCAGAAATCTATTTTCTGCTAAAGGATTTAGTCCGGAACAGGATCCCGAAGGGAATAAGGCAATGGGATACGCTTGTGTGTCCATACAACGTCGTAATAACTGGTCGGCAGTAGCCCGCGGTCATTCGCGTTATCTATGGGCTGCCGAGCACTATCGTGGTGCAAACCTTTTCGGACGTTATCTGGCCCATGGTAGCCTGCAAATCATGACTGCTCCTCAGGGAGAAGAGGTATCGTCTACCAGTGGCGGATGGCAGGAAGAAGGTTTTGACTGGGGACGTATCCCAGGAACTACAGCCATTCATCTCCCGGTAGATCAGTTGGAAGCCAATATTCTCAATGTAGACGTGTTTTCGGGATATGAAGAAATGCTATATTCGGACGAAGCGTTTGCAGGAGGTATCTCACAGGAACACAGGAACGGAGCATTCGGAATGAAGCTGCACGAACATGATAAATACAATGGCTCACACCGCGCCCGTAAATCTTTTCATTTCTTTGACGAAGTGATTGTGTGTCTTGGCTCGGATATTGAAAATACAAACAATGAATATCCTACAGAAACAACCATCTTCCAGCTTGCAGTAAAAAATGATGCCGGACATAACTATTGGAAAGATTATCAAGGAAACGGAAAGTACTGGATAGATCACATCGGAACAGGTTATTATGTTCCCGTCGCTGCTAAGTTCGAAAAAAACTTTCCGCAATACTCACGTAAGCAAAATACCGGAGAGAAAACCGAAGGAGACTGGGTATCACTGACTGTCGATCATGGCAAAGCACCCAAAGGAGGCTCCTACGAATATGCGATTCTTCCGCAGACAACCCAGACAGAGATAAGCAGTTTCGCTAAAAAGCCATCTTATAAGGTACTTCAAAAGGATCGTAATGCACATATCCTACGCGATCTAAAGAGTAATACTACCTCTTATATCTTATTTGAAACTCCGGATGTGTTGCCGAAAGGCCTCATACAAAAAGTAGATACCTCCTGCCTCATCATGTTACGTGAGCATAAGCAGGAAGCCGTACTTACCGTATGCCAACCCGACCTGGCACTCTATCGGGGTCCTTCGGATGATATATACGATGAACAGGGAAAACGCATCGAACGCAGTATTTACTCCCGTCCCTGGATAGGAAATCCAAGCCAATCGATCCCCGTCCGTATCGAGTTAAAAGGCAAATGGGAAATCGATGAAACTCCCGGGTGTAAGACTGTCTCTTCGGATACTAAAAAAACAGTATTAGAGTTTACCTGTACAGATGCAGCAAGCCTGGAAGTAAAACTTCATAAGAAATAAAACGAAGGAGATTAAAGTATGAAAAACAGCATTCTATTTATTATATACCTTTTGTTGGGAACTACAATGTACGCCCAAACATTGCAAGAGTTACAACAAAAGAAAATAAAGTCCCAAAATCCATTATTCCGGAAGCTTGGAAAAGCTTATAAAGCACCGGCCTTCGAATGTGAAGGCTGGTGGGTATGGGGAAGTTCTGTCATTAAAGGAGATGACGGTAAATACCACATGTTCGTATCTCGTTTTCCGAAATCCCTTCCTTTTCATCCGGGATGGATGGTGGCATCGGAAATTGTACACGCCACCAGTGATGTTCCACAAGGACCTTATAAACTATCAGACATCGCGTTGGCAGAAAGAGGGGCACAATACTGGGACGGACGTTCGGCACATAACCCACGTATCTTAAAAGAGGGAGATACTTATTATCTGATTTACATGGGATCCACTCACCCCTTCGATACGCCTACTGCAGAACAACTTACCTTGGAAAGTCCGTGGTGTATAGTAGCCCGTAGCAATAAAAGAGTGGGTATTGCCAAATCCAAATCTCTCTACGGTCCGTGGACACGCCTTGACGAACCTATCCTAAAAACCAAGCCCAATACTTTTTATAGTTTTCTGACGTCAAACCCTTCTCCTATTGTAGAAGAAGATGGTTCGGTTACAATGATATTCAAAGCCCGGGAATACATCGGTAATGACAAATACTCCGATATGGCTTTAGGAATTGCCAAAGCAAAGCATATAGAAGGTCCTTATGAAGTACAGAACAACAATCAGCCCATCTTTCAGGTAAACGGTCAGGGAGAGGCAGAAGATCCGTTCTTATGGAAAGACAAAGATGGATATCACATCATCTTTAAAGATCATGTAGGAAAATACACCATCGAGGCCAAAGCCGGAGCTATGGCACACTCAAAAGATGCGACTCACTGGACAGTAGATAAAGACGCACAGGCCTACTCCAAAACTTTGGAATGGGAAGATGGTACAGTAACTACCCAGGGGCAACTGGAACGCCCCTTCATTTTTTTTGAAAACGGCAAACCTGCTTATATATTCTTTGCAACGATGGATGGCCCCGGAGGATTTGAAAATGCAACACGGTCATGGAATATGGTAATTCCGATTATGAAGTAAAAATGTATAAAAAGGAAACCGGTATTCCTGCTCTTTCCCTTATCCTTTTCATACTTATGAGAGTCAGGAATAAAACTTGCTTTTCTTCCTGAAAGAAGTTCTCCTTCTTATAGAATGAACTATAACCGCAACTTTTGGTTGTATAAACAAAACTTTTAGTTATATAATCAAAACTTTTGGTTTTATAACCAAAAGTTACGGTTATAGATTTATTAGGAAGAAAGATATCTTTTTATTGGGAGAAAATACTTTATTTTCAGGAAGAAAAGAGAATTATTATTGAAAGATGATGGTGAGAGAAAATAGATATAAAACGCCTGACTGATAAACAAGCCTGCTTAAAAAACATAACTTGTGACAACTTTCTCAGAAAGAGAGGGTAAAAGTCAAAAGCCGGACCAAGCTATCCGTAGGTCTCTTTAGAAACACAGATGAACGCAAATTAACGCAGATTTCATTCAATCTTTGCGTAAATTTTAGCGTTCATCTGCGTTTTTATTACAATATTTTTCTTCATAAAATTATCTCTTCCTATATTTTGTATTCCAATTCAGTAAACTTTTTACAGTATATACAACCCCTGTTTCAGAATCATGTACATAAGGAAATGGCTCTTTCTTGTATCTTTTCAAATAGTTTGGTCCATTATTTATTTTACTTCGCATATATATCATTGTAGACCTTTGCCCTGATGTTATATTTCTTCCACTACCTTGTTTCATTAAATTATTTAAACCTGTAGCGGTACCATGAGTTAGTCCTGCAGCATGTCCAAATTCATGTAGGGCAGTCTGAATATTATTTGAAAAAAACGTATTAGAGAACCAATTATCATTTGTATAGTCGCTTGATGCTAAGTTTATAACTTTTCCCCCTATCATGTTAACTGCTCCTCTTGCACTCTGTCCATCAGCATCACGGAGAACAAATAAATGATCTGAATCCATAACATCATCCATTGAACTAACTGCATCTAATTGGACATCTGTTTGCAAAGTATAAGTTTGTCCTTCAAATTTAAATACTCCACTAAATACATCTGAAATACCAGAAGCAATATCCGAAGCAGCTCGATTTACGTTAATACCATCACTTGAACTATCAATAATCTTGCCTGTCACATGCATTGTAACTACATCTTTATCAATAGTATACCAGATACTATCTCCATTTAAATCAATCGCATTTATCGGATTATTCGCACAATACGCATAGGGAGAAATTGAATAAATGCGTATTTTCATCTGTAGTTAGTTCTTCTTTCATGTAAAATTTCCCTTTTCTTCTTTTATGTATATGTATTGCAAAACACTATTTTATTAAGCGATAAAAAGCATTGGAGATTTGTGAACACTTATATTAAAGTGTTGCCCTCTAGACTCACCTGGAATATCCAAGATATCTCCATAATACTCTATAGTCATAAAAGTAACTAAAAATGTATTTAATTCCACTTCTTCAGCAAGCTCTCCATTCATTCTAACAGCTATTTTATGATTACCAGATGTCGTTTTAGCAGAATATCGTTTATACCAATGAAATCCGTTTTCAATTTCCTCATCTATGATTTTAATTCCGTCTATAAAAATCTCCAATTGGGCAGGATCCACCAAAGATTCATTAGCTATATAAAATATCAAGTTTCCTTCATATTTTACTTTATAATACAATTGCTGTAAAATGCCACACACAAGTATCCCTAAAAAAACAATAAAAAATATTCTCTTTAGCTTTCTCATATAAATTCAAATTATTCTGTATAAAACGGATTAAAATTAGTCCATACCCCAAAACTGGACCGAGTACGAGAAGGAATTCTTTTGCTAAATACACCCGGAAAAGTTTCTATTATCGAATTATACTCTGCCAAAGCTTCTTCCCCCATACCTAATGTGTCTGCCCTAAAAAATTCAATATGGACGTATTGATTAGGAAAAAGAAAAACTTTATTTTCCTGATCAATGTCCGCTTTTTTAGATGATATATTAATTTTATGAAACCCATATCTTAATTTCTCATTGAGTATAGTAGGGAAAAAAGGAGAACTATGCAAAGAATCATCGAGAACTAATTTATCATCAATTTTCAGTTGAACATCAATAACCATAGGAGAATAAGAATAATCTCCTACATAAATATTGGTACTAACTTTTATAGAAAAGAAAGATATGACTAAAAGAATCCCAAACAATATTACTACAATATTTTTCTTCATAAAAATTACCTCCTTCCATAAATATCTACCACCCTTCATGAACTATAGTTTAGAATAAAGAGTTATCTTTCTTCCTACACCTTATTCATATTGCAGAGCAAAATAAGTTATTGAGTATAAAATGGATTAAATTTACTTTCTATTAAAAACTCAGGCTGACGATAACCTGGCATTTTCTTTATAAGTAATTTTTGTGAAACATCTACTGAATCATTCCCTTCTTTAAATACTTTCTTTTTCAAGGTTAATATATCGGTTCCAGAAAATCCAACAAAAATGTACTGGTTAGGAAAAAGTAAAATTTTACTTTTTTGATTAATATCTGCTTTCTTAGACAACACATCAATTTTATGTACCCCATATCTTAACTTCTTACAGATTATGGTAGGGAAAAATGAAGAGCTACGCAAAGAGTCCTTAAAAATTAGCTTATCATCAATTTTTAGTTGAATATCAATGGGTGTGGAAGAACCAGAGTAGTTCCAAACATAAATATTGGTATTAACTCTCATAAAAAGGAGAACAAAAAAAGACACAATGAAAAGCCCCCCAAATAGTTTTATTACAATATTTTTCTTCATAAAATTACCTCTTCCTATATTTTGTATTCCAATTCAGTAAACTTGTTATAGTATATACAACACCTGTTTCAGAATCATGTACATAAGGATATGGCTCCTTCTCATATCTCTTCAAATAGTTTGGTCCACTATTTATTTTACTTCGCACATTCATCATTGTAGACCTTTGCCCTGATGTAACATTCATTCCACTTCTAATTGGTACCATTAAATTATTTAAACCTGTAGCGGTACCATGAGTTAGTCCTGCAGCATGTCCA
>OGEN01001829.1_pt1 | contig 12162 bp, 10 predicted proteins | sample 1570671 | NCBI WGS metagenome assembly OGEN01 (sample SAMEA2582128, study PRJEB24529) | metagenome | biome: Human gut stool | place: China | collected 2011
ATACCACGAACGCCGGGCTTTTCGAAGCTCGGCGTTTTGTGTTGGATATATAAAAGGAGCTGCCGCACGTTAGTGCGACAGCCCCTCTGTTGTTGTTCGATTTTTGGTGTATGGTAAATGTCTTGCTTTAGATTGCCGTTTACTTCAGTCGTAATTTAATTGTAAATATTTTTCGAATGTTTCCAACAAGATATTGACTTTAATCGTAATTATGAGTATAATATTATTGAGTTATTATAATCGAGGTGAGTGTATGGATTACATGACTGAACTCACCGCTATTGCAAAAACGCATGGCGGAATTATTGAAACGAAAATAGCAGCGCAACGCGGCATCTCCAAGGCGATGCTTTATAAGTTGTGCAAAGAAGATAAAATCCATCGTATTGTAAAAGGCCAGTACATTCTTCCCGATGATATGCAGGATGAATTATTGGCAATCAGTAACCGTTCAGAAAGAATCATTTTTTCTCACGAAACAGCTCTTTACCTTCACGGAATTTCTGACCGTACTCCATTTGAGCATACGGTTACTGCACCGTCTGGTTGTATTCCTTCTGCGGCAATTAAATCTGAATGCAAAGTGTATTATATCAAGCCTGAATTGTTTGAACTTGGCAAAACAACGCTGAGAACACCTGCTGGAAATGATGTTCCTGCATACGATCTTGAACGCACCATTTGTGATGTAATTCGCAGCCGTAACAAATTGGGAACTGAAACATTTTTAGCAGCACTTAAAATGTACGCCGCAAGCCCGAAGAAAAACCTAAACCAACTGAATACATATGCAAAACAGATGCGTGTTGAAAAAGTGTTGCGTCAATATTTGGAGGTGCTTCTGTGAGTAAAGCAATGAGTTTGAAGGCGAAAATTCGCAATATCGCAAAACAGAAGAATATCCCTGCACAGGTCATTCTGCAGAACTATATGTTTGAGCGTCTGCTTGTCCGCCTTTCTGCTTCCGAATACAAAGAGAAGTTTGTATTAAAGGGCGGTATGTTGGTAGCCGCCATTGTCGGACTCGACAACCGCGCAACCATGGATATGGACACCACTCTTAAAAATCTGCCCCTTACACCGGAAGCAATTCGCAGTGCGTTGGAAGATGTTTGTGACATCGCATTCGATGACGGCGTTGTATTCGAGATTGGCACAATTTCGCCCATCCGTGAAGATGATATTTACGGCGGATACCGTGTCATGCTGAACGCCAAGTTTGATACTCTGCTGACTCCACTTAGCATTGATGTGTCCACCGGTGATGCTATTACACCCTATGCGGTGCAGTACAACTTCTCTGAAATTTTCGATGATGAGAAATCTTATGAGCTGTGGGCATACAACATTGAAACCGTCATGGCCGAAAAGGTTGAAACTATTTTACGCCGTGGCGTGTTCAATACTCGTCCCAGAGATTTTTACGATACCTATATACTGACCACAACGCAGAAATTCGATAATGCGGTATTTGCTGATGCGTTAAGTGCAACTGCCAAGCATCGTGGCACTACAGAACAGATTGCAGATGTTCCTTCTATTCTTTACAACATCGAAGAAAGCCCGGAACTCAAAACAATGTGGGACAAGTATCGCAAGCAGTTTTCTTATGCGAAAGATATTACTTACGAACAAATTATGGATTCCATAAAGACTTTGCTCAAATATAAAGCATGGCAAGAAGTTGAAAGCGAAAATTCCATCTATAAAAAAATTGACCCCCGATGAAGAAGTTGCGTTGCTACGAAAAATGCTGAAACACTATATTTCCGATGCAAAACGAATTATATAGAACGAATATGGCAGAAGAGATTTTAATTGATGATGGAAATGAAACGACAATTTTGGATGCTATGCGCAAGATTGTTTGGGATTGAGGTGTATTTATGAGACTAACAAACAACACAATACACTCCATATCAAAATCCTCAAATATACGAATGGGGCTATCTTATGCAAAAGAAAGTCATGCGGAGTTCTTCAATCGCTTTTCTTTATATCAGGACAGGATTAAGGATATTTTTGAAATAGAAAAAGGAACCAGTATAACTGAAGCGCAGGCTGTTGAAGGAAATATTCCCGTTGTTGCAGGCGGTAAAGATTATGCGTATTTGCACAATGAAAGTAACCGACCTCAAGGATGTATTACTATTAGTGCTTCTGGTGCAAATTCCGGGTTTGTGAATTACTGGGATGTTCCTATTTGGGCGTCGGATTGCGTAACACTAAAATCAAAAGACGAGGACAAGTATTTGACGAAATTTTTGTACTATGCTCTTCGCCTAATTCAGAGTGACATCTATTTACTTCAAAAAGGTTTCGATCAGCCACATGTTTATGCAAGCGACATCCAATATATCAAGGTGCCTGCTGTTTCTGTACCAATCCAAAAAAAGGCGTTGGCAGAAGCGCACGCTATAGAGAAAGAGATTGAAACAATTGAATCCTCAATCAAGAAGAACAGCGAAATCATTGACGATGTATTTAATCGTGAATTCCGTTTTGCAATGGATGAGTTTAACAGAACCAAACAGGCAAAACGTTTTTCTGCAAATTATAGAACATTATCCAACAATGCAGATTTGCGTTTTAGTGCAAAGTTTCATAGGGATTCTGGAAACTTTGTCATGCAAGAGCTAATGAACCGCACAGATAAGAAAATTAAGCATTACCTTGCAGAGCCGATTGTGTTGGGGGCAAGTGTATCTCCGTCAGACTATTCTGATGATGGTGAATTCTGTTATATTTCTATGGCAACGATTAAGAATTGGAAGTTCTATTTAGAAAGTGCAAGCACAGTGTCAAAGGAGTACTCTGATTCCAAGCAAGCCAAAACGGTGCGAAAAAACGATATTATTCTTGCTCGTTCCGGCGAAGGAACCATTGGAAAAGTCGCCTTGATTGATGACGATGAGCTTTAGGGAGTTTTTGCTGATTTTACAATGCGCATTCGGCTTAAAGACTACAATCCAGAGTTCGCCTATTACTATTTCAGAACAACCTATTTTCAGTATCTAATTGAGATCTATAAAAAGGGATTAGGCAACAACACAAATATTTTCCCAATAGTAGTGAGGGAATTTCCAATGTTGGATATTTCCCTGGAGGAACAGCAACGCATTGTTGATAAAATTCATGCTGAAATTGCAAAACAGGATGAAATTAAAAAACAAATAGAATCCTTGCGCGGACAGATTGATGTTATGATTCAAGATGTGCTTACCCAAAACCAAGGCTAAGGACTATTGCTTATTCCGGCAAAAATAATGAAGTTGCCTGTTTCGATTGACATGATCGAAGAATATATTCAAATATGAAACAGAAAAATGGGAATTTAGTAAATCCACTATTAACAAAAGTTTAAGCAAAGCGAGGTGAATAATAGTGGCGAAAACACCATTAGATAAACAAATTGAAAAAGCACGAAAAGAGGCACAAAGAAATGCTTATAAAGAAGAGCTTCGCCAAAGAGCTGCTTCGATTGTCAGCTCTCAACCAATAATCAACGGAGTTCGCATTATTGATGATACAGCGGAGACAGTTCTTAACTGTCTTCTTGAAAATTGCAAAGATAGCTCTACAGGGCATGTAAGCTATGATAATGATATTTTTCCGCAAGCGGTTTCTCGCTCCATTGGATTGGAAATTGAAAAACTGATTCAATATGGCATGGTTACGTCTTATATCCCGTGGGCAAATGGGGGTATGCTAAATTTGCTCCCCTGTTCGTTTTCATATTTTGAGAGAAAGGCAACTGCGCAAGCGATGTCTTTAGCATCTACAACTGGGGAGAAGGTGGATTCAATTATTTTCATAAGTCATAGATCAACAGATAAAGATGTTGCGGATATGCTTGTAGATTTTTTCTGTGGAACAGGCATTCCGAGAAACGCTGTTTTTTGTTCTTCGTTGCCGGGAAACGACATAAATGAAAAAATTAGCGGCGAGGTAAAAGCGGCGCTCAAAAGTAGTGCAATCAATGTAGCCATTCTTTCACACAGTTATTACGAAAGTGCATACTGTCTAAATGAAGCTGGTGTGTTATGGTATCGTGATGATGTTCCCGTTATTCCCATTGCCCTCCCAGAGATTACTTCTAACAACATGTTTGGATTTCTGAACAATGAGTATAAACTGCGTTGCCTGGATTCTGATGATGATATTTCGTATATCTATGATGCTGTAAGCGAAGCGGTTTCTGCGCCGCAGACAAAGCATAGTATCATTACTCGTGAAAATCAAAAGCTTAGAGAGCGTTATGTTGCTTTCCTCGGCACCAGAGAAATCCAAATACCAGTACCTACAACAACACCGGCAATATCTACCGCTGAAATCACTACAGATGACGAGCGAATTGTTCTATATTACATACTTAAAAAGAATGTTCGTAAAGTATCGAAAGCAGCCATTTATGACTGGTTAAACAAGAGCGAAATTTACGATGTAGATATAGATAATGCTTTTGATTTATTGTCATCGCTTGCTGGCGGAACTGTTGAAAAAGACACTTTGGAATTCGGCATTGAGGCATTCCGCAAATACTCGGCAAATGCGGCATCCGTACTCCCTGAACTGAAAGAGTGTGTAGTTCGACATACGAAATTAGCGATCAATACATTCAAAGCCATTTGGAGTACAGATACTCTTGATCCGACAATAGGATTATTTATTGCCTATATTATCGACAAAAGGATGAGCACATTTGGTGATCGCTGGAAAGCAGATGGACAAATCGCAAGTATCAAACAGTGGGAAAGCAAAAACACCTTGGATGATACACTTTCAAAGAATTATGGAACTTGCCTTGAATTTCTTGTCCAAAACAATTTTGTCTACGCAAGCGAATGGACAGGCCCTGGAAATGTGAGACAGTTTACGCTGTGTCCTTCGCTCCAGGAGTATTTGTTTAATTGCCCGGCGGAAATCGTCGAGGAGTTGCAGAAGCTAAAGAATGCACATTATTGCGACTTGCCATTTTGAGTAAATGTTTATAATGGGGCTGTCGCACTAGCAAATATTTTTTGCTGGGCGGCAGCCCTGCTTTATGCCCAAATGGGGGCGAAATCGGTTGTGATTTCGCCCTCATCCCTTATAAACACAGTTCATTCCCAGACATCCCTTTCGGCATGCCTGAGTTCAGAAAGGTCCATTTCCTCCACAAAGGCACTTACCAGACGAACTGGATCATCAGATGGAATAGAAATCTCTAAATCCAGCGGAGGTTTGATTTGATAATACAGCGAAAATGAGGTATAATCCCTCTGTATTATTTTGTTTAGTCGCATAAACTGATTATACCACGAACGCCGGGCTTTTCGAAGCTCGGCGTTTTGTGTTGGATATATAAAATGAGCTGCCGCACGTTAGTGCGACAGCCCCTTTTTTATTTCTGATAAGCAGCCCGTTCGCCGCCGATATATTTGAGCCTTGTTCTCGCGCACACTACATGGGCGGAGCCGATGGACTTGATGGTGGTGCGGACCGGAACAGCAACATGGCGCAGATGCATACCGATCAAGGTGTCACCGATATCGATCCCGGCGTGTGCTTTTATAAATTCCACTGCGCAGGGATGCTCAAAGCCACTCCACGCGGCGGTGGAGAAGGAACCGCCGGCCTTCAACTGCGGCTTTACATTCACCATCTCAAGGCCATATTTCTCAGCACATTCTTCCTCGACGATCAGAGCGCGGTTTAAGTGCTCACAGCACTGGGCGGCGAGGTAGAGACCGTGTTTCTTTGTCACATGGGAAAGGGCGGTAAAGACAGCCTGTCCGACTTCGCTGCTGGAGTAGCAGCCGATCGCGTGGGCAGCGATCTCGCTGGATGAGCAGCCCACCACCAGGATCTGCCCCGGTTTCATTGCGGCGGTATTGATCAGCTCCTCGGCGATCGCTTTTGTCTGTTCATAAATTAAGTCAAGGTCCACATCGACGGATGTGGCGATATCTGTTGCGCTCATAGTATTTCCCTCTTTTTGCAGAATGCCCGGAGACTGAAAATACTCCGGGCGGTATATGGTTTCATGGTTAAATGGATCCGGCGGTGCATGCCGCTGTCATGAGGAACGTGTGAACTGGAATTTACTCGAAATGATATTTGTCGAGCAGAGCATGCTTCATATCCCAAAGCGGCTTGGAAAGATCCACATGGACCTCATGCGGGTTTACGAGACGTTTTGTCTCATCCCATAAGGTGTTGAGCTCTTCCTTGCAGTATTTCTGGATATCCATGACCTTCGGGGAGTGGTAGATACACTCACCGTCCTTGAATACCTGCACCGGAAGCTCACGCATCGTATAAGTTCCGGGAGCGAGGAGTGTCTTTTTCCATGTCGCTATCGGGTCAAAGAGCAACAGTGGCTCGTCCTCATTGAACGTCTCGCCGACGAGACAGATGATATCAGCGATGACCTTGTGGCTGTCCTTTCCGTAGATACGGTAGGTGGTCTTGTTGCCCGGGTTTGTGATCTTCTCCTCGTTCTCGGAGAGCTTGATCTTCGGGATGAAGGTTCCGGTCTTTTTATCCATGATCGCCGCGAGCTTATAAACACCGCCGAAGGACGGGCAGTCCTTGGAGGTGATCAGGTTTGTGCCGACACCCCAGGAGTTGATGGTCGCGCCCTGATTCTTTAAGCTTGTGATCAGGGTCTCATCGAGATCGTTGGATGCGGAGATCACAGCGTCAGTGAAGCCTTCCGCATCGAGCATTTTTTTCGCCTCTTTGGAGAGATAAGCGAGGTCTCCGCTGTCCATACGGATTCCGTAGAAGGTAAGCGGGATTCCCTCGGCGCGCATCTCCTTGAATACCTGGATCGCGTGCGGGATACCGGAATTTAATGTATCGTATGTATCAACTAACAGGATACATGCAGTCGGATAGAGTCTCGCGTAGGTGCGGAAGGCGGTGAGCTCATCCGGGAAACTCATGATCCAGCTGTGGGCATGGGTTCCTTTTACCGGAACGTCGAACATCTGGCCGCAGAGCACGTTGGAAGTACCGATACAGCCGGCGATCATAGCGGCTCTCGCACCGTAGATTCCGGCATCCGGACCCTGGGCACGTCTTAAACCGAACTCCATGACTCCGTCTCCGCGGGCTGCATGGACGATCCGGGAAGTCTTTGTTGCGATCAGACTCTGGTGGTTGATGATATTTAAGATCGCGGTCTCAACAAGCTGGGCCTGCATGATCGGGGCGATGACCTTTACGAGAGGTTCTCTTGGGAACACGACAGTTCCTTCCGGGATCGCGTAGATATCACCGGTGAATTTGAAGGTGGAGAGGTACTCCAGGAAATCTTCCCCGAAGAGTCCTGTGGTGCGGAGATAATCGATATCTTCCTTATCAAAGTGTAAATTTTCGATGTATTCGACAACCTGCTCTAAGCCGGCCGTGATGGCAAATCCGTTTCCATCCGGATTTGTGCGGTAGAATGCATCGAAGATGACAGTCTCATTTGCATCCTTTGCATGAAAGTAACCCTGCATCATGGTCAGCTCGTAGAGATCTGTAAGCAGCGTCAGGTTTCGTTCGCTCATAATGTTTCTCCTTAAATTTCTCCGCGGTAAGTGTCAGCGGAATATTAAACGCAGCAGTCCGGAGCGTATAAAAATGCCGGACGATAACGACAGCTTAAGTGCGGTTCACCCCAAAAGAACCGGGCGGCTGTCAAACGTGTTGTGGTTGATTATATCAGTTCTTGTGCGAAAAGGCAAATTGTGTGTTAAAAAAGTAACGAACACTTCAAAAGAACGTAAAATGTGCCTAAAAAGTTAAGAAAGAAAACAGGAAGACGGCATCAATATGGAAAGATTTCGCAACTCCCGAGGGATTCCCTTGACTTTTAAATACCTTATTACTATAATTATTTTGATACCAAGGTCAAAAGGTCGGAAATCTGATGCAAGCTTGCTTGCAAGAGGATTTTTGACCCCAACATCATTATTTTGTCTGAGTGTAAAAAATGTAACTATGAACAGATTCGATGGTTACATTCAGACAATCCATAGAAAAAAGCCATGACGGAGACAGTAGGTTCACAAGCAGAAAGCCAAAGCGAGCCGGGGACGATGGAAGCCCGGTGCTTTTTCGTGAAAGGAAGATCACTCCCGAGCTGGAAGCTGAACCCTGAAAGCGGTACTGCTTTTGGAAAGTAAGTGTACCCGGTGATTCCGCCGTTAAAGGGAACTCATATGTCAGTATGCAGCAATAGGTGGTTAAAAGCGTTATTTTCGCCCTGTTCTCATTGAGAACGGGGCTTTTTTATTACTGATTCAGCATACGACACACAAAACACGAAGAGCATAACAACGAGAAAGTTATGCGCAAAACATTGATTGGAGGAAATGTGTCATGTACGAGAAAGTATCAACAGACCTGAACTTTGTGGATAGGGAAAAACAGGTTGAGAAATTCTGGAAAGACGAAAAGATCTTTGAAAAGAGTATCGACAGCCGCAGAAAAGGAACCCCATACGTATTTTATGACGGACCGCCTACCGCAAACGGCAAGCCGCATATCGGACACGTACTTACCCGTGTTATCAAGGATATGATCCCGAGATACCGCACCATGAAGGGCTATATGGTTCCGCGTAAGGCCGGATGGGATACCCACGGACTTCCGGTAGAGCTTGAGGTTGAGAAGCTTCTTGGACTCGACGGAAAAGAGCAGATCGAGGAGTACGGTGTTGAGCCGTTCATCGAGAAATGTAAAGAGAGTGTCTGGAAATACAAAGGAATGTGGGAGGATTTCTCCAGCACCGTTGGTTTCTGGGCTGATATGGAGAACCCGTATGTTACCTACCATGATGACTATATCGAGTCCGAATGGTGGGCATTAAAGCAGATCTGGGATAAGGGACTTTTATATAAGGGCTTTAAGATCGTTCCGTACTGCCCGCGCTGCGGCACACCGCTTTCCAGCCACGAGGTCGCACAGGGATATAAGGATGTAAAGGAAAAATCTGCCATCGCCCGCTTCAAAGTGAAAGGCGAGGACGCATATTTCCTTGCATGGACCACAACACCGTGGACACTTCCGAGTAACGTGGCTCTCTGCGTAAACCCGAAAGAGACATACGCAAAAGTAAAGGCTGCAGACGGTTATACCTACTACATGGCGGAAGCTCTTCTTGACACTGTTCTCGGGAAGCTTGCTGACAAGGAGAACGGAACTCCTGCTTACGAGATCCTCGAGACTTACACAGGTAAGGACCTTGAGTACAAGGAGTACGAGCCGTTATTCGACTGCGCAGTTGAGATCTGTGAGAAACAGCACAAGAAAGCATACTTCGTGACATGCGCAGATTATGTTACCCTGACAGACGGTACCGGCGTGGTACACATTGCACCGGCTTTTGGTGAGGACGATGCCCAGGTAGGCCGTCGTTATGATCTCCCGTTTGTACAGCTTGTAGATGCAAAGGGCGACATGACAAAGGAAACTCCGTATGCAGGCGTATTCGTGAAGAAAGCGGATCCGATGGTCTTAAAAGACTTAAAGGAAAAAGGTCTGTTATTCGAGGCACCGGCATTCGAGCACAGCTACCCGTTCTGCTGGCGCTGTGACACACCGCTTATCTACTATGCGAGAGAGTCCTGGTTCATCAAGATGACAGAGGTGAAGGACGACCTGATCCGCAACAACAATAAGATCAACTGGATTCCGGAATCCATCGGTAAAGGACGCTTCGGCGACTGGCTGGAGAACGTTCAGGACTGGGGAATCTCCAGAAACCGTTACTGGGGCACACCTCTTCCGGTATGGCAGTGTGAGTGCGGAAAGATGCACTGCATCGGCAGCCGTGAAGAATTAAAGAAGATGAGCCCGAACTATCAGGATGTTGTTAAGAAATACAGCAAGGAGATGGACGGAGACAAGGGAGAAGTTGAGCTTCACCGTCCGTTTATCGATGATGTAGTGATCACCTGCCCGGACTGCGGAAAAGAAATGCACCGTGTACCGGAGGTTATTGACTGCTGGTTCGACTCCGGCGCAATGCCGGTCGCGCAGCACCACTATCCGTTCGAGAACCAGGAGCTTTTCCACAAACAGTTCCCGGCACAGTTCATCTCCGAGGCTGTTGACCAGACAAGAGGATGGTTCTACTCCCTCCTTGCCGAGTCCACGCTGCTCTTTAATGAGCCGCCGTACCAGAACGTTATCGTTCTCGGCCACGTTCAGGATGAGAACGGACAGAAGATGAGTAAGTCCAAAGGAAACGCGGTCGATCCGTTTGACGCCCTGAAGACATATGGTGCCGACGCGATCCGCTGGTACTTCTACATCAACAGCGCACCGTGGCTGCCGAACCGCTTCCATGGAAAGGCTGTTATGGAAGGACAGAGAAAGTTCATGGGTACTCTCTGGAACACCTATGCATTCTTCGTCCTCTACGCGAATATTGATAACTTTGACGCGACCAAGTACACACTGGAGTACGATAAGCTTCCGGTTATGGATAAATGGCTGTTATCCAAGTTGAATTCTACGGTAAAGGCCGTGGATGATGACCTTGCGAACTACCGCATCCCGGAGGCAGCAAGAGCACTTCAGGAGTTTGTGGATGACATGAGTAACTGGTATGTCAGAAGAAGCCGTGAGCGTTTCTGGGCAAAGGGCATGGAGCAGGATAAGATCAACGCTTACATGACTCTCTACACAGCTCTCGTGACGATCAGTAAGGCAGCAGCTCCGATGATCCCGTTCATGACGGAGGAGATCTACCAGAACCTTGTAAGATCCATCGATAAGACAGCTCCGGAGAGCATCCACCTCTGCGACTTCCCGGCCGTTGACGAAGCGCATATCGACAGCGAGCTGGAAGCAAAGATGGATGAGGTCTTAAAGATCGTTGTGATGGGACGTGCGGCAAGAAATACCGCAAACATCAAGAACCGTCAGCCGATCGCGAAGATGTTCGTAAAGGCACCGGAGAAGCTTCCGGAGTTCTACCAGGAAATCATCGAGGACGAGTTGAATGTGAAGTCCGTAGAGTTCACAGACGACGTGAGAAGCTTTACCTCCTACACCTTCAAGCCGCAGCTTAAGACGGTAGGACCGAAGTACGGAAAACAGCTCGGAAATATCAAGAAAGCTCTGGCTGAGTTAGACGGAAACGCAGCGATGGATACGTTGAACGAGAAGGGCGCTCTGACCTTCAACTTTGACGGAAATGAAGTCGTTCTCACAAAGGATGACCTCCTGATCGACATGGCACAGACAGAAGGTTATGTATCCGAGGCAGACAATACCGTGACCGTTGTTCTCGACACAACACTGACACCGGAGCTTCTCGAGGAAGGCTTCTACCGCGAGATCGTCAGCAAGATCCAGACCATGCGTAAAGAGGCTGGATTCGAGGTTATGGACCACATCTACGTTTACGCGGACAAGAATGCAAAGATCGCGGATCTCATCAAGAAGTACGCGGACGAGTTAAAGAGCGAGGTCATGGCTGACAACATTATGCTCGGAGAGATGGCAGGCTACACGAAGGAATGGAACATCAACGGTGAGGATGTTGTATTCGGCGTAGTGAAGGTGACAAAATAAGATACGGCGATCGCACGGATCTTTCTATGATAGGATCAACACAACAAGGGACCTGTATTCTGCGGGACAATGGGGTTTTCGCAGAATGCAGGGAATCATCATGAAGGAGGACTTAGGGGTGAGTCAGACAATGAATAAGGATGAACTGAAAAAGGCCATTGCGTTGAATGTGAAGAGTCTTTATCGCAAAACGATCGATGAGGCAACTCCGGCTATGATTTATCAGGCAGTTGCGCTTGCAGTCAAGGATATGATCATCGACCGCTGGATCGCGACTCATAAAGAGTATGAAAAGCAGGATGCAAAGGTTGTTTACTACATGTCCATGGAGTTTTTGACCGGTCGTTTCCTCGGCAACAATATCATCAGCCTCTGTGAGCAGAAGGAAATCGAGGAGGCACTTTCTGAACTGGGCTTTGACCTGAATTCCATTGAGGATCAGGAACGGGATCCGGCACTCGGAAACGGCGGCCTTGGACGTCTTGCGGCATGCTTTTTGGATTCCCTTGCATCTTTAGGCTATCCGGCATATGGCTGCGGCATCCGTTATCGTTATGGAATGTTCAAACAGCAGATCCGTGACGGATATCAGATCGAGGTCCC